>Ga0335395_10001007_pt1 | contig 17919 bp, 14 predicted proteins | sample MAT02_FD_205744 | JGI IMG/M metagenome (GOLD analysis project Ga0335395, IMG submission 205744) | Freshwater microbial communities from Lake Fryxell liftoff mats and glacier meltwater in Antarctica - MAT-02 (spades assembly) (version 2) ...
CGCTGGTCGTCATCGCGGGCGGTCGCGTGGTGGCGGTACGCGACTGGAGGGGCGGGCTTACCATCCATCCCGAGCGCAGAGGCACGTTGAACCATCTGTACGGTGAGCTCTCTCGGGTCGAGGAAAAACTCCTGCGGCTCCGCGAGGTCCTCGATCTTTACCCCGACACCAAAGAGCAACTCGTGAAATACGCCTACGCCACGTGGAAGCAAGCCCGCAAGGCCAGCCTGAATCTCGTGGCAGCGGCTGCGAAGAGAGGCGAACGATGAGTCTTCCGCGCTGGATCGGCCATGATCATCTCGAGGCGCTCGGGATCTCCGAGCACTGCATCCGCGAATGGCTCGCTGGCGGCCGTCCTATCCTCGCCGCGGGGCGATGGCTTCTACCTGGGCGGGGCCACTTTCGAGGCGCATTTCGAGCCCTTGGTTGCGCGGCGGATCGTCGGGCGCGGGCACCTGCTGGCGCTCGGCGTCACGGCGGGGACGATCGCCCGATGGCTGCGGCATCGCGGCGCTCGCCAGGGAGTACGAGGTGGCGATGCGCAAGTACGTCGGCGACATGCTCGGCGCGCATCTACCCGACGAGCGCCTGGGCCCGGCCATGGAGCTGTTCATGGGAGACCACGCGCCGCACGATTAGGACTCTATGCGACTACATAATCTCGCGCGCTTGCTCCTCGGCGGCGTTGTCATTGCCGAGGGCAGCCTCGCCCTGCGCCGCTTCGAGGTCCGCCGACGGCGGTATGAGGCTGCGGTTGGCCGGGCTTCCGAGTTGGGCCGTCCCCTGGTGGTCGTGGGGGACCCCGACGCCGGCGCACATACTCGGCTCCTGCGTGCCTACGGTTGCGGCGACCTGTGCGTTGACCTCCGCGGCTGCCCGCGGTGCGAGGTGATGCAGGCTGTCGACCTGACCAAGGGTACGCTTGAGGGCGTCGCCAACGACTCGGCTGTCGTCTACGTCTCGTGCGTGCTCGAGTACGTCGTCGATCCTGAGGCCATGCTGCGCGAGCTCTACCGGATGGCGGGCTCGCCGGAAAACCTCTTCCTGGTCCTCGTCGAGCCGTACAGCCTCACCGCTGCGCTCTACCCGGGCGCGCGCTGGACCTGCGTTGACCGAGAAGAGGATGTCGCTCTGTATCCAGTCACTCTACCGCGAAAAATTGCCACCGCCGGTGGCCTCGCGGGATTACTCGCCTTGGCTCTCTGTTCGCGGACCCAACGATGAATCTTCCCATCAAACAACCCACAACGTCCCTGGAGATCTCTCATGAAAGCCATCACGCGCGCGGATCAAAAATCGACCTGCCGACGGATCACCTGCCACGGGATGCCCCGCTGATGACGCGGAGCGATGTGGCTGCAGTGCTGCGCACGACGCCTCGGCAGATCTCGAATATGATCGCCCGGGGCCAGATACCGGCCCCGGTTCGCGTCGCCGGACTCGGGCTGCGCTGGCGGCGGGCCGAGATCGACGCGTGGATCGCCGCTCAGTGAGCGCTTGGAATGTCCGGCATCAGGGGCGAGGGATGGTGAGGCCGTGAGGGAAGTGGCGAAGATTGGAGAGCAACGCAGAGTCGATCTGTGCGAGCCTCATGCTGCGGATCGCCGCGGGGAAAGGTCCCCGTGAGCATCACAGTCAGAGAACGAGCGAGCGGCACGGTCATGCGCTGGCAAGCCGACATTCATGCTGTCCCCCACGGCGAAGCGGTCCAAGACCGCTTTCGCCTCAACGCTCCTGCATCGGTCACGAGCAGGAGTGGGGCTCAGCGTTGGGCTGAAGACCAGCGCCGCCGCATCGAAAACCAGGGCCGGCCCCCCGTCACCAAGAAAGGCAAGGTAGACCGTCAGGAGAAGCTCGAGATCGAAGAAGCCGCGAGGCCGAAGGCCATGCCAACGCTCGCCGAGTTCGCCGAACAGTGGATCTCCCACTGCGAGGGGGAACGACAAAGCCCGGCGACGATCTACAGCAAGCGCGACCTGCTCAAGAACCATCTCATCCCCGTGTTGGGCAACCGCCCGTTGAACGTGCTCCACCTCGAGATCGAGATGCAGCGCCTCAAGGTCTCCATGAAGGCTTACAAGGCGAGCTCGCTCAACTTGTGCCTGACCTACGTCCAGGCGCTCCTGCGAGTTGCCCAGCGTCTGGGCATCCTCGACTACAAGGCGTGCATCTCGAAGGTGCGCGTCAAGGAGGAAGAGGACACCATCGCCTTCTACGAGCCGGGGCAGTACGAGCACCTGCTCGAGGGGGCGCAGGCAAAGTCGCCCGAGTCCTTCGCCTGCCTGCTGCTCGCTGGTGAGGCTGGCCTCCGACGGGGTGAGATCCTTGCCCTTCGGTGGTCGGATCTCATCTTCGAGCGGAACGCGATCGAGGTGAAGACGTCGGTCTGGAACGGCCGACGAGGGCCACCAAAGGGTGGCAAGGCTCGGAGGGTCCCCATGACACCCCGGGTCAAGGCAGCGCTCCTCGCTCTCCCCAGAGAGCGGGACGGTGTCCTCGTCCGCGAGAACGGAGAGCCCGCTACAAAGGCCCTGGTGATGCACCTACTCAACGCGGCTCAACGCCGCGCCAAGTTCCCGATCACCTACGGCCCTCACGTCCTCAGGCACACCTACTGCACCGGCCTGCTCCTCGCCGGTGTCGATCTGCGAACCGTCCAGAAGCTGGCGGGGCACGCAGACCTGGCAACCACTGCCAAGTATCTCCACGTCATCCAGGACGCCGAGAGACTGGGCATGGACAAGCTGGTCGCGCATCGCGCGGCCGCCGGCACTGGCACCAATCTGGCACCAGCCCCGACCCCGAAGCACCGGCTTTCTCCGGCTCGCCCGAAAAGCTCCTGATCTCAGGAGCTTACAACACACTCACTGCTTGCCGAAGTCCTGCGTCCAGTAGTGGCCATACGTACCGCCGGCGTAGTAACCGACGCCGACCTCCTTGAGCACGCCGTTCATGATGTTGTTGCAATGGCCGGTGCTGGCCATCCAACCGTTGACCACGGCGAGCGCGGTGGCCTGGCCGGCGGCGATGTTCTCGGCGGCGTTGGTATAGACATAGCCGGCGGAGGTGATGCGGGCCCACGGGGTCGAGCCGTTCGAGCCGGTATGCGAGAAGAAGTTGGCGACCTTCATGTCCATGGAGTGCTTGCGCGAGGCGCAGCGCAGCTTGGTGTTGAGGGTCACGGCGCCGACCTTGGGCTTGGTGACGCCGCCGCATTTGGCCCCGGCGGCCCGGCGCTTGTTGATCTCGGTGATGACCTGGGTCTCGAGCGTCTCCCAACTGTTGTTCCAGATCGCGTTGGTGACGCTATCGCAGTAGCCGGCCTCGCTCGGGTGCAGGTCGGCGGTCAGGGTGTCCAGGGTCAGGTCGTCGCGCAGGCCCTCGCCGATGAGATTACCGTCGGCGGTCTCGTATTCGGGCTCATCACAGGCGCCAGCGAACGAGAGGGCCAGCAGCGGGAGGACAAGGAGGAGTCGTTGCATGCGAACACGCTAGAGACCTTCACGAATTCCAGCAAGGGGCCTGCGCAGCGACAGACCGAGGACAGCCCACCCCAGGCACGTTCGCCCGCGGACCCGATGTGCGCGCCCGCGAGACCACTGGACCACTGGACCACTGGACCACTGGACCGCCAGGCATGTGATACTCGCGCCGGCCGCGATGCTGACGCCCCCGAACCGACCGCGGACCTCCGCGATGATGGTCGCCTTGATCGTCGCAGCCGTGATCTTCGCGGTCGCGATCGCGTGGTGGTGGGCCGGCCCCGCGCAGCAGGCCCCGGCGCAGCCAGGCGAACGCGGACCTTACAGTGACACCCTCGCCGATGCGCCGATCCGACCGGAGGTCGTGGATCTGCCCATGGCGGGTATGACCGGCACGGTCCGGGATCCCGGGGGCGCTGCGCTCGGCGGTGCACGCGTCTGCGCGTGGCCGTTGACGCCGCTGTGGCAGATCTCCGAGCGCGCTTCGCCGCAGTGCAGCGAGTCCGGCCCCGACGGCTTTTATGTGCTCGCCGGCCTGCCACCGCTGCGCCACGCGCTGCACGCCAGCGCACCACGATACCAGCCCGCGCGCCTCGCATATGACCTGTCCCTTCGACCAGGTGAGCACCGCGGCGACGTCGACTTCACGCTCGCGCCCGGCGGCGTTCGCGTCACCGGCGTGACGCAGGACCTCAGCGGGGGCGTGGTCGAGGGGGCCTGGGTGGCGAACGGTGACGGCCGCGGGCCCGCCACCGCGAGCGTCCGCAGCGACGGCGCCGGTCGCTTCACGCTGTGGGTGAGTCCAGGCCTCGTCAACCTCGCCGGTCACGCCGATGGTTACGCCGATGCGAGTGAGCACGGCAGCGCGCCGGGCGAGGGCTACATCCTCCTGCTCACCCCCGAATCCGTGCTGATCGGCGACGTCGTCATGGTTGGCACGCGGGCCGCGGTGGCCGGCGCGCGGGTCACCGTGATCGGTGACATCGGCGAGGCCGGCCCGATCGGGATGGGCGTCGCGCTCACCGATGCCGCGGGCCACTTTCGCCTCACGCGGCTGCAACCGGGCGTCTACAAGCCGCGGGTGCAGGCCGAGGGGCAGCACGGCGAGGCCGAGCGCAGCGTCCACCTCGGTCTCGGCGAGACCTCCGATCCGCTGACGATCGTCGTCCACCCTGCCCCCGCGTTGTCGGGTCGGATCGCCATCGACGGCGGCGCTGGCGGCTGTCCGCGTGGGGATGTGTTCCTCAGCTCGCGGGCCGGACTGCTGATCCTCGTCGAGTCCACCGACGACAGCGGCGCCGTGCGGTTCCCGGCGCTGCGCCCCGATACCTACGATGTCCGGATAGATTGCCCGGGATATGGGGTCCCGACGAGCTTTGCGCCGGTCACCGTCGCGCAGACGTCGGTGACGGGCGTGGTCTGGGAGGTCATGACCGGCAGGGCGATCCGCGGCGCCGTGCTCGACGCCCATGGCCGGGTGATGCCGGGGCTCGGCGTCTCCGCGTACATGGAGGCGCCCGCGAGCGATCCACGGCTGCCGAGCTCCGGCGTCGACGATAGCATCGACGCCGCGGGCCGCTTCGAGATCGCCGGCCTGGTCCCCGGCACGTATCGGTTATCTGCGTACAGCGACTCGCTGCTGACCTCGCAGCCGCCATTGTACGTCGAGCTCACCGCGGGACGTGACGTCGAGAATGTGCAGATCCGGCTGCCCGAGTCCGGTGCCCTGCGCGGCGTGGTCGTGGACGACCGCGGCGACCCGGTCGGAGGTCTGCAGGTCATGGCCGGCATAGATCAGGGTGAAGCGAGCTTCGGCGCCGTGACGGCCAGCGATGGCGCGTTCATCTATGTACATATGGAGCCCGGCGAATACCGCGTACACGCGAGTCGGCCCGGGCCGACGGCGCCCCCCGGCGGGTCCGCCGGTGAGACTGTCACGGCGCGAGTCGTCGCCGACGCCACCGCGGAGGTCCGCCTCGTGATGGCCAGCGCGCGCGCCGAGATCCGCGGCCGGGTCGTCCACGCGGTCGGCGGCCCGGTCGACGACGCCTTCGTCACCGCGGTCCACGAAGCTTCGGACGTGAACATCTCCATGGAGCTGCGCTGGGGCGGAGGACGGCCGGTGCTCACCGACGCCGACGGCAACTTCACGCTCGGCGGTCTGGTCGCCGGCGCACACGCGCTGCGGGCCTATCGTCGCGGCGGCGGTGAAGCGGTCGCCGAGCACGTCCTCCCCGGCACCACCACCACGCTGACGATCACGCCGACGGCCGAGCTCGCCGGCACCCTCGCGGGTGCGGTCCCGGACGAGTTTGCGATCCACATTATCGACGATCGTACGGGGGTCCAGCGGCTCGAGGAGTTCTATCGCACCGAGGGTCGCTGGGGCTTCGACGCGCTGCCCGCGGGCCTCTATGAGCTGGTCCTCGAGTCGGCGATCGGGGCCACGAGGCAGACGGTGACGTTGCGACCCGACGAGCGTCGCACCGACCTGCGCGTGGCCCTCGCGCCGCCGGGTCGGATCCGCGGCCGGGTGGTCGAGGCCAGCAGCCAACAGCCGCTCGCCGGTCTGCGGGTCCAGGCCACCCCGACCACGAGCCGCACGCGCTTCGTCAACCCCAGCGACGAGGTCCTCACCGATGCCGACGGTCGCTTCGAGATCGCAAACGTGGCAGCGGGTCCTGCCCACCTGTCCGTACGTTCAGACGACCCATCGCGGCCCGGAGGCCAGGGCGCCGACCTGCAGATCGTCGTCGAGGCGGGAAGCAGCATCGAGCTCGTGGTCCCGGTCGCGTCCGACAGCGGGGCCCCACCGTGACGGCACAACAATTCACCGAGGCCCTGGCCGGACTGCTGGCGGCCTGCGGAGCGGCGCCCGGGCCCCGTGGCGTGACGGTCGGCGACCTCGAGATCGCGGTGACCTCCGGCACCCACGAGATCACGGTGGAGCTGTCCGGCTGGCGCCACCGCTTCACGCTGACGAATGAGGATAGTGAGAGTGACGACGACGCCGCGCTGCTGGCCCTCGACCTCATCGGCGCGGCCATCTTCGGCGCCGTGCGGGTCATGGTCGAGTCCTACGCCGGCGAGGCGCGTCGCTTCAGCCTCCAGATCCTGCGCGAAGATCTCTGGCAGAGCGTGACGCGGCAGGGCTCGCGCCCGTGGAACATCCTCGCCGCGCGCCGCTGTCGGTTCCACCGCGGCGACGCGCCCCGGCCGGCGTGCTATGCCGCGACTCCGGTCACCCGCTTGCCGTGGGCCCCGTGGGCCGGCGCGTGCGGGTTCTTCGGTGCGCCGGCCGGGCCCGTCGCCAGCGAGCTGCCCGTCGATGGCGAGCTCGACCTGCACAACTTCCGCCCGCGCGAGATAAAGCCGCTGCTGCTGGCATACATCGACGCCTGCCTCGCACGCGAGATCCACGAGCTCCGCGTCGTCCACGGCAAGGGGGTCGGCAACCTGCGTCGCACGGTCCACGCGATCCTCGGCCGGCACCCGCGAGTACGTGGATATCGGCTCGGCGGTCACGGCGGCGGCGGCTGGGGCGCGACGATCGTCGACCTGTCTCCGGAGCCAGGTCCGACCAATGATCGATGATCGATGATCAGCGCGCCGGTCGCTCGAGGTTGCACGCGAGCAGACCGGCCAGCAGCGCGTCGTCGTCGAGGTCGCCCGGCCACCCGTAGGCCGCCGCCACCGCCCGGTCGAGCGCCGCGTGGGCCGCCACCAGCCCGGCAGGGCGCGCGCGATACAGGGCCGTCAGGGTGCGCCCGGGCTCGCGGGCCACGTCCGCGGCGATCGGCGGAGACTGCCAGCGCTGCCGCGTTGTATGCAAGGCCATCGCCGCGCCTGCGATCGCGTCGCTGTGCCGGCGCTGTGCCGGCGAGAGGCGGTCCTCCGGGGTGTCGAGCGGCCACGGGAACGGAAAGGTCTCGAAGGTGGTGGTCGGTGTATAGCGGGGGTCGTTGCCGGCGCCGAGCCACGTACACATGCGCAGGGACCACAGCTCGTGGATGCGCGAATGCAGCACACCCAGGCAATAGTCGTCCTCCCGGGCGATGACGATCAACTGGTGATCCGGCAAGGTCGGCGGCGTGAGCCACACGAAGACGCGGTGCCTGGCGACGGTCGGTGTGGCGATGAAGCGGGCGAGCGGCCGGATCGCCGCCCGCAGCGCGGGCCGCGGTTCGACGTGGATCCACCACCGCTCCCGGTAGGCGTCGCGCCGATTCGTCGCGCGCACCGGAGCGACATGCGCGCGCAGGTACGCGAACGGTTCGATATACTGCGCCGCCGTCGACTCCGGCATATCGACCCCGAAGTCGATGATATGTTTGCCCCGCGGGCGGCGCGTGACATCGAGGCCGTTGACCCACGGCACGACCACGTCGCTATTCGGGCGACCGGGCGGGCCGGGTGTCGCCAGCAGGGCCGCGGCGTGCTCCGGCGAGAGCTCGAACTTGCCGCCCTTGGTATCACCCATGAACGCGACGCCGAGGTTCTCCCGCAGCCGCCGCGCCCGCGTCATGTCCGGCGTACCGAGGCGGCCGCCGGTCAGGTCCGCATGGATCACCGCGACCGCGGCACCGTCGAGGCTGCGCCGGGTCTCGCTGCCGTCATCCTGCGCGACCATCGACACTCGCACGGCGGCCCCCTCGGCCACCCATGGCGCGTCGCTCCACGCCATGAAGATGTCGCCGCTCGCCTTGATCGCGCGCAGGACCTCGAGGTTGGCGCCGCCGCGGATCCCCTGCGTCGCCAGCAGCGCGGCCCGCTTGCACCGTCCGCAGACGATCTGTTCGCGCGCCGCCTCGTGCCAGTACGCGACCAGGTCGGCCTGCCTCGGCACGCGGCCGGCCCACGCCTCGAACAGTTGATCGACATATCGATCACCGAGCTCGGCGCGCAGCTTCTTGCCGCCCAGAAACGGCGGGTTACCGACGATGAACTCCGCGTCCGGCCACACCGGGCGGCCCGGCCGGCCCACGGCCGAAATCTCGAGGATCGCGTCCCCGCACGCGATCGTCCGGGGCAGGGCCGGCACCGGTATATTGCTATTGGATCGATCCCTGCGCTGGATCTCGGCGATCCACAGGGTCATCCGCGCCAGCTCGGCCGCCTCGGGATTACGCTCGATGCCGAGGACCGCCGTCGCGTCCAGTCGCGGCGCCTCCGGGAGCCTATCGAGCCGCCGCGCGCCCCATGCCAGCACCTCGCGCTCGAGCTCCTGCAGCGCCCACAGGGCCGGATATAGGAAGTTACCCGCGCCACACGAGGGGTCGAGCACGCGCACACCACGAAGTCGCGTCAAGAACCCATCGAAGCTCGCCCCGGCGTCCACCGCCCTGCCCTGCGCGAGCGCGTCCGCGGCGCTCGCCTGCATCGCCACGAATTCGCGGCGCAGCGGCGCGAGGACCACCGGCCCCAGGATCCGGGTGACGGCCTCGCTGTCGGTGTAATGCGCGCCGAGCTGACTGCGCCGCGCTGGCTCGAGCCCGCGCTCGAACAATGTCCCGAGGATCGCCGGTTCGACGGCGCCCCAGTCGAGCTGGGCGGCGCTTCGCAGCAATCGCAGGTCCTCGGCGCTCAGCGGCGGCGCGTGGTCCTCTGCGAACGATCTCCCGTCGAACCAACTACGCTCTATCACCGCGCGAAACAGGGTGGCCGGCGCATTCGACCCATCAATCAATCCTTCGATCGCGGCCGCGGGCACCAACCCCGCGTGGGCCACGAACATACAAATGACCAGGCGGTCGCGCAGCAGGGTGACCTCGCGCGGGTCGTGGCCGCGGGCGTGGAGCTGGCCGGCGAGCGCCGTGAACAGGCGTACAGCCGCGGCGGTGACGGGCTCATCTCGGAGGATCGGCAAGGCGCACGGGCGAGCATACCAGCCGCGCTGCGATCATGGCCCTTCCGGCGCCGGCGCGGGCGCGGGCGCCTTCGCGGGTGTTTTGGCGGCGCTGGGCTTTGGCTGGTCGAAGTCCGGGCCGAGGTCCTGCGCGGCCTGGCGGCGGATGTCCTCGACGATCTTCGGGATATCGGTGCGCTGCACGGCCTGCCCCTTGGCGGCGGGCAGCGGGAACTCCTTGGGGATCCAGTCGGAGAATTCGAAGTGGATCTCCACGAGATCCTCGATCTTGGTGGTACCGATCTTGTCCGCGATCTCGAGCGGGAGCGGCGGCGGCTGCCTGGCGCACATCTGCGCGACCGCGGGGTCGGCCGCGGTCACCGACTTGGCGACGATCCACGGAGGTACCGGCGTCTCGATGTTCATATTACGACGGGTGACGAGCTTCCAGTCAGGCAGGCGCTTGTTCGAGTCCCACCACAGGCCGTCGACGGCCTGCATCGCCTTGCGTCCCTGCGCCTTGTCGACCCCGCCGAGCCGGCGCATGGCTTCGCGGAGCCAGACCTCCATCGTCTGGTCATATTGCTCGCGCGAGCTCGCCTCGCGCTCGAGGATGATGCCGGCCGCGAGGTTGATCCCGAGGATGTTCGAATAGGGGTCCTCCGGCGAGAACGCCGAGAGCTTCTCCGAGATCCCCAGGGTGCTCTCCCAGCCGTACCACGTGACCACCTCGTGCCAGATCGACAGGTCGTAGACGATGAAACTGGCCAGCGCGGCCGCCGTGGTCCATCGCCCGTGGCGCGCGAGCAGGCCCTCCGGTAGCGGCTTGATCAGGATCCGCCGCTTGGTGCCCTGGTCGGGCATCTGGATCGTGATCGCACCGGGCAGCGCGCGGGCGATCTGCATCGCCAGAAACAGGGTGTTGTCCGCCATGTCGCGCACATGCGCGAGGTCGATGAAGCCGCCGCGACAGGTGTATACGAGCCCGTTGTTCTCCTTCGTCATCTCCCCCTTGTCGTAGCCGTGCGGCCCGATCTCCTGCGGCGAGACGATGTTCTCGTTCTCGTACAGCGGGACCGGCACCGGGCCGACCTTCGCCTTGAGATCGACCCCGAAGGCGCAACACGGGCGGACCTTCTTCGGCGCCGCGAAGTCGGGGACCGCGGCCGGATCGAAGGGCACCGACAGCTCGACGGGGTCGTGTAACGCCTTCGCCACCGCCCGGCTGTCGACCAGCGTGGCCGAGTGCCACTTCGGCGCGCACGCCGGGCCGAGGAGAGCGAGCGACCCGAACAGCACCGCAGGGCGAAGCATCGCCGCTTCGTAGCAGCACTTCGGGCGCTGCGCCGTCGGGCGACCAGGTCCATGCTCAGGGCTCGATGACCCCCCGGCGCCGCCTGCTGCTCCTCGTCGCCTGTTCCCTGCTCGGCCTGCTCGTGTCCTCGACCTTCGGCCGCAGCTTCTCCGCCCGCCACTCCTCGCACGCCGGCTTCGATCAGGTCGAGGTGGTCGATACCCTCGCGGCGCCGAGCGACCTGCGCCGGCCGCGCCATACCGCGCTCGTGGTCTTTGACGGGCTCGGTTACCTCGAGGCGCAGACCCTGCGATCGCTCGCGCTCCTGGCGGCGCACGGCCAATGCCGCAAGACCCACGTGGGTGCGCTGTCGCTGTCACGGCCGGTCTACGCGGTGCTGTCTACCGGTCTCGAGCAGGACCGGACCGGCGCGCGTGGCAACGACGACACCTCGCCGCTGGCCGCCCAGTCGGTGTGGGATCTCGCCCGCGCAGCGGGCCTGACGGTGTCCGCGGTGAGCGAGCTACCGTGGTGGCGCGAGCTGTTCCCCGATGGTTTCGACAAGTTTCTGCTGGCCGAGCGCGGCGAAAATTTCTTCCGCCTGGCGCCGCCCGCCGATCTGCGACTGATCCACCCGCTGTATGTCGACGAGGCCGGTCACGAACACGGCGCCGCGTCGTCGCAGTATCAGGCCGCGGTGGCGCGGGCCGACCGCGAGCTGTCCGAGTTCCTGGCCACCCTCGATCTCACGCGCGACCTCGTGGTCGTCACCGCCGATCACGGTCACTCGCTGCTCGGCGGCCACGGCGGCCCGCAAGACCGCGTCGCGCACGTGCTCACCTGCTACGCGGGCGTCGGCGTCCGGCACCTGCCGGAGCAGAGCGCGCTGCGAAGTACAACGATAGGCCCGTCGCTCGCGCTGCTGCTCGGCTTGCCGTTCCCGGCCAATATGCGGGCCGGCGACGACGACCTCAATGCGCTGTGGGACCTCACCGACCCGGGCGCGTTCCCGGCCGGATACCTCGACGAGCGGCGCGCCACCGTCGAACGCTTCCGCGGCGAGAACGCGGCCCAGTTGAACCATTGGATGCCGGCCAGCGCCGGCAGTTGGGACCGCTTCCACGCGCTGTCGCGCCGCTCGCAGTTGCTGCGCGCCCTCCCCTGCCTGGCGCTGCTGCTGCTCGTGTTCGCAGGCCAGGCCGGCTTACACCGCCGCCTGGCGCCGACCGCCAGTGGGCGCCCGGCCCTGCTGGGCGCCAGCTTCGTGCTCGCGGCGAGCCTCGGCGTGGTCGCGCTACAGGTCGCGCTACGCGGCAGCTTCGACCTCAGCTCGGTGTCGCATCGCGAGCAGTTCCTACAATTCACCGTGGTCCTGGCGATCGCATGGAGCACCGCTGCGATCGGCCTGCACCTGCTCGCGCGCCGTAACCTCGCCGCGCTCATAATCGACTGGAGCGCGCTCTCCCTCGTCGGCACCACGCTGTGCCTGGCCCACCCGCTCGCGCTCGGCTGGCAGGTCGGCTATCCCGCGCCGTCGCCCGCGGTGTTCTTCTTCCCCTACTTCGCCGCGCTCGTGCTCGGCGTACAAAACGGCGCCGGCCTGGTGCTGGCCGCGGTGGCCGCAGCGCGCGAACGAGGCTCATAATATCGTCGTTTTGTCCGACGAATGTCGTCGACTTATCGGCGCGCGCTGGCCACCAGCTCGACCGTCACGCCGCGCAGCAGTCCCAGGCGTATCGTGCTGCCTGGGGGCACCTCGGTCATCGTCGCATACAGCGACCGGTTCGCGCCGCGCACGTCCTGGCCGTCGACGGCCACGATCTCGTCGTGTTGCAGCAGTCCGGCCGCGGCCGCGGGTCCTCCGGCCCGCACCCTCGCGACCTTGAGGTCGGCGAGCAGCGGATCGGCGTCGGTCGGGTCCGTGACGATCGTGAAGCCCAGATCGCCGCGCGCCGCACCGAGGGCGATCCGTCGGCGAGCGACCCGGATCGGCGGCAGGTCGATCACCTTCTGATATGGCTGCACCTCGACGGGGATCCGCGCCGAACCGAACGGGCTCGGCCGACCCGGCGGCGGCGAGACCGTCACCGATACCAGCCCGACCGGCACCCGCGGCAGCTCGAAACGACCCGCAGCATCGGTGATGTAGCGCGTATCGGCCTCGACCCCGCGCACCGAACTGGTCGCCACCTCGAGATCCGGCACCGGCTCACCCGCGAGGTCCAGCACCGTGCCCCGCAACATCGTCGCGCCGACCAGCTCCAATCGCACGCGCGAGCGCCCCTCGCCCGCCGCCAGCGTCAGCGTCGTCGACTGCTCGCCCTCGCGGGCCCGCACACGCACGTCGTAGGTGCCCGGCACCAGCCCGGAGAAGCCCCACGCGCCGGCCGTCCCGACGAAGTCGCCGCTGCGTCGCTCCCCGGTCCGCTGGTCGAGCAGGTCGACGATGAACGACTCCGGCGCGCCGCTGCGGTGCAGCGCCACGGTGCCGGTGACGCGCGCGCTCGGGGTCAGGGCCAGCGCCAGCGTCGCGCCGGGCTTGACGTGCTCGCGCCGCGCCTCGCCGCCGCCGACGCGAAAGGCGACGACCGTGTAGCTCGCCTCGGCGAGGCCGGCGAGCGTGAAGTGTCCGCCCGCATCGGTGCGTCGCGGTCGTTCACCGCCGACGCGCTCGAGCATGGCCCGACCCGCCGCGCTGGCCCCTTCGGGCCGGACCTCGACCAGCGCGTCGGCGACGGGCGCTCCCGTGTCGTCGCGTAGCACCCCGGTGATCGCACCGGTCGGGGCCGTGGTGACCAGATCGGCCGTGGTGGTGACGCCGGCCGTGACCACCACGCGCGCGTGCGCGAGCACCCGCAGCGGTGCTCCGCCGAGGCTCACCGCGAACGCCGAGTCACCCACCGCCGCGCTGGCGAACAGAAAGCCACCGTCGTCGCCCGCGATCACCTGCTGCACGCCCCGACTCGTACGCAGTGACAGCTCGGCGCCCGCGATCGGCCGGCCCTTCGCGTCTTGCAAGGTCCCGCGCACCTCGCCGGTCGCCGCGAGCACGACCCGCAGATCGGCGACGTCGGTGGCGCCGAGCTCCACGGGCACCGGCGCGTCGGGCATCGTGCGTCGCGGATGCGCGACCGGCACGACAGCATATTTTCCAGCCACCAGGCTGCGCAGCAAGAACCGCCCGGCGCCGTCGCTGACGACCCGCGGCGGGCTCTCGCTGCCGTCCTCGGGTCGCGCCATCAGCGTCGCGCCGACCACCGGCGCGCCGCTGGTATCGACCAGCACGCCGGCGATCGTGCGCCCGCGGGCGATCTGCCACACCTGATCGAGGACATCCTTGGTCCGCACGACCGTCAGCGGATAACGGGCCGCGGCGATCGCCCCCTTGCACATCACGGTCGCCGTATAGGTGCCGGGCAACAGGCCCCGCAGATGCACGAGCCCGCTCGGCTCGGTGGTGTCACGGACCTCGCGTCCACTCGACGACTCGCGCAGCGTCAGCGAGCCGTCGTCACACGGCTCGCCGCCCTCGTACTCGATGCGCCCCTCGACGAACACCGCCGGTTGCACCGCGATCATCAGCGGAAACGAGGTCTCACCGAGGCCGAGCGACACCTGCTCGGCCGCCATGCCGAAGCCATCGTCGGTCTCGACGCGCGGGCTGTATACGCCCGGCGGTAGCCCGTCGAAGTAGAAGTGCCCCGCCGCGTCGGTCGAGACCGTCACACCGTCGGCGTCGGCCCGCACGCGCGCCCCCTCGATCGGCTCACGGTCCTCGCCGCGAAACACCTTGCCGCGTAGCACCGACTCCGGCGCGAGATACACGGTGAAGGCGTGGCCCTCGCTCGGCCCGGTCGCGCTACCCGCGGTGAACCCCGCCGCCTGTGCCGTCACCGTGGTGGTGCCCGGACGCACCCACATCGCGTACTGCCCCTCGGCGTCGGAGCGCGTCCATACGACCCCGGTGCCGACCGCCGAGCCGCCGCTGCGGACCCACGCGCCCGCGATCGCTGCGCCCGAGAGATCCTGGACGACCCCGCGGACCTCGACGCCGCCGCGCTCGAGCGTCAGGTCGACATCGACTGCCTCGGCCCCCGGGCGCAGGTCGATCGCGCGCCGACGCAGGCCATCCCGCAGGGCCACGTAGTTGGCCGGCAAGAAGCCCGCACCACCAGCGCTGACGCGCTGACGTCCGCCGAACAGGTCCTCGATCCGGTAGCGTCCGTCGGTCCCGCTCTCGGCGCAGCGCGGCTGGCGAGTGTCGTTCGCGCTCATCAGCGACGAGTCTCCCGCGGCGCACACGAGGACGCCGGCGATCGTCGCACCCTCGACGTCGCGCACGGTCCCCGAGATCGCGGCCCGCTCACGCCGACGCTGGGCCTGCGGTTGCCCCGCTGCCTCGTCGGACGCGGCCATCGGCGCGACGACCTTGCGATGCAGGTCCTGGCCGCCGCCATCGCTGCCGGGCCCGTCCGAGTTCCACTTGAACCACATCACCGAGCCGACGAGTGAGGTCAGCGCGAACATCCCGATCCCTATCCCGAGTAAATTTCGCAAAATCGATGGTGACCAAGATAACAGCATATCCCGGCCACATTCGCGGCCCACGCGTGACCCAGCGCCAGCGCTTTATCAGGATCGCGGGGGTGCCGGAGCAGGATCGGTAGGTGGCTCGATGACCAAAATACGCTCGCCCGGCGTCGCTGGCGGTTTAGGCCTCGGCGCTCGCTACCAGCGAGGCGCGGGTGATCGCCCCCTCGATGACCTCGCCGCCGACGGTGACGTACAGCAGCCCATCGGTGCGCACCAGCTCGAGCTTGCCGTTGCGGTCGACTTTCGGATCGATCGCGTCGAGGAATGCCGGCTCGAGGCGCCACACCTCGATGTCCCCGACCCGCGGGATCGTGCGGCTCGCGGCCTCGCGCTGGAGCTGGGCCAGCGCCGCGCAGGTGTACAGCGAGACCCGCCGGGCCATCCGCGTGGCCCGATGCAGCCGCTCCGCCGAGGGCGCGCCGACGTCGATCCACTCGAGCAGTTGCCCGGTCGGGTCGCGCACCGCGATCGCCGGGTCGTCGGTCGAGGCGATGCCCTCCTTGCTAAACGCGATGCCCTCGGTGTGCGCGAGGCAGTAGGCGAACAGCCGCGTCAGCATGTAGCGCATCGTCTCCGACGGGTGCCGCGCCAGCCGTAGATCGAGCGGGAGGTACACGCCGCGGTCGACGTCCGAGAGCTCGATCTGCAAGTGATAGAGAGTCGCGGTCAGGGCCATTCGCGCGCGAGGATAACCCAGGATCCCTGCCGGTGCCGGGGACCGACGCCGCACGCACGCCACGCGCTAGAAAAACACGCGCTCGATGAACCAGTAGATCCCGGCGATGACGATCGCCGCCGAGATCCAGCGCGGCCCGTGGATCCGGCGATAGGCCGCCCGCCCGCCGAGCCAGGCCAGCAGCGGCAACACCAGCGCGAGCACCAGCAGTTGCCCCGCCTCGACCCCGAGGTTGAACAGCAGCAGCGCCAGCCCGAGCGCCTGATCCGGCACACCGACCTCCGCGAGCACCCCCGCGAAGCCGAAGCCATGTATGAAGCCGAACGGCAGGGTGATCCGCCAGCGTCCCGCGGCGTCGGTGACGAGAAAATTCTCGAGGCCCACGTACGCGATCGACAGCGCGATCGCCGGTTCGACGAACGCGGGATCCGGCGTCCATATGCCGAGCGTCGCCAGAGCCAGGCTCAGCGAGTGCCCGACCGTGAACGCCGTGATCACCGCCAGCAACGAGCGCAGCTTGCCGCCGATGACCACCAGGCCGAGCAGAAACACCAGGTGATCGGTGCCGATCAGGATGTGCTCGACGCCGATCTGAAAGTACGCGCCGACCGGCGGCCCCGCGGGCGCCGTGGCGGCGACCCCGAGCTCGACGCTCGCGCTCGCCGACCGGCGGTGCAGCACCGGCTCCGCCAACAAGACACCGTCCGCGCCGCGCAGCTCCGCGAGGTGACGGTGACCGAAAGCCAGCGTGTTCAACAGCGGCATCTCGAGCTCGAGCCGCCGCGGCCCCGCCCCGCAGTCGAAGCGGAGGCGTACGCGCGCGCCGTCCTCCTCCGTCACGGCCGCGTCGACCAGGCGGCCCGGGCAAGCCTGTCCGTCCCCCGTGACCCGCACACCCTCGACCACGACCTGCAAGCCGGCAGCCCCGGCGGCCAGCTCGGGCCCCGCGAGCGCGCCGTCGCCGTCCGCGTCGAGGCCGGGCGCCAGCCCGCGCAGCTCGTCGCGGGCGAAGGTCAGCTCGGCGGCGACCGCCTGACCGTCGATGACGTAGACCCCGCGCGAGAGCCCGACCTCGTGGGCCCACGCGCCGCGCGGGAGCATCGCGCACGCGCCCAGCACCATGGCCCATGAGACATGTCGCAGCGACCAGGTGAGATGGGGGATCGACATGACGGGCGGCGGCCAGCAGGGCGAGACTCACGATAGACCGAGGCCGGACCGAGCGCGAGGGCCTCGCGCCGATGCTCCGCGGTCAACCGCGGTCAACCGCGCCCTCGAGCACGAGGGTCGCGCGCACGTAGGCCAGCGTGAAGCCCTGGCGCATCACGTTGCGCTGGGACTGCGAGCCGGGGGCCGTGGTGACGACCGCGAGCTCGCAGCCTGCCTGGGCGGCGCTGCGTCGCCGCGCGGCGAGCAGGGCGGCCTGGACCCCGCGCGGCCTCGGCCGCGGCCACGCTAGCCAGCTCGACGCGCACCGGCTCGCCCTGCCGGTGCCATACGGCCTCGACCTCGGCGAGCACATGCTCGTCGAGCGGACCCGCGAAGCCCACGCCGATCACCTTGTTGATCGGCGAGCCAGGCCGGACGAGCACGGCAGCACCACCGCCGAGATCCCACACCTGCGCGCTCCCGAGCCCGGCCTCGCGCACCGATCCAGCGATCGAGAGCTCGGCCTCGGCCCGGTCGATGCGGGCGGCAGTCGTTGCGTCGATGAACATGTCTGACTCCAATGCGGTGTTCGCAGCCCGAAGCGTGCCTGGCAGCAAGCGCGGGTGTCCAGGGCGCCGGTGATGTCACCGGCCGTCTACTGTTGAAAACAGGATGACGCGGATTTCCTCAACCCCTTGTCAGCGCTCGCCTTTCGCCACAAGTCCGCGTCGTCCTTTGTGAATTCGCCCATGCGCTGAACTCCCGTGAGTGCCCAAGACTCTCGGGATTCAGCCCACCTCTTGGAGAGCTGGTGGAGGCGCTTGGAGCCGCGCAGCGGCGACGAGCGTTTGGTTTTCAACTGCCGGGATTCTGCGATTCG
>Ga0335395_10001008_pt1 | contig 17909 bp, 9 predicted proteins | sample MAT02_FD_205744 | JGI IMG/M metagenome (GOLD analysis project Ga0335395, IMG submission 205744) | Freshwater microbial communities from Lake Fryxell liftoff mats and glacier meltwater in Antarctica - MAT-02 (spades assembly) (version 2) ...
TTGACAGAAGCAGCGCGTCAAGGCAAACTCGATCCAGTCATCGGACGAGATGACGAAATCCGTCGCACGATTCAAATATTGAGCCGCCGCACCAAAAACAACCCCGTATTAATCGGGGAACCGGGAGTAGGAAAAACTGCGATCGCCGAAGGACTAGCCCAGCGAATTATCACCGGAGATGTGCCACAATCTCTCAAGGACAGACAATTAATTAGCTTAGATATGGGCGCATTAATTGCCGGCGCAAAATTCCGGGGAGAATTTGAAGAACGCTTGAAAGCGGTGCTCAAAGAAGTGATGGATAGCAACGGCAAAGTCATCTTATTTATTGATGAAATTCACACCGTTGTCGGTGCGGGTGCAACTCAAGGCTCGATGGATGCGGGAAACTTGCTAAAACCGATGTTAGCCAGGGGAGAATTGCGCTGCATTGGTGCTACAACTCTCGATGAATACCGCAAGTATCTCGAAAAAGATGCAGCCCTAGAACGCCGTTTTCAACAAGTTTATGTTGACCAGCCAACAGTTGAAGATACTATCTCAATTCTGCGCGGTTTGAAGGAACGCTACGAAGTTCACCACGGTGTTAAAATTTCCGACAATGCGTTAGTGGCGGCGGCTACTTTGTCAACTCGATATATTAGCGATCGCTTCCTTCCTGACAAAGCGATCGACTTAATGGACGAAGCTGCGGCTAAACTCAAAATGGAGATTACTTCCAAGCCGGAAGAACTAGACGAAATCGATCGCAAGGTTTTGCAGCTAGAAATGGAAAGATTGTCGCTGCAAAAAGAAAGCAATGCTGCATCGATCGACCGTTTGGAAAGACTGGAAAAAGACTTGGCAAACCTCAAGGAAAGTCAAAGCGGTTTGAATGCTCAGTGGCAATCCGAAAAAGGCGTGATCGACAGCATTCAAAAAGTCAAAGAACAAATTGATAAAGCTAATATTGAAATTCAACAAGCAGAACTCAAATACGATCTCAACCGCGCTGCTGAGTTGAAATACGGCACATTAACCGAGTTGCAAAAACAACTGGAAGAAGCGGAAGCTAAACTGACAGCAAGTCAAATTACAGGTAAAACTCTGTTACGAGAAGAAGTCACCGAATCTGATATTGCTGAGATTATTTCTAAGTGGACGGGAATTCCGATCAGCAAGTTAGTTGAATCGGAAATGCAGAAACTTTTGCACTTGGAAGATGAACTGCACCAGCGGGTAATTGGACAGGACGAGGCGGTGACGGCGGTTGCAGATGCAATTCAGCGATCGCGCGCAGGTTTAGCTGACCCAAATCGTCCGGTTGCGAGTTTTATCTTCCTCGGCCCGACGGGTGTTGGCAAAACGGAATTAGCTAAAGCATTAGCGGCTTATCTGTTTGATACAGAAGAGGCAATCGTGCGAATTGATATGTCGGAATATATGGAAAAACACGCAGTTTCGCGGTTGATTGGTGCGCCTCCGGGATACGTCGGCTACGATGAAGGTGGACAATTAACTGAGGCTGTGCGTCGCCGTCCTTACTCGGTGATTCTATTCGATGAAATCGAGAAAGCGCACCCGGATGTCTTCAATATTATGCTGCAAATTCTTGATGATGGCCGCGTTACTGATGCTCAAGGTCATACAGTAGACTTTAAGAATTCTGTGATTATTATGACATCAAATGTCGGCTCTCAATACATTTTAGATGTGGCGGGAGATAACGAAAAAATGCGGAGTCTGGTGATGGAGGCGATGCGGGGAACTTTCCGCCCGGAATTCTTGAACCGGATTGATGAAACGATTATTTTCCACGGTTTGAGTAAGGCTGAATTGCGCCAGATCGTGCAGTTGCAAGTTAAGCGCTTGGAAAAACGGTTGGCCGATCGCAAAATGTCGCTAAAATTGTCGGAATCTGCGATCGACTTTTTAGCAGAAATTGGTTACGATCCGGTGTACGGTGCGCGGCCATTGAAGCGGGGAATCCAGCGCGAGTTGGAAACGCAAATGGCGAAGGGTATTTTGCGGGGAGATTTTGCCGATGGCGATACCATTTTTGTGGATATCGAGAATGAAAGGTTGGCGTTTAAGCGGCTACCAGCCCAGTTGGTGACTGCTAAATAATACGAGTTGCAAAGGCTAAGAAACCGGGTTTCTCTGATAATCTTCGTTGAGTGGCGAGATATCTCCGAAGAAACCCGGTTTCTGGGGATGATGCGAAGGCTAAGAAACCGGGAATCGCGCAAAGGCTAAGAAACCGGGTTTCTCGGATAATCTTGGTTGGGTGGCGAGATATATCGGAAGAAACCCGGTTTCTCTTTATCACGCAAAGGCTAAAAAACCGGGTTTCTATAACAGTTGTAGGGTGCGCAATGCGCACCTTATTTTTTGGCACAGTCTTTTTCTCTAAGCTAAACCCCTGCCCCTAATAAAAACTGTTTGATCGTTCGCAATGCGAGTCCTTTGATCGATGCGGACTAAAGTCCTCACTACAAACCAATATTATGGTCGTTTGAGGGGACACGATACCTCACGCACAGTTTGAGGTTGTCTTCGACTTAAGTGGGGACAGTAACCATTTATCGGCGTTGTATCGCTCTGACAATGCCCTCACCAGCGGGTTATAAACTGTAATTTTGCTGCTGTTTTGAGTTGGTTAACATATTGGCGATCGCACTTTTGTTGATAAGTGCGATCGTTCAGCCATTTTGACAAAGTAATGATTGATGCTAAAGTGCGATCGAAACTAGAAGAAATTGGCGATCGAGACCAATATGCTGGTGAAGCCGAAATTCGCTACCAGCAGCAAAAAGTTATTTACGATACAAATATCTTTTGATGAATTGTTCGATCGGGCGATCGTCTCATTATATAATGATAGACGATCCTTTGTCTAAGTAGGTCGGCGCTGTAAAACCTCACTATGCAAACGATTGTAAAGTATCCAACTGCCAAGAAAGCAGCACTCGTCAGCCCTGTTTACATAATGTCTGTTCCACAAAAATTAAGTTTGATTGTGGGGTGGCCGGAGATCCGCCCGAATCTAGTGGATTATTGCCAATTGTGTAAAATGTAAGTTTTAATCAGTATAATTAACCGCAATTATCTCAAATTCATTAGAAGTATTCAAATGAGCAAATTAACTCACAGTCCAAATTTCCCAGCAGCAATCCTGAGAGTCAATCGGCATGAAGTTGATGGAGTTCAGATGACTGTTATGGAGGGAACAATTCCCGATGACTTGCAAGGCCACGCATTTATTTTAGCAGCAGCAGGCTTTCCCGACTCCAAAGCACTCCCAGGAACTCCCCTCGTCCTTCCATCCATTGACGGCAATCCAGCTATTAATAGCGATGGGATGATTTTCCGTCTTGATTTTCACAAGCAGGGTCAAGAATCTAAACCCGGTGAAGTTTGGTTGAAGACAAAGATTGTTGGCACACCATCTTATTGGGCCGACAAAGCAGCCGTTGAAAAACAGGAATATGCAGAGTTAAAATTCTTCAATCTCGGTCTAGCAAGGATTTCAGAATGGCTTGGTGTTCGCAATGTATCGAATACTGCATGGCTGTCGATGAAATTTCCAGAGGAAAACTCGCGTCTATTTGTGACTTTAGATGCGGGTAGTTCTCACGAAATTGACACAGAATCTCTGGAAGTAGTCACTCCTTTGGGGTGGAACAAAGAGTGGATTCCCCAAATGAAACTGACACTTCCTTTTCCACTGTTAATGAGTACCGCTCATCCTTACTTCGATTCTCGTACAAATGAAGTTTTTACAGTCAATTACTGTAAGTCGATCGAGACAATGTTACTGCCGGCACTCAAGCATAATTTGGAAGGATTCAATGATAGTGTGCCAATTGTAAAAGAGTTTCTGAAAGACCTGGAAAACTTGCTGAAATGTATCCTTCAGGGTCTTGAAACAGTCATTGCTTGGGGAAATAAATTTCCAGGTAGTGAAAAATTATTTCGCATCGCTATTGCTGGCATTGTTTTGTTGGAAAGAGAACTGTATAATTCACAGCATCCAGAAAAACTTAAAACAATCAGTACCGGATTAAAACAAATTCTGATTGATGAAATTCACGATGCAGAAAATCTGGGACGACTTAAAGAATATGTAGACGATTTCCTGCAATTGGTGAGATTATTATTAGAAGTTTTGTTGATAGATTTGCCAACCTTGAAGGATATCACCTATCTGATGCGTTGGGATGGCAAAAGTTACTTAGAACGATGGAAATTAGTCGATCAAGATGGCAAGCCTATCGTCATTCAACAAACCATGCACGATATTGGCGTGACTGAAGATTACATTGTGCTGATGGACACATCCTTAAAAATTGGATTAATTCAGCTAATTGATCTCAAAAATGAGAAGATACAAAATTTCCTGCGGGACATATTAGACTATCCGCAATTGCCTGACACTAGCGTATATATTATACCCCGCGCTCAACTTATAGAAGGAGAGCGACCAGGTTGTTGCGATCCTAAAGATCCACAAGCCAAGCATCGCCCAGAATGTCAAGAAAAAACAGTTGTCGCACAAAAATTAACCATCCCCCGCGAGGCATTTCATTTTCATGTTAACTATGAAAATCCTGATGGCAAAATCACCCTTCATGCTATTCATTCTTGTGCTTGGGATGTGGCAGAATGGCTCCGTAAAATAGATACACCACTGACAGACAATCCCCGTCCTCCAATTGGAATGATGGTCGATGGCATAGATGTCAGTCAAATGGGACGCTACGAGATTGATGGAAAAACCGGAAAACTTGTTGCCGAGCCGATATTAACCTACAATCTTGACTACACTTGGGCTACGGGACTTTACGCCTATAACAACATGAAACATGGCAATGATTGGTGGCCTCCTGCACAGTTTGAAAATATATATCTGAACTCCTATGGAGCTTGGAAAGATTTGCTGCCGGATTTTATTTATAACCTCTATCAGGGCTATAAGTATCAAGAAATTCCAGCAGAGAAAGTTCGGGAAATCACCAATCAGGGCATACCTTCTAGTTTGTGCCGACTGGATGTTCAGCAGATGCAAATTCTTGATGGATATCAGTTTCCATCAGGCTATTTTGTTAATTCGCCTCTATTCGTACCCCGCGCTAACGGTACGGGTGGTTCTACTGATGGTTACATAATTTGTACTGTCAACTATGACCCCGATCCCTGTAATAGGCTCAAGTCAGCTAAGAGCGAAATTTGGATTTTTGATGCCGAGACTTTGAAGGATGGGCCTATATGTAAAATGAGCCATCCCCAACTCAATTTTGCGTTTACAACTCACACAACTTGGCTATCAGAAATTGCCCCTCGTCAAGCAGGTCTTTACTATGTTCCATTAAAGGAAGATTTTGAGGATCGGGTGAAACAAGTAGCGCCAGAATTTCCCAAGCTACAAACTCTGATTCAGAAGCTATTTGATGAAGAGGTGTATCCACATTTTCCCAAGGGTTAGAAAAACCTAAAATTGAGAAGTTAAGTAAATCAGGACTTACGCACGCCGAGGTCAGAAACCGGTTTTATTCATAGATCTAGTTGAGAAATCAACGATTTTTCATAAAAACCTGGTTTCTTTGCGTAAGTCCTAACCTACTATAATATTTTTCAACCCCGATCTCATCGCTTAAAACTACAATCAAAATCAACAAGAATCATGAACAATAAAAGTGACAAATCAACTGGGTTAATTAGCTGTTCTCCCCTAGTTCCAGAGTCAATTATGACTGCCAACCGCAACGAAATTTCCAATCTGGAACTGAATACAATTTGGGGAGAATTACCGCAGGATTTACAAGGTCATATCTTTGTTGTTGCGCCAGTCGGCGTGATCGAATCTGGGGGAATTCCTTATCAAGACGGTACGCCTATTCTCAATGGCGACGGCATGATTTATCGATTTGACTTCAACGAACCGGGTAAAGTGCGAGTGAATGCGAAAATCGTCAAGCCACCCTGCTACTATGCCGATCTAGCAACCCAAACTCAAAAACAGTATCAAAAGTATAAATTTGGCAATCACGGTCTTGGTCGCTTTTCTATATGTCTCGGCCTTCGCAATGAGTTAAATACCGCATTATTGCCGATGCAATTTTCGGAGGATAACGATCCTCGCCTCTTAGTCTGTTGGGACGGCGGCCGCCCTTACGAAATAGATCCGGAAACACTAGAAATAGTAACGCCAGTTGGATCAAACAAAGAGTGGCGTCCCGAAGCGGAAACTCCGCTAAATTTTGTATTTAATCCAGTGATGAGTTCTGCACATCCTTATTTTGATGCCCAAAAAAACCAGATGTTTTCTGTAAATTTCGGCAAGTCCTTGGGGATTTTAGGAAAAATAATTGGTTTGAAGGATTTTCTCTATCTGATTCGCTGGAATGGTAAAGGCGATTTGGAACGCTGGAAAGTGGTGCTTGAAGATGGTTCGCCAGTTAAACTTCAGCAAACTATGCACCAGATTGCAGTCACTGACAAGTATGTAATCCTGATGGAAACAGCTTTCCTATTTGGTGTGGGTCAGATGATTAATAATCCATTTCCCAAGAGGCAATGGCTAGACAAACTGTTCAGGCGCTTGCTAACAGGTTCCCAGTCTCCCAATACGGTCATCTACATCATCCGTCGCGCTGATTTGACCGCCGGACAATACCCCGCACAGGGCGGGCCAGAAGTAACAGTAAAAGCACGGAAAATGATAATTCCTCGCGAAGCAATTCACCTGCTGGCGGACTATGAAAATCCTGATAACCAGATAACACTTCACATGGGGCACGTTTGTGCTTGGGAGGGTTCGGAGTGGACTCGCGTGGGCGATCGCTTTGCCACAAATCCCTCGGAACCGATCCCATCTGGCGTACATGGAATGATTAGTGAGGAGACGGATATCGGCTATATAGGACGGTATGTAATTGACGGCGAAACTGGAACGATGATTCGCAATCAAGTGATTAAGGATTGGAATTCTACCTGGGGAATTTCGTTCTTTACCTATCGTGTCAATCCTGATACAGGAATGATGCCGAATAAACTTGATAATATCTACTGGACTTCTTTGGGACTTTGGAATGAATTGTTAACCGAGTTCCTCTTTAACTTGACTAAAAATTATGACTATAGAACAGTGCCACCAGAGGATTTGCTGCTATTTGCCGATGAAGGGGTGCCACCTTGTTTGTTCCGGGTTAACATATCAGAGGAGGCGATCGCGATCGCGGACTGCTATCAACTACCTGAAGGGTACATGATCAACTCACCTCAGTTTGTGCCATGCGGTGCTGCTGAAGATAGTTCCACAAAAGGTTATATTGTTTGTAACGTTTTGTGTTATAATAGCAAAGAAGTCTGGATTTTTAATGCAGAAAATTTAGCGATCGGGCCTCTTTGTAAATTAAGCCATCCATCTCTCGATTTTGGGTTTACAATTCATACAGCCTGGTTGCCAAAAATTGCTAAGCGTACAGCATCTTACAACATTCCTGTCAAAGAGGATTTTCAACCTTTAGTGGCTAAGAAATCTTCACAGATTCAGGAAATGTTTGATAAATATGTGTATCCTCACTTCCAGTAAGTTCCGGTAGCAGTCTTAGAGACAAATCAGGAATTAAGGGAAACCTTAAAGGGTAAAATTCGGGTTCCCCCCTTTTTTAAGGAATAGGGGGATCTACAAACTGTAGCCAGAATAAATTAATTTGGTACTATAGCAATCGCCAGGATGGCTAAGAAAGAATTTGGAATATAGTCGTGGGGTCGGGGCGGGTTTTGATCGTTTGACGATGGGTATCAAAGATTCTGGCGAACCCGCCCATACTTTACTAACCGTCTTGGCGGTTGGTATAGCTGAAAACTAAGCCTGTTCAATCCATTTGTAATTAAACAACAAGAACATTTTTATGATAAACATTAGTAACTACGACATCTTAGAAACACTTTACGAAAGTAAAATAACAATCGTCTATCGAACACGCAATCATCAAAATCAACAGAACACGATTATCAAAATTCTGAATCAACGGTATCCAACTTTAACAGAACTCGCTCAATTTAAACACGAATATGAAATAGTTAAAAGTCTTAATTTGGCTGGAGTAGTTAAAGCTTACAAATTAGAAAATTACCAAAATAGTTTGGCTTTATTTCTGGAAGATTTTGGTGGCGAATCTCTTAAGCGATATCTTGAGAATATAAAATTAGATATTATATGCTTTCTAAAAATCGCTATTCAACTAGCAGAAAGTTTGGGGCAAATCCACGCTCAAAATATTATACACAAAGATATTAAGCCCCAGAATATTATTATTAATCCACAGACAGGGGAAGTGAAAATTACTGATTTTAGTATTGCCACGCTCCTATCTAAAGAAAACCCAACAATTAGTAATCCCAACTTACTAGAAGGTACTTTAACTTACATCTCTCCAGAACAAACAGGTCGAATGAATCGATCAATTGACTATCGGACTGATTTTTATTCCCTGGGAGTCATCCTTTATGAAATGTTAGCTGGTCAGTTGCCCTTTGAGGCAAATGACGCAATGGAATTGGTACATTGCCACATTGCCAAACAGCCAGTGCCACCGCAGGAAAGCAGGAGGAATGAAGTAGAGGCCAATCAAATTCCTCAAGCTATTTCTAACATTGTAATGAAACTATTAGCTAAAACAGCAGAAGAAAGATATCAAAGCGCTTTTGGCCTTAAAGCAGACTTAGAAATTTGTTTAAATCAGCTAGAAAATACTGGAGAAATTGCTAATTTTGCCTTGGGAAAACAAGATTTATCAGCGCAATTTCAAATCCCCCAAAAACTGTATGGTAGAGAAGCAGAAGTAGCTCAATTATTGGCAACCTTCGATCGCATTAGCGAACAAGGTATAACCGAAATGATCTTGGTAGCAGGTTATTCTGGTATTGGCAAATCAGCGTTAGTGAATGAAGTTCAGAAACCCATTGTCCGTCAACGCGGGTATTTTATCTCGGGTAAATTTGATCAATTTAAGCGCAATATTCCCTATGCCTCACTGATTCAAGCCTTTCAAGATTTAATGCGACAATTATTAACAGCAAGTGAAGAGGAAATCCAAATTTGGAAAGCTAAACTTTTAGAGTCTTTAGGTGCTAATGGACAGGTAATTATTGATGTTATACCGGAAGTGGAACTGATTGTCGGCAAACAGCAACCAGTCTCCCAACTTGGGCCAACCGAGTCGCAAAATCGGTTTAACTTAGTGTTTCAAAAATTCATTGAAATTTTTGCTCAAAAAGAACATCCCTTGGTGATTTTCTTAGATGATTTGCAGTGGGCGGATTTGGCTTCTTTAAATTTAATTAAATTGTTGATAACAGATAGCGATCGCCAATATCTATTATTAATTGGAGCCTATAGAGATAACGAAGTCGATATAACTCACCCCTTTATTCAGATGGTGGAGCAAATTGAAAAAAGCGGTGCATTGGTGAGTACGATATCGCTGCGCCCCTTGGACATAAGCCATGTCAATCAATTAATTACCGATACTCTTAGCTGCCAACTAGAGCGTTCCCAACCTCTAGCAGAGTTATTATTCAATAAAACCAACGGTAATCCTTTCTTTTTGACTCAGTTGCTCAAAAATATTTATCAAGAAAACCTGTTGTCTTTTGACTTTAGTGAACGGATATGGCAGTGGAACATTGAGCAAATTCAAGAACAAGGAATTACTGATAATGTTGTCGAATTAATGGTCAGCAAGATTCAAAAACTTTCTGAGCAGACGCGAAATGCTTTAAAATTAGCGGCCTGTATTGGTAACAGATTTAACTTAGATATTCTTGCCATCGTTAATGAGAAATCTCTAGCCGAGACAGCCAATGACCTGTGGAATGCCCTGCAAGAAGGCTTAATTTTACCTTTGAGCGATGCCTACAAAATTGCTCAAACAATTGAGCCGGATTCAGAAAACAATCAAGAGGCAATACCCTATAAATTTTTGCACGATCGCGTACAACAAGCTGCCTACTCTCTCATCCCCGACGACATGAAAAAACAGGTTCACCTGAAAGTCGGTCAACTATTGCTGCAAAATACCAATCCCCAAGAAATAGAAGAAAAAATATTTGATATTATCAACCAGTTAAATTTTAGCACTGACTTAATCACCCAGCAAGAGAAGCGCAATGAACTAGCTGCATTAAATCTAATTGCTGGCAAAAAAGCAAAGGCTTCAACCGCCTATGAACCTGCTGTTAGGTATTTAAGTATAAGCCTAGAACTACTCGCGGCTGATAGTTGGCAAAGTCAATATGACTTGACACTTAACATTTACAGAGAAACCATAGAAGCAGAATATTTGAACACTGATTTTGAGCGAGCCGCCTTCCTTTCCGATTTTGCTCTCAAACAAGTTAATAACCTCCTCGATAGCGTTCTACTATACGAGCTTAAAAATAAGTTTTATATGTCTAAAAACCAACTGCAATCTGCCTTAGATCTAGGGTTGCAAGTTTTGAAAATGTTGGAAATTAAATTGTCTGAAGCACCTCCTGAGCAACTGGCGATCGAAGATTTAATCCTTCTTCCAGAAATGACCGAACCCTATAAAATCGCAGCTATGCGAATTTTAAACAATGCGATTTCGCCGGCTTTTATTGCCCGTCCCGAATTAATACTACCGATTATCTGGACGATGGTAAATCTCTCTGTAGAGTACGGTATTTCAGCCTTGGTAACTTATCCTTGCGCTCTTTACGGCTTGATTTTGTGCGGAGGAATGGGAGACATTAATTCTGGATATAAATTTGGTCAAATTTCTCTCACTCTTTTAGATCGCTTTGATGCCAAAGAAGTTGAATGTAAAACCATACATACAGTACGATCTTGCATCTTGCATTGGAAACATCATGTTCGAGACACCATTGAATTACAGAGGCAGACAATTCAAAGCGGATTAGAAACTGGAGATATAGACTTTGCTTGCTATGCTGCTATGTTCCTTTGTTTCTATACATTTGCAGTAAGTGAAAATTTGGAAGAGGTTGTGCGTGAACAAGATCGATATATTGCTATTATAGATAAATGTAAAAAATCCTTTCCTTTTTATTACGCAAAAATTTGGCAGCAAATTACGTTAAATCTTGTCGGTCAATATGCCGAAGATCGGTGTAGCTTAATTGGTCAAAGCTTTAATGAAGTTGAAAAACTGCCATACTTGCTAGAAACTGATAACCGACATTCTATTTTTTCAGCATATTTTGGCAAAGCCATGCTTTGTTATTTATTTAAAAATTATCAGTCATCTATAGAGTATGCCAAGTTAGCCACAGAATATGCAGAACCTATCATCACCATTATGGTCTATTGCGACCACAATTGCTACTATTCTCTGGCACTCCTAGCTCGGTATCTCCAGGCAGAAACCAGTCAGCAAGTAGAAGATATGGCAATCATCGAAAAGAATCAGGAAAAAATGGAGTCTTGGGCTGATTTTGTACCTGCAAATCATCGCCATCAATACGAGCTAGTAGAGGCAGAAAAAGCGCGCGTTTTAGGGAAAACTCTTAGGGCAATGGAATATTACGATCGCGCAATTAAATCAGCCAAAGAATCTGAATACATTGCTTGTGAAGCACTTGCTAATGAATTAGCAGGGGAGTTTTATCTCTCTCTTGGCAGAGATAAAATTGCTCAGACTTATATGACCGAAGCGCACTATAGTTATAGTCGCTGGGGAGCCAAAGCTAAGGTTGAAGATTTGGAGTCAAGATATTCACAGTTGATTTTAAAGACTGCTATAGATATAGATAAAAAAACGGGAATCCAAACTGCTACTCAGAGAAGTGTTACTACAGATAGTAACAGTGAATTGTTAGACTTAACAACTGTGATCAAAGCATCGCAAGCTATTGGTAGTGAGATTGTGCTAGAGCAATTACTGCAAAAAATGATGAAAATTATCATTGAAAATGCTGGGGCACAAGTCGGTTATTTGATTTGGCAATCTCAGGGTCAATTGTTAATCGAAGCTTCGGGATTAGTTGATTCTGAGCAGATGAGTGTTTTGCAGTCTATCCCAGTAGAAAGTAGTAAATCCGTGTCATCGAATATCATAAATTATGTGGCTCGGACGCAAGAAAGTGTCATTTTAAATGATGCTCATCGTGAAGGAAATTTTACTAAAGATCCCTATATTCGTAAAAATAAACCTAAGTCAATTTTGTGTTTTCCTCTGGTTAACCAAGGTCAACTGAGTGGTATTGTCTATCTGGAAAATAACTTGACTACAGGCGCTTTTACGCCGGACAGATTGGAAGTATTAAAAATCTTATCTTCTCAGGCAGCTATTTCCATTGAAAATGCCCGACTCTATCAAACTTTAGAAGATCAAGTTGAAGAACGCACCGCACAATTAGCTCAAGCCAATCAAGAAATTAGCACTCTTAATGAACGTCTGAAAGCCGAAAATGTCCGCATGAGTGCAGAACTCGATATTGTCAAACAACTGCAACAAATGGTGTTGCCCAAACAATCGGAACTAGAAGCTATTGAAGGCTTAGAAATAGCTGGCTTTATGGAACCAGCAGACGAAGTTGGCGGCGATTACTACGACGTATTGCAACAGGATGGTAAAGTCAAAATTAGCATTGGCGATGTCACCGGACACGGTTTAGAAAGCGGCGTGTTGATGATTATGGCACAAACGGCTGTCAGGACGCTTCAGAAAATGAATGAAACAGATCCAGTGAAGTTTTTGGATGTGATTAACCAGACTCTTTATGATAATCTCCAGCGCATTGACTCCGATAAAAATATGTCTTTAGCTATTTTAGACTATGCTGGAGGTGTTCTGAAATTAAGCGGACAACATGAGGAAATGATTGTGGTGCGCGCTGATGGGACACTGGAGTGCATAGACACGATGGATTTAGGATTTCCTATTGGGTTAGTAGAAGAGATTGGCGAGTTTGTTACTCAAGCAGAAGTGCTGTTAAATCCTGGGGATGTGGTGGTGCTTTATACTGATGGAATTCCAGAAGCTTTTGATATTAATAAAAAGCAGTATGGGTTAGAGAGGCTGTGGGAAGTGGTGGTGGAAAATCGTCAGTGTTCGGCCCAAGAAATTCGGGAAGCTGTGATTGATGATGTGCGGCGGTATATTGGTGTTCAGAGGGTTTTTGATGATATTACTTTGGTGGTGATGAAGCAAAAGTGATGGTTTTTTTAGCAGATAGAAATCCTTGTTTTAGTTGCAATTTGGACAATAAGTTGATCTACAAATACGGCAAGGATTGCTATGGTTGATTGTATGTTTTGATGCAATCGGGAAAAATACTTGCTACAGCACAAATTTGGGGAGGAGTGAGGATTTGGTTTGTTTTCTCAAATAGTATTGGTGCTTCGCTATGAGATTTTCGCTGTGTTTTGGGAATTATGGATGGCGACACACCCTACAAATACTAAATAATACGAGTTGTGGCGAAGTTTGTAGGGAAAGAAATCGGGTTTCTCGGATAATTTAGGTTGGGTGGCGAGATATCTCGCAAGAAACCCGGTTTCTGGGGATGATGCAAAGGCTAAGAAACCGGGTTTCTCGGATAATCTTGGTTGGGTGGCGAGATATCTCGCAAGAAACCCGGTTTCTGGGGATGATGCGAAGGCTACTTCCGCACAATCACCGAATTAATTACAGCATTCGGCTGATACTTGTTAGTCTGATAAAATCCACCTTTTCCAGCGCCATATACTCCTCCAAATTGCTTTCCATCCGCCTTGGGAACAAACATAATTTTTCGAGTCGGTTGTTTGGCAAAGACAACTCCTTCTCTCGATTCATTATCCACGTTATAAGATAAAGTAGCTTTGCCGTAAATTGCCTCTGCTTGTTTCAAAGTCATTCCCGCCCCGACGCCTTGAAGTGTTTTATAATTAGGATTGTCTGTCATCAAAAGTTCAATAACATCGGTATCTTTGAGCTTTGTACCGGCAGCGTAGATAATCCGATATTGCACTTTGCCCGATCGACTAATCGCCACTGCATCAAAGTCTACCATAAAAGGAGACTCTACCTTAAACTGGGCGGTGGAACCCAAAGCCTTTTTCAGTTGTCCGAAAGTCATCCCCACCTTCGCGGCTCCAATTGTGCGATCGGAAATTGTTACACTTGCAGAAGGAGCTTTTTGAGCAGCATTTGCCGCTTCTGGCAGCGCATTTGTACCCACGGGCGCAATAGCGGAACCAGGAGTCGAAATTGCTCCCAGATAAGAGCCGATCGCCAATAAAACAGCTATCATTGATCTAGACAAAACTTTAATATTCAACATGACTAATTCTCCTAGATTTCAAATGCGACTATCTACCCGCATCTTTTGGACTATCCTGGGCATCACCTTGTTAGTTTGGATTCTCAGAGGAGTCGGCCTCTTGACATTCCTTCCAGGTGGTGTTATTTGGATACTGATTTTGCTTTCTTTTGTTGCGGGTATCCTCAGCACTTTACTCCGTAGATAAGTCGGCATCCGGCAATAAAATAAGGAAGTTCGGCAACGGATTTTTTAACGGATGTAACGGATATAACCGATGTCAAAAAGAAGGAAGTTCGGCAACGAATTTAACGGATATAACGGATGTTAGGAAGAATGAGCAATTATAAAATAACCAATAACAACTAACCAATAACAACTAACCAATGCCCAATGCCCAATGCCTATTATTTTAGTTTCATGGCTTTTCCAACAGTCACATTCAACTGAGCGCCAATCAGCATTACCAAAGAACAAAGATAGAGCCATAAGAGCAAAACAATAAAAGTGCCGATCGTCGCGTAAGTCCAACTGAAATTGCCCAAATGCAAAACGTAGAAGCGAAACAAAGCTGAAATCAGCGCCCACAAAATAGCCGCAAAAACAGCACCCGAAAAAATCGGAATGTCTCTTTGGTTGCGGCTCGGCCCGTAACTGAGGGAAAATAGTTGTTGGTTACGATATAAAAGGATTTCTTTGAGGGAACTGCGAATCAAATTCCGCACGTCATCGGGTATGACTTCGCCCAAGAGACCAGCAATTTGATACAGTGTTGACTGCAAAGGTTCAAATAGGGCGATCGCCGACAACACCGCCAGCAGCCCAGGAAACAGCGCCAGCATAGAATTGTAGGCCATTTCCGCAGACAGCCCCGGCAACCGCTGCTCTCCCGCCTTCACGGAGACTTCCCTGAGTGTGCGCCAGGTCAAACACCGGCAAAAAAGCCAAAAATGACCAAATTTCCTTTTGATAGCTCTCAGCAGCCTCAAAAGCACCCGAAACAAAGCTAAAATCATGTAACGTAGCCAATAAAAAATGTTCATAATGCACAAATTCCCAATAACTAATGACTAATGACTAATGACTAATCTAAAATCTAAAATCTAAAATCTAAAATCTAAAATCAATATTATGGCTCAGGATGTCAGACAGTGGTTAGATGAAATCAAGCGGCTGCAACAGCAGTTAACAGAAGTATCGCGCGATCGCGATGAAGCCGGTGAAAGTGCGGCCCAGTGGCGTCAACTCTACAATACCGAAGCTGAACAGCGACGGAATGATGCTAAATTAACTCAACAAAGCATCGCTAATTTGGAAGCACAAATCGAGCAATCGCAAAATTTTTCTCCCAATGTGTCTGAAGGAGACGAAGCTGGAATTTCCCGCCAGCAGGAAGTTGAAGAATTGCAAACAGTTGGCGAACTTAAAACTAAATTAGCAGAAGTGCTCCAAGAGCGCGATCGGGCTTTTGAACAAATCAAACAACTGACTCAAGCCCTAAAACAAGAAGCAGCCCGCCACGCTGAAACTAGCAAAAATTTAACTAGCGCCCTCGGAGATGCCGTTGACTTGCTCACGAAAGCACAAAATCCTGCCCCTAGAAAAACAGAGACAGCATATTCTTTAGAAATCGTACCTGTTACCACCGAAAATCCAGGCGAAAGTGCGATCGAAATTCGCCACAATCCCGCTCAACTTCCCCCTTCTAAAAATCAGTTACTTCAGCTACCGCCTTTTGGTCAATAGCCATTAGTCATTGGTCATTAGTCATTAACTTTTTGCGCGATCAAAAAATACCATCTTCAACTATCCCAGCCACGATGGGTTCATTGCCGTACTATCAAATTGGTTACTGGTTTTATACAGTTCATATTGTCCTTTTGCCGCCGCTACGCGTGTGCGATTCATCATCGCCGCCACTTGTGCCGCATCCATCGGCTTAAATGTGCGAACTGCCTCCAACGCTTGATCGAGGAGCTGCATGGTATCAATACCAGTAATCACAACTGAAGTAGGCAGATTCATTACATAGTGAAGACATTCGATCGGGGTAACAGTATTACTTCTAAGCACGTAGGAGTCCCCCATCGATTTCATCCCCAACACACCGATTTGGTTCTTTACCAGTACCGACAGAACTTGTTGCTCAAAACTTCTGAAATGACCATCCATCACATTTAGCGGCATCTGTACCGCATCGAAACGGAAATTATTTTGAGTGGCAAGTTCGAGCATTCGCAGATGAACTAAAGGGTCTTTGTGTCCTGTAAATCCGATGTAGCGAATCTTGCCCGCCTTCTGCGCTTCCACCACTGCTTCCATTGCTCCACCGGGGGCAAAAATGCGATCGGGGTCTTCCATCCGAATAATTTCGTGATGCTGCATCAAATCAATGCGATCGGTCTGCAACGCCTTCAGTGACTCGTCAATCTGCATCATGGCAGCGCCCTTGGTGCGGCCGTCAATCTTGGTCATCAGAAACACCTTTTGCCGGTAGCCATCCTTGAGCGCTGCACCCATCCAGCGGTGGCTGCGTCCGTTGTGATAGTCCCACGAATTATCCATGAAATTGATGCCGCGGTCGATCGCACTTCGGATCAGCTTGATACTTTCTTGCTCCTCTCGAAGGCGTCCGATATGGTGTCCCCCCAAGCCAATTGCAGATACTCGCTCTCCGGTGCGCCCCAGCGTCCTGTAGCTCATCTCGCCACTTCTGGGCTGAGCTGAGCAACTTCACTTTCAGCGTATACTTGGGTCGGTTCATCTTGAGCTAACAAAGGTTTGAAAAACCCTTCTGAAGCTGCCAGCCCTGCTGCAACCAAACTAGAAGCAGAAGTTACCCTCAACAAATCGCGTCTGCTGATACCCATAAATGCCTCCTTCAAAAAGCTACTAACGCCTATACCAAATCCTTACTGTTGCCACGATCGCCACGGCATAGTCGGCTCGGACTGTGGCTATCAACTTTTACAATGCTAAGGAGGCAGTCGTTTGATTTCCTCTTTCTAAAGAAGGAGTGTGATTGGCGATCGATCTCAGGTACAAGCCAAGCGCTCGTTACTGCGATCGCCCGAATTTTTACGTCTCCAGGAGTTTCCTTTAAGAGTGGAACAGGCCAGAAAGCTTGTTTCTGAGAATGGTGCAAGATGTGAATTTAAACTGATATCTTGCACCAATAATTCGGCTACGCTCAGGGCATCGCCACCCCTTTGTATCTTAAAAGAGGTAGATTGCGATTTACTGTTGGGTGGGGGCGGGTTTATTCAGATTGTTGGTACTTGTTAGATATTGTTGGTGAACCCGCCCCTACAGGTTTTTGATCGCGGGTGCAATATCTCAGTTTAAACGAACTACAGACGACACAAAGAACACAACTGACAACTGAATAACTGCCAACTCACAACTAACTTCTTAAAATCCCATCGCCCCAGCTACTGCATCCAAACTCGGAGCAATGCCGCTTTTAAATAGATTGTTGCTGTGATTAATCGCCGTATCCGGGTCTTTTAAACCGTTACCAGTCAGCACACAAACCACCGTTGCTCCCGTCGGAACTTGGTCTTTTACTTTCAGTAAACCGGCGACAGAAGCTGCACTCGCAGGTTCGCAGAAAATCCCTTCCTCAGATGCTAACA
>Ga0335395_10001010_pt1 | contig 17903 bp, 16 predicted proteins | sample MAT02_FD_205744 | JGI IMG/M metagenome (GOLD analysis project Ga0335395, IMG submission 205744) | Freshwater microbial communities from Lake Fryxell liftoff mats and glacier meltwater in Antarctica - MAT-02 (spades assembly) (version 2) ...
ATCCATTTCCGGGGATGAATCCCTATTTAGAAAGTCCTGACTTTTGGCCCGAAGTTCATCACGGGCTGATTAGTATGCTTCAGGAGTCATTGGTGCCTCAACTGGTGCCAAAATATCGAGTGGCGATCGAAAAGCGCATTTATGAACTCAAGGGAGAACAATCTCTTTTAGTGGGAATTCCTGATGTTTCTATCCAGCGCAATGCTACTCCCAGAAATTCAAATTCATCTGTAGCTGTCGCGACACGAACTGCTACGCCTTTGAAAGTCGGATTACCGATGTTTGAGGAGGTGAGAGAAGCATATTTGGAAATTAGAGATATCGCAAGTAAGGAAGTTGTGACAGTAATTGAGGTGCTTTCTCCTGCTAATAAACGTCCGGGGAAAGGGCGGGAGATGTATGAGGAAAAGCGAGATAAGGTGCTTGGAAGCCGATCGCACTTAGTGGAAATTGACTTGCTGCGAAGTTACGAACCTCTGCCTGTTTTTGGGAACGATATTGAGGGAAGTTATCGGATTTTGGTGAGTCGGGGAGATTGTCGCCCCGCGGCTGATTTGTATTTGTTTAATCTACCGGATGCAATTCCGGCTTTTGCTTTGCCTTTGCGCGGAGGCGATGTGGAACCAATTGTCGATTTACAGGCGTTGTTGAATACGGTGTACGATCGCGCCGGATATGATTTTACGATCGATTATACGCCGGAAGCCGTGCCCCCGCTGTCAGAATCCGATGCTGTCTGGGCTGATTCTCTGCTGCGCGAAACCAACCTCCGACCATCTGAAACCTAAAAAATCCTACACAAAACGTTACATTTTTGTTACCATCGTGGCGAGTCTGTCCTCAGCATTCACCCTTTTAACCTCCTAAACTAACCACTATGAATCAACCTCCCTCCACAACTCCCGCCTCCGAAGATCTCGCCGCCGAAACTCCGATCGCGCCGACAAACAATGCACCTCCACCGAGTTATGTCAAGCTGGCGATGCGGAATATGGTTCGCAAGCGGGCGACTTCTTTGTTTCATTTTGCTTTGACGGCGGGTGGACTTTTGGGCGTACTCGTCGGTTTGGCTTTTCTCGATCACTATTTCAACTCTTAGTCTCAATGTGGTGATACAACACCGGGCGGTTGAAACCGCGTCTACACAGACAAAACCCGCCTCCGCGGGTTGAACACAAAGGCGGTAATTGCGTTATTTTCTTTAGTCCGCGGAGGAGGACATCGTTTGTGTAGACGCGGTTTCAACCGCCGTTTTGTCTCTCGGCCCGTTGCAATCTTCTACAGATTCCTGTAATCTGCCTGCTAAAAGCAAAAAGTCCCCGCCGCCCGATCGCACACTCTAAAATTGTAAAAAAATTTGAATATATTGCTTGACAACAGATGCGAAAAATGCTAATCGAGGTGAACGTCGAAGACTGTTATGGGCTCGCCGACACTGACAACCACCCGGAGAATCAACCCAGCGGGGAGATTTCAGCCGAAACCTGGGAAAATTGGTTTAGGGTTTGGCTGGAAAACCAGGAGGCGGATGTGCCAGTGGCCCCCGGCTACGAAGTCAGTCTGCGTCTCACCGCCGATCCGGATATCCAAGCCCTTAACGCCCAATATCGTCAACAAGATCGATCGACGGATGTACTAGCTTTCGCAGCTTTAGAGGTAGACTGTCCTCAATTAGAGGAAATGCAGTCATCTGAACCCTTATACTTGGGTGATATCGTAATCTCGATCGATACGGCTCAGCGACAAGCCCAGCAGCAAGGACATCCCCTGAAAACCGAATTAGCTTGGCTCGCAGCCCACGGTTTTTTGCACCTTTTGGGCTGGGATCACCCAGATGAAGAAAGTCTGACTCAAATGCTCGATCGACAAGAAACATTGCTGCAGGCGATCGAGATCGAGATCCAAACAGCATAACTGAAGTTGATGGTTACTTAACCAATCACATCAAGCCCAACATAACTTTCTGAAATTAAACCAGAACTTTAGTAAAAACTTAGAAAAGTTACCTAGACTTGATGAAGTTAATTTAAAAAGTTTAGCTTTCATTCATCTCTGTAAATTAAAGTTGGTTCTTTATGACACTAGATAGACCCTCAATTTCATCACAAATCGCACAGTTTCTGCCCATGCCTCAAGACTCTTCTAGCCAGACAGTCCACGAGCCCAAAAAAGCCTTGAAATACAACCGAGAGCTGTCCTGGAAAATCGCATCTAGCTTAGCTACGAGTTTTAGATACGCTTGGGGGGGTCTGAGTTATGCTTTTGAAACTCAGCGCAATTTTCGGATTCACACAGTTATTGGCACTTTGGCGATCGGACTCGGGCTATTTTTGCAACTGAAACCTGTAGAAATATCTGTGATCGGCGTCACCATTGGTATAGTTTTAGCAATGGAACTGTTGAATACGGCGATCGAATCCGTGGTAGACTTGACAGTCGGGCAGTCTTACCACGAACTAGCCAAAATTGCCAAAGACTGCGGTGCCGGAGCGGTTCTGGTATCGGCAATGGCTGCGATCATCGTCGGTACTGCACTTCTGCTGCCTCCTTTGTGGGCAGTCGTTCAAATTGCGATCGCCCGTCAGTAACTTATTGGGCCCATAAAATTTTAGGTTTTAGATGACCAATTTGAGATTTTGAGTTTTATTCGTCTATATTGCAGCTATTTTTATCTTCGGCATCTATCTAAAATCTTGAAACCCTTGCTTTCAGGCAGCGAGTCAATCTAAGATCTAAAATTTAAAACCTAAAATCTAACTTAACCCGTGATTATAGTCATCGATAACTACGACAGTTTTACATACAATTTGGTACAGTATCTAGGAGAACTAGGTGCCGAGTTGCCCGTAGCCAGCGAAGTTCAGGTCTATCGCAACGACCAAATTTCCTTAGCAGAAATTCGCCAATTACAGCCTGCGGCAGTGGTGATTTCTCCCGGCCCGGGGCGGCCGGAAGATGCGGGAATTTCTCTGGAATTAATCAAAGAATTGGGCCCGACTTTACCAATTTTAGGCGTGTGCCTCGGACATCAAAGTATCGGTCAAGTATTCGGGGGCAAAATTGTTTCTGCACCCGTGTTGATGCACGGCAAAACTTCTCAGGTAGAACACACAGGAACCGGAGTTTTTCAGGGCGTCGAATCCCCGATGATTGCAACTCGCTATCACAGTTTGGTAATTGAAAAGCAGAGTTGTCCAGAAGTTTTGGAAATTACGGCTTGGGTTGAAGACGGAACTATTATGGGCGTGCGGCATCGGGAATATCCGCACATTGAAGGTGTACAGTTTCACCCGGAAAGTATTTTGACGACTGCGGGAAAGCAATTATTGCGAAATTTCTTGGAACGGCTTTAAGTAGAAGGAAGAAGGAAGAAGGAAGAAGGAAGAAGGAAGAAGGAAGAAGGAAGAAGGAAGAAAACATACACAGCTAGCTTTTTAGCGAGCCGTATTTTACGTTTAATTAAGTGGATTTACTTAGTTGAATTTCCCTGAATTTGTCGGGTGCTATAAGAGCGAACCTTACGGTAAGACTAGGGTGCACATTTTCGCATCTGAACCGCCCACAAAAGGATACAAGCCTCCGAAAATCGTCGCGGTGAAGCCCAAATTTTAGACGAAAGTTCCATATCCCAGATTCATCTGTGGAGTAAATCTAAAATCTAAAACTTGTTCTGAGCGAAGTCGAAGAATCTAAAATCTAAAATCGACTGACTGTGTTTTGTGCTATAACAACAAACGACCAACACCCGATAACTGCAACCAAAAGATGAAACGGCGACAATTAATACGTTACGCACAGACGGGTTTGCTAGCAGCTTTAGCAACTGGTTTGCCATCTGGATGGGAAAGCTATCAAGCTCAAACTGCTGATTCTTTGTCGATTCAGTGGTTGGGCCACACTTGCTTCTTGTTCGCCGGAGGCGGTGCGAGGGTGCTGGTGAATCCTTTTCGCCCATTGGGCTGTACGGCAGGCTATCGTTCTCCTAAAGTACCTACAGATTTGATTCTGATTAGCAGCAGATTGCTCGATGAAGGGGCGATCGACGGATTTGCGGGCAATCCCGGCCTTTTGTACGAACCGGGGGCTTACAGGTCTAACGGGCTGCGGATTCAAGGGATTCGGACGGAAAAAGACCGTGAGGGAGGAAGGCGATTTGGGGTCAATGTGGCTTGGCTGTGGCAGCAAGCGGGCGTTAAGATTTTACACTTGGGTGGAGTTGCTGGCCCGATCGGCATTGAAGAACAAATCTTGATCGGGCGCCCCGATGTAGTGCTGATTCCCGTGGGCGGCGGGCCCAAAGCTTACACTCCGGCGGAAGCGAAGCAAACTTTGCAACTTCTCAAACCGAAGATGGTGATTCCGACACATTTCAAAACCCAAGCCGCCGATGCTGCTGCGTGCGATTTGGTGCCGCTAGATGAATTCTTGGCGCTGATGGATGGTACGCCTGTGCGCCGATTGAATAATGACACGATTTCGATCAAAGCTGCTGACTTGCCCCAAACTGGTTCGGTGATTGAGGTTTTAAGTTACAGGTTTAGCGGTTGATGCCCGATTTCTCAGCTTGCGTTATAGTAAGGAAGTTTTGGTCGATCGGGGCTCCAAGAAAAATTTCTCTCCATTTTAGCCTCTGGCAACCTTGCCTTTTGTCGAGATTTGGCTAACATAACAATTCATGTTCACGGTTTTATCTCATAAGGAAATGCAAGCGCAATGAAAAATCAAAATTTACCTAGCTGGATGAAACAACTCACAGGTTTCGCAGGAGTAATCGGCGCTAGCGCGTTGATTGGTTTCCCGGCTTGGGCTCACATCAACTCCAACACCAATGTGAAGAATGCAACTCCAACTCAACAAGTTGCAGGAAATGTGAAAACCGCTGCTTCACCAGCACCAATGGCTTCACCCAAACCAATGGCTTCACCTGCCACAACTGGCGCTGCTAAGGATATTGTCGCTATTGCATCTGGCGACGCTCAATTCAAGACATTGACGAAGGCTTTGGGAGCTGCAGGTTTGGTTACAACTTTACAAGGAAAAGGCCCTTTCACTGTTTTTGCTCCGACTGATGCGGCATTTGCTGCTTTGCCAGAAGGAACTGTGGAGAATTTGCTCAAACCGGAAAACAAAGCCCAACTTACTAAGATTTTAACTTACCACGTTGTTCCTGGTTCGGTTTTATCTACTAGCCTGAAATCCGGCGATGTTAAAAGTGTTGAAGGCAGCTCGCTGAAGGTGGCAGTTAGCGCAGGCAAAGTTACTGTCAGCGGCGCTAATGTTGTGAAAGCTGATATCAAAGCTAGCAACGGCGTCATTCACGTAATTGACAAGGTTTTAATCCCGGCTGATGCCAAGTAGGAATAGCGTTTCTTGCATCATCAAATGACATCAGATTCGGTCAAATGAATGCGAAGTAAGGACACAACAATGTTGTGTCCTTATTTGTATGGCAGGCAATTCAGAATTAATATAGATCAAGCTTTAGGAATGAGAATTAAATAACCTGCAATTTTAATTGTTCTTGTGGGATGGGCCAGAAAGCCCGTCCCTTATAGACGGGCGAGACGCCCATCCCACAGGCTTATGCAAATTATTTAATTCACGATCCTTAGCTGGCTGCGGGTACTTGCAAAAATGACTGCCAACCCTTACCGCGATAGCCAAAATCGAAGACTTCGGGATGGAGAATTTCTGCTAAAATTTCTAACGAATCAACCAATCTCGGCCCCGGCCGATTAAAGTAAGAATTGCCGTCAGTTATGTAAACATTTCCTGTTTTTACTGCTGGCAAATTAAGCCATTCTGCGTATTTAGTGATCTGCATTGCTTCGCTGCGAGTGCGATTTAAATCAAAGCCGCAAGGCATGAAAATAATTACATCGGGATTAGCTTCTACTAGCGATTCCCATTTTAACCAGGGGGAATGTTGCCCGATAATGCCAAACAGCGAATTGCCTCCCGCCATTGCCACTAATTCGGGAATCCAGTTACCTGCAGCCATCAAAGGCTCAATCCACTCGATGCAAGCTACTTTGGGAACTCTTTCTTTTGTGGTAAGAATAGATGATGCTTGTATTTTCGAGGTAATAGCATCGATGCGGGATTGCAAAAGGTCGATCGCACTTTTGCCATTTACGCCCAAAGCATCAGCAACTCGCTCAATATCCGTCCAGATTTCTGCTAGCAGATTCGGCTGCAAAGAAATAATTTCCGGCTTGCTATTTACCAGCGTGCTTACCGCTTGTTCAACCTCTGCTAGAGAACAAGCGCATACTTCACATTGAGCTTGAGTAATAATGTGAGTCGGCTGCAATTTTTCCAAAGTATCTATTTCTACTTTATAGACACTCAGCGCATTTTGCAACAATTCTGTCACGCGGTTGTGAATTTCGCTGCTAGTTCCTTCAGGATTGAATTTAGGCTGAGTGCAAACAGGTAAATTTTGGATTTCTGGGGGATAATCGCATTCGTGGGAACGACCCACAATTGCATCGGTTAATCCTAAAAGTGCTACAATTTCGGTGGCACTGGGAATTAGAGAGACAATTCTTGGTTGGTTCATTGGTTTTCTGTTTTTTACCGATTCGGAAGCACAGGCGAAGCACAGGCGGGACGCCCGTGCCACAATAAAAGGGATTGTTAAATTTTTAGTTTTTTTAAGAATTGCAAATCTTGCCATGCTTGAATGAGATTACCTTGCATTAGAGCCGCTAAACCGTTTAAGACTCTAATTTCCGGTAGGTTGGAGTTAAGAGCTAGAGCAGGTTTTAAGGCAGTTTGAGCAGCTTTGGGATGCCAGCCGTACAGGTGTACGAAAGCGAGATAGGCGTAAGCGTAAGGGTTTTTTGAGTCGAGTTGGGTAACTTTTTCTAAGGCGGCGATCGCACTTTTGACATTCTGCTGCAATACCCGAGAAAATGCCAAAGCATAAGCCAATTCTAGATTATTTGGTTCCTGCTTCAACCGATATTCTAACGCTTGTTCCGCTTGCACTGTATAATCCTGAGTTGGATCGTACTGATTGATGCGCCCAATCTGCTCGAACACTGGTTCTAAACCGGGCAATCCTTTGGGTAAATTAACCGCCATTTCCCGCAATTGAGTTACCAAATCTAACTCCGGCTTATCTTCGTTTTCTGGGACTTGTTCGGTGATTTTCAAGTTTTTCTCATTTTCGCTCCCCCTTCGAGTCTGGGAAGCAATAACCGCAGGCTCAACGTCGATTTTAAGCGTTACCTGCGGTACGTTAATTGGATAGGTTTCGCCGGTTTTCCGATTTAGATAAGTAGCTTGGAGATTGTAACTTCCCGGTGCAATATTAGCAGGAGGCAGCATCGCCGTGCGATCGACAACTCGAAACCCCACAGCAAATTTATCCGCTTCCAGCATCCCCGAATGCAAAGTCGCCTGAGCGATCGCGCGATCGTGTAAAATCCTGAAAGTCTGTCCCGGTGGAATATCGCCAGGCGGCTGATTTTGCCACGTTACCAACACTAAACCAGACTGCAACTGCTGCCAAGGCCCAGACCAAGTATAAGTCACCGGCAGCGCGACTCCGGGAACTGCTTTTGCAGCGACAGTAACTCGATCTAATTGTACTTGCGATCGTGCTTCATTCAAGGGCTGTATTTCGACAGGCTGCACTCGCTTCCGATAAAGATTTAAATTAGTATAATCGGGCAAAACCCAAGTTTTTTCTAACTGAAATTTATCACCTTTTTCAACTGCAGCCACCGCTGCATTTTGAGCTTTTTTAATCCGTTCGCGAATCGAACCTTGCGGGCCAGTTTTGGTTACAAACCAAGAAAGCGATCGCACATCTTGCGGCACTTCTTTTAAATTCGTTCCCACCTGCCGCCCGTAAACCTGAAAATTAGCCAAAGCACCGTAAAAATTCAAATTATGCTGGTTAATTTCCGGTGTCGAAGGCAACACGCCTAAAGTAGATTGCAAATAAGGTTCCCTATCAATAATTTCTGCAATTACCTCACGGTGCGGCCACTCTTTCCCCGAGTAAGGATAGTTAGAATTGCCGGGACTGATAATTTGAACTAAGCTATGTCCAAAAGCACCTCCCAGCGGCAAGATATGGAACAGCATCGCCAGAATTGCCAAGCCAATTGTACCCCAGCGAATTTGTCGTCCCCACCGAGAAGGCCACAGCGTTAAACAGTAGGCTAAGAAAATAGATAAAACTGGCAAATAAGGTATCACATATCGGTCGTCTTTGTTGATATTTAGAGAATTAATTAAATAAGCTCCTCCCCAGAAAACAGCCAGCCAGCGACAGGAGTTGAGATGCAAGATTGACGAACTATTTTGCCGACGACGCCAATAAAGTATCAATCCTACTAAGGGAACAAGTAACAGAGGCCAAGAAACGTGTTCTGGTAAGTGTTGACCGTAGTAAATCCAAGCGTCGATCGTATTGAGGCCCGGATCTCCTTCGGCGATCGCAGAATCCACCGTTGCCCGTTTTCCCCCGGTCAAAATTAACAGCCAATTGGTTTTCGCCCACGGGCCAAACACCGCCGCCGACAGCAACAAAGCACCAGTTAATTGACCTAATCTCCCCCAATCTTTTTGCCGCACAGCACCAACAGCCAACCACACAATCGGGGTGAACATAAATAATACAGTCGTGTGTTTAACTAATATTGATAAACCGAGAGAAATTCCAAAGGCGATCGCCCAAAAGAAAGATGAGGGGGAGAGGGGGAGATTGGGAGATTGGGAGATTGGGAGATTGGGAGATTGGGAGAGGGGGAGAGGGGGAGAGGAGGGAGAGAATTTATGCTTCTTTTTAGTTCCTTCTTCCAACTTCAGTCTACCCGTTACATCCGTTACAAAATCCGCTGCCGAACCTTCTTGCTTCCACATTGTCAGACAATAAAAACAAAAAGTAATAGCAGCAGTTAAGGGAAAATCAAGTAAAAATTGCAAGCGGAACCGATAAAGTCCCGGCAACAAAACGCAAATTGCAGCGGCCCACAAACCGACTTGCCTGTTAAACAGTTGGACGCCCAGACTGTAGACTGAGGCGAGGAGAATTGCACTAAATAATAAATGAACGAGGGTTGCCCGATCGCCCCCTGTACCGAAAACCTGAAGAAACGGAACCGTTAAGATGTATGCCAAGGGCGGAATTTTCGTCGAAAGCAGCCAGAAGTTTGTCCACCACTCCCCGGAAAACCACTGAGGATGCTGCAACGCCTGCAAGTATTTCAGGGTGCTAGTCAGGTAGTCTGCTTGATCCCACGCCGGGACAGATCGATCGAGGGCAAACCAGAGGCGATCGCTAATTGCCCCCAGCAGCCAAATTATGCCCAAGACAAGCAGACTCTTACTCCCGCTGTCCCGATGTTGCTGTGCCATTGCGATTTTTGGATTTGAGGTTGCAGCTTTTAGCTTACAGGCGGGCGGTTCCGGGCGATCGAAAATTAATTGGAAAAAGTGCTTGCTAAATTCTGTATGTGTCTGCTAAGATAGTAAAGCGCGAAAAAACAAGCCGGGATAGCTCAGTTGGTAGAGCAGTGGACTGAAAATCCACGTGTCACGAGTTCAAGTCTCGTTCCTGGCATCGCAAAGCCCTCACAAAGTTGAGTGCTTTTTTTTGGGAAAAATGCGGGCAATGTAGTCAATTATCTAACTTGATATGCCTGAAAGTTTAGCTGACGAGATTGATGAATCTGTTAGACATGAATATTTAAAGCTATTGAGAAGCGTTCAACCCCGCTGAAAATAGTTTTGAGAGTGAATTATTTAACTGTCTTATTTTTGAGTGAGGTACGCAGCTAGTTCTGGAATTTCACCGGCGCGCTGCCACTCGGCTTCCCCGCGCCGGACTTTGGTTCGGGCTGTGATTTCCTGAATCTCCCATAATTGCAATTTGGTATAGGGCCCCTTGGCTTCTCCGCTGCGAAACACATACCATTGAGGAACTTCAGGAGTTGGCTGGGCCGATCGTCTCACAGGCTTCATCCGATTCATTCCAGTTGTGGCTTTGAGCTGATTTAGCTCTTGTTCTACCGGATTAGGAGGCGCTGAATTAGAATTGGGCGATCGCTTTTTCTTAGCTGAACTCTGACTTTTCTTAGCCTCCGGCTTACCTCTAGCAATTTCTACTTCGCGAGGCCACCCCCAGAAATGCCACAGCGCCACCCAAGCTAGCACCGCAACCAATCCTAAAATCTCTTCTGGCGTTTGTGTCAACTCCGACAAATCTCCAAACAGCACATAACCGAAAAAAGCGAGGATGAGCGATAGGCAATTTAGGTAAATTAGGTTGGTAGCGTCGTTAGCGGCTAAGTGCCAACTGGTTGTGTGCCGCACAAAAGATTGGCTAGTTGCTGTTTTGTTGTGTTTCCAGGCTTTTCGGGCTTGAAGGCGACTGTAACCAGGAGAGTCAGCGGGCCACCACGTCGCGGCCCAATTAACTAGATGTGCTGACCAATACTGCAAGGCTGCATATCCCACTATTCCGCTCAGCAGTACGCAAATAACTAACAGAAAGGTCGTCAGCGGCAGTAGCTGTTTTGGCATGATTTGGGCCGTCACAACAGTTAGCACAAAAAACGGGGTGCCACTTACTATTGGAACTAACAGGAGTTCAAATATCTTTAGAAGGTCTGCATAGAAAATCCCTAAGAATTTAAAAAGAATTTTAAGCAGCTTTGCAAAGCGGAAGTGATACAGGTAAGCAGATGCGATCGCACTTCCTAGAATTAAAGCCACGAGCGCGCCCGAAGAGCTGTTCACCGGCAGCATAAAAAGGGCGATCGCCGGAATTCCCATCACGATTGCTGCTGGCAGCGTGAGAAATGCAATAACGCCTTCCCTCCAGTGCTGCCAAGCCGATACAGTCGGCGGTTGCTGATTGTGTCGGCGAATTTCCACCCACTCGGCAACCTTCGTTACTCCCCAGTGATAGAAAGCAAATAACAAGATTTGGCACAACCAAGCAAATGTTATTACGGCTTGAAAGTCAGAGTTCCTGATGGTGTACCAGTACCTCCTGCTAAATCCGTAGGAATAATAGTAAACATTGGGCCACAGTAGATAAACAATCAGCCAAAAGCTAATGCTTAAGGCAAACCCTCTGGCGCACGATGTAGGATCGGGGAGGAATTTCGGCCAATTATTCATGATTGGGATAATTTGACGGGATATCAATATTGTCCCATTGCGCCGATCTTTTAAATTAAATGTCAGCCTTCCTCAAAAAATCATTTACTCCCTTAGCCACAATCTCGCAGTAATCCGCCCTAATTTCAATATTGCTTTTGCCCGATCGCACATTCTCTCCAAACAATCAACATTATAATTAAGCCATTAGGAGCTTGGAAGTACAGTTTACCTAAAACCCTGGCAATATCAGTCAAGCTCATGAAATATTAGGGAGCTATTTTGTTGACAAAGTACAATGTTTATAGTAAGTGAGTTCAGAAATCTTGTCAAACTGATCTCGATCGCGCGATCGCCCTGTCGGAAACAAAAGGTTACAATCAGAAATAGATTCTATTTCGATAACAATACTGTTTATAGCGTCAATTACCCACCATCAAGCGGAGTACCGCTATGATGGGGGCTTGTATCTGAAGTCCACCGCAACTCCGAAAACCTTTGCAGGGTTTCAGCTTTAGTTTCACCCTTCGACACATTAGGGATACTGACAAGCTCCCCGTACTCATCCAATCTTGTCGGAGTAGCAACGTTCTTAATCAGGGGGAACGCATCTTATTGAACACTGTTCACCAGTGGTGAGTATATTTTGAGATAAATTCACCATTTTTAGAAGCTACAGACACGCTTTGTAATGACTTTTTAGAGAAAACAGTAACTGATTAATCGTGGTTTTTGCTTGCTGCCTATTTTTAGATAAGAAAAAGCTTACAACCACTGTTTACAAGTTGTATAATAGTCAGTAAGGAGTGAATTGTGAGAATTTAATTGACTGAAGCAGTGAGGATCTTAGTCAAATAGTCATCATCCCACCCCGCTCTAAGTCGCTTATTTTTGGTTCCAGTTTTTGAGGTTTTTTCTTGATTCAAAAGATTTAGTGAGATGTGTCTGATCGTAGCAAAGTTTTGCGGAGCATTATCTTTTCTAATCCGAGAATCATCTTCACGAAAACCTACATCTAATACCCAATGTAAAGAATTTTCGATCCCCCAATGACTGCGGACTGATTCACCAAGCTTTTGAGCATTATTTGGTAAACTACTAATGTAATAACGAGTTTCAATAGTTGTTTTTCCATTCACTATTCTCACGGATTCTATCAGACCTATACTGTGAAGTTTCTCCCATTGATTGTCGGGGTCAATCAGCTCTTTGATTTCACTTAACATTAAGTGATGTCGGATTTCTGAGCGACCGTGATTGTTCTCTTTTTGGGTCGAATAAGCTGTATGTGTAAATCCCGAAAATCCTTGTCTAATTGCTTGTTTAAACAACGCTTCTACTCTTGCATACAGGGATAGTTGGTTGTTTTTCAAGGTGATCGCGTAGTCTCCTCCTTGTTCGATAATTGACTTAACAATTGACCTCTGGCACCCCATCGCATCAATGGTGACAATGCTTCCGTTTAATTCTAATACTTTGAGTAAAGCCGGAATTGCTGTGATTTCATTAGATTTTTTATCAACTTTAACTTGTCCTAAAACTAATTTTTGACTGCTCGCCCAAGCACTTACCATATGAATCGCTTTTTTGTCTGCTCCCCCATCGTAAGAATGGCGAAGAGTTTTGCCGTCAATTGCGATTACTTCTCCTGGATTAAAGCAACTAATAGATTGAATCCAACTCAAAAAACATTTCTGAAACTGCTCGGGTTTGAGACGAGAAAATACTCGCGCAATTGTGTCATGGGTCGGTATGCCATTCGGTAATTCTAAAAATTTCTTTAACCATTCATATTTAGCTAGACCGTAACTTTCGATATCCACCCATGTATCGGCACCGCAAATCACGGCACAAATTGAGATGGTGATAATATCAATTAATTGATGATGTTTCGTCCGCTCAATTCTGGGATCTTCTCAGTCGGAAAAATGGTCAGCAATAGTGATTTTAGGTTTGAGTTTCATAATGGTAAACTCTAATTAAATGTTTTTGGGTACTCAAGAATTCTTCTCCAATATACCATATTCTGTTAACATGAAATTTAGATGCGTTCGCCCTGGTGACTGGGGCGAACGTCGCCCCAATCCCCCCAAAAACCTCGGTGTTGCCATGCGAAAAATTGTACTATTCATTGCATCTAGTTTGGACGGTTATATCGCCCGCTCGAATGGCGATATTGACTGGCTGTTTACAGACCAAAATTACGGTTATACTAAATTCTTAGATAGCATTGATACGGTTCTCATGGGTCGGAAAACTTACGAACAAGTTCTAACTTTTGGCGAGTATCCGTACCAGGAAAAAAAGAGTTATGTTTTTACGAAAAATCTAGATTTTCAAGCGACTTCTGATGTCGAAATGGTAACAGATTTAGAGAATTTTGTCAATGATTTACGCTTGCTTGAGGGCAAAAATATTTGGTTGGTGGGAGGTGCTCTGCTGATTCGCGATTTCCTGAATCAAAACTTTGTCAACGAAGTGATTCTCTCGGTACACCCGATTATTTTGGGCGAGGGAATTCCTTTATTTGTTAATCCCATAAATACTACAGCTTTGCAGTTAACTGGATGTCAGACATACAGTTCTGGTATGGTTCAGCTATCTTACGATGTCGCCACTTGAGGGCGCGCGCAATTGGTAAGTCGCTGGCAAAAATAGAGCCAGTTGGTTATCAAAGAAGGTAAGATAGGACTTAGTAAGTTGGCAATGGAAAAATGGCGTTGCTGAATTGAGGTATGATCAGACGACCGTCCCTGGCAGTTCAGGTAGAATAGCGTTCAAATCAGAGTATCTAAATGATTACTTGAATATGGAATGGGAACGTCCGAGAATTTGAGGTAGTGAATTAGTAAACGAATTGAATGTTTGAGCATTTCTTCGGATTTAGAATGACAAAGAGTTTTTCTCTTTAATCGAGCCAAATAATGTCTGAGTCTTGTATTTTTACCTTCAACTCTTGTCATATAAGTTTTCGAGATGATTTGGTCACCATCTGGAATAAACATGGGATAAACTTTCCAGCCATCTGTTAAGTAAAAATAGCATTTCCATTTTTCAACGCTCTCCCATAAAGGTTTAAATGTTTGGGCACTATGATTCCCTAAAACCCATCCTAAAATACCTGCTTTGAAGTGGTCTACTGCTGTCCACAGCCAGATTTTGTTTTTTTTGAGCCAATAAATGTTTCTAATTCATCTAGTTCTCCGACATCGGGAATTGTGTCTGGTTCGTAAGCCTCTGGCAAAAGTTCTCCCACCTGTTTGACCCAATTAATTATTGTTGTATGATGAACACCTTTGATTCTTTCTATTGCTCGAAAACCCCTACCATTAACATACATCTTTAGGCATTCCTGCTTAACTTCTTGAGAGTAACCTTTGTGGGGTTTGTAGCATTCTATGAATTGCCTACCACAATCAACACAAAGATAATTATGTTTACCTTTTTTATGGCCATTTTTATTGACATGACTTGATTACATTCAGGACATTTCATAGGCTTTGACTTTTAGTTAATTGTTTTTGCCAATTTCTCTTTGAACCGATCATACCTTGGTTCAGCAACGCCGGAAAAATTAATCAAATATCGGCAAATTGTGCAGCAAATGTTAATGGAGTACGGCAAGCGCCAACCTGCTCACGGAGACATTGAAGTTGAGACAATTATTGATACAGAACAAGATCATTACCAAATCTTCTATGTGGGCTGGGACAAGCAGACTAGGGTGCATCAATGTAGCATTCACATAGATATCAAGGGCGGGAAAATTTGGCTTCAATGGAATGCCACTGAAGATGATCTTGCTGAAGATTTAGTAATAGCCGGAGTTCCAAAAGAGGATATTGTTTGGGGATTTCAGCCGCCGTTTATGCGGAAGTATACGGGCTATGCAGTGGAATAGATCGCGGATGATGAAATGTTTTTGCTGCTTGTTGTTATTCATATCTTTTTTATGGGCGCTTCCTGCTGAGGCCTCTGTATGCCGCAATTATCGAGGGCGCGAGATTTGCATTGTCGATATTAAACGCAGTGCGAAAAACTATTGGGAATACAGGGTAATTCTGAGTGTTGACGGAGTGAAACAGCCTCTGGAGGTCTACAATTGCCGCGATCGCACTACAGTTAAGAAAGATGGAACAGTTTTGGGGTTTGGACAAAACAACCCTGGTGAAATCGTCTGCGGTTTTTTTAATAAGAAATAGTTTTGGTAATCGATTTTAGAACCTCTATCTGTATAGTGTGCACTGAGCACCAGTTGAGTTTGTATGGTGTGCACTGCGTACAGGTTGACTATAAGTTATGGTAGGGTGCGTCAGGGCCGAATGTTTTAATCGCCTACTCAAGAATTTTTCCCCCTGACGCACCCTACAGTGGTGTTAATCGGTAGGGTGCGGATCTGCGAGATATTGGATAAAACTTGCAGATTGACGGGTGGCGACGTACCTTACACTGGCGATCTCTTTTATTGTGTGTACTACATATACATGGAATATGCTATAAGTTTTCAGTAATGCTCGCTGAGGGGGATTTGGCAAAAATTGCCTCAGTAATTACTCTCATACCAAGTTGCGTTCAGACGTACAATCATGAGTGATACCAAGTTGGGGTATAAACCGTAATTCCATGAATAAGAAAAACTTTTTGCTGGTACTCTGTCTGTTGCTACCAAGCCTACTCATAGGCTGCAAGCAGCCAGAAACCTCTCAACAACAGGCATCAAGTCCATTTGTCGCCACACAAACCACCACCATCCCAGGTTGGAAAAAATTTGAGGGACGCGGTGCACAATTGCAGTTACCGGAGAGTTATAGCGGCGGAGATCTCAGCCAAAATCTGGACTTGGTTGTTCAAAAGCTGGAATCTTTAGGGCCCTACTATCAGCAGGTAGCTCAGTCTCTCAAACAGAATCCATCCGCATTCGTCATTTGGGCTTTTGACTCGAAGGTTGGTAAACCCGGTTTTCTGAGTAATGTCGCTATTGCTATAGAGTCAGTTGGCTCTACAGTGACAATAGATACATACTTGGATATGATTACCAAACAATTACCCAGCGAATTTCGTGTCGTGGAGCAGAATAAGGTGTCGCTTGACCGCTATCAGGCAGGTCAGATCGTGACAGAAGCCACAATTTCGGGTGTAACTGCCAAACAGATAATCTACACGATTAAGCAGGGGAGCAATATGTGGATTGTTGCATTCTCTACCAGTGCTGAGGAATTTGAACAGCGCAGGCCCACGTTTCAACAAAGTATTAACACGTTTTCAGTGAGCGATTAGCTCGACTTTTTTTCCAGCGAACATTGTATGCCTGTTGTATAAGCTGAAGTGCATTTAAATTGTGCAGTCAAGTTTGATAAAATGCTTGTGGGGTGGGCCCTCCTAGCCCGCCCAAAAATACAATTTATATCAATTCCGGTAACACCGGAATGACTGTTGACTGTTGACTGTTGACTGTTGACTGTTGACTCTCAGTCTAAAAACTGACGGGGTGATTGACTGTTAACTGTTGACTCGATTTTGCAATTCCGATACTACCGGATTTGGTATTAGATGCCCAACAGCTTAGCATAAGGAAGGAAGAAGGAAGGCGGTTGCTATAACTCGATTTAGCAAAAAAATGGGGCAATTAACACCCCCATTTTTATAAGTTTTTGCAGCTAACTTTTCAGCCCTTAAAATTCTCCAGCTACGGCTGACACGCAACGTTCGCAAATTAGCGGATGCTCGATCGACTCTCCGACGTGAGTCGAGTAATTCCAGCAGCGATCGCACTTTTGGCCGTCTGCTTTGACTACACCAATCGCCAAATCGGGAGACTGATAACTATACGGCAATTCTTGCATGATTGCATTCGATTCTACCAGTTCCACTTCCGAAGTAATGAACAAATACCGCAGTTCGTCTACACCGTTGCCGGTCATTGTAGAATCGTGCGTTACAGCTATGGAAGCAGGAATTTCTGGTTTGGGTTCGATCGCAATTAATTCTGCTGTCGGGATTTCAGGTGTTTCTACAAACACTTTTTCGGCTGGGGCTGCGAGTGCCATCGCCTGTGTTTCTACAAGCACAAGCGCTGCTTCTACTGGCGGTGCGAGGACGATCGCCTTTGTTTCTGCAAGTACAAGCGCTGTACTCCGGCCCACCACATCTGCTGTCAGGAAATCAATTTGTTGTGCAATTTCTTGACGGTTGGCGGCAAACAGCAAGTGACGGAAAGCAAACCAGATTGTAAATAAGATGCCGATGACTTCAAAGAGGCCTCCCAACATCGGAATCTGATTCATCGTATCCAAAATCGCCAGCGTTACTCGGCCCGTTACTAACACAGAGGCTAACAGCCCAAGTGTTACCAAAACTTTTTGGTATTCTGTAAAAAAGTTTCCCGCGTATTCAGGCAAATTAGCCACAAACTGGGCGCTTTGATCTAACATTTGCTGCCAATCTGAAGCCGACGGTTCAGGGGCGGAATACTGTACGATCTCAGAAGATCGATTCCCTACGGGATAGCTTCGCTTCACGCCCTTTTCTGCGATCGTTTCCGCCTCAACATAAATTGTCTTTTCTGTCAAGACTTTGGCAACTTTTGCCGCTTGTTCTTCCTGTCGATCTTGTGCTGCTTTTGCTTTCTCCTCTGCTGCTAACTCGATGACTGAATTTTGCGATCGCACATAATCCATCAATTCTTCGCTGCTAGGATTCAAAGCTTCCAATTGCGCTCTTTTCGCGACATCAGGAACATACAATAAAACCTTAGCTTCCAAAGAAGAACCGATCGCCTT
>Ga0335395_10001012_pt1 | contig 17886 bp, 20 predicted proteins | sample MAT02_FD_205744 | JGI IMG/M metagenome (GOLD analysis project Ga0335395, IMG submission 205744) | Freshwater microbial communities from Lake Fryxell liftoff mats and glacier meltwater in Antarctica - MAT-02 (spades assembly) (version 2) ...
ACTTCATGGATTTGATTCCCGTGGATCTGTTTCCCTTCCTTTGGGCGCATGGTGTTCCAGTGATCAGCGACCACAACAGCGCTGGATTGCATGCGGTGTTTGGTGCCAAAGACTACATGCGGGTGGTTCCCACAGCAGATCTGTCCACCACATTGGGCCTCTCGCTGTCGGTTCTGCTGATGTGTCTCTACTACAACGTGAAGATCAAGGGCTTGGGCGGTTGGGCACACGAGCTGGTGACCGCTCCGTTTGGCTCCAGCAAAAATCCGATCTTCGCTTTGTTGCTGGGCATCATTAACTTTGCCATGCAGATGATTGAATTTGTGGCAAAAACCGTGTCGCATGGTATGCGGCTGTTCGGCAACATGTTCGCCGGCGAGATGGTGTTCATGCTGGTCGCGCTGCTCGGCGGCTATGCGGCGCTGTCGTTCAGCGGCGGTTTGTTCTTCATCGGCCATTTGATCGCTGGCACCGCTTGGGCCATCTTCCATATTTTCGTCATTACGCTGCAAGCGTTCATCTTCATGATGCTGGCCCTGATTTATCTGGGGCAGGCGCATGACGCTCACTGAGTGAGCTGGATTTTTCCCAGTCCTTGGTTTTCGGTTTCCGTTCTCGCTGTTTTTTTATCAACTTGACCATTTAGGAGTCGTCATGGAAGTTTTGGGTCTCGTCGCACTGGCTTGCGGCCTCATCGTTGGATTGGGTGCCATTGGTGCCACCATTGGTATTGCCTTGATGGGCGGTAAGTACCTTGAGGCGTCGGCACGCCAGCCAGAATTGATGAACGATTTGCAAACCAAGATGTTCATCTTGGCCGGTCTGATCGACGCCGTTTTCCTGATTGGCGTCGCCGTCGCGCTGCTGTTTGCGTTCGCCAATCCGTTCGTGGCGTAATTGGGTCCGCTGCCCGCAATTGCGGTTCAGTGTGTGGAAGAGAGTTTGGCTCTTGTCCCTCACCTGATGTCACGCGATTCGCGGGAGCGTTTGCAGTCTTTTCATTACACAGAAAGGCGTTGCGATGAACCTCAATGCAACCCTCTTCGCGCAGGCCGTCGTTTTTGCGATTCTGGTGTGGTTCACGATGAAATTCGTGTGGCCACCCGTCGCCAAAGCGCTTGATGAGCGTGCGCTGAAGATTTCCGAAGGCTTGGCCGCTGCCGAAATGGCGAAGTCCGAGCTGGCCGTGGCCAATAAGCGGGTAGAAGAAGAGTTGAGCAAGTCGCGCAACGAATCTGCCACTCGTTTGGCCGATGCCGAACGCCGTGCCCAGACCGTGATCGAACAGGCCAAGGCACGGGCCACCGACGAGGCTGCCAAGATCGTGGCCAATGCCCGCCAAGAGGCGGAGCAGCAGGTGATCAAGGCCAGAGAGTCACTGCGCGAAGAAGTGGCTGTGCTGGCCGTTAAAGGCGCAGAGCAAATCTTGAGGCGCGAAGTCAACGCGGGCACCCATGCCGAGTTGCTGAGCCGTCTCAAGACCGAACTCTGATTCGCGGCTTGAGCCCCATCGATCGAAACCCCCAGGTTTTCACAGGTAGACCATGGCCGAATTAGCAACGATTGCCCGCCCCTACGCCGAAGCGCTGTTCAAGGCGGTCGGCGGCGACGCAGCCAGCGCCGCCTCCGAGTGGCTGGACCCCTTGGCCGCCGTGGCGGCCAACGAGCAACTGCTTCAGTTTGCCGACAGCCCCAAGGCAACACCCGAACAGGTGGTTGGCGTGATCGCTGGTGCGCTCAAGAGCAAGCTGCCGCCCATGGGCGAGAATTTTCTTCGCGCTGTGATCGACAACGGCCGCCTAGTTGCCTTGCCCGAGATCGCGCAGCAGTTTCGCGAATTGAAAAATGCCAAACTTGGCGCTTTTGACGCCATCGTCTACAGCGCATTTGAGATGGACAGCGCGGCCCTAGCCGATCTTTCTGGCGTGTTGGAGAAGCGGTTTGTGCGCAAGCTCAACCTACAGGTCCAGCTCCAACCCGATTTGATCGGTGGCATCCGTGTGGTGGTCGGCGACGAGGTGCTCGACACCTCGATCAAGGCCCGTCTCCAGCAAATGAAAGTGGCCCTGACGGCTTGACAGCCTCAGGCTGACGGCACGCTCGCGCCCCCCATCCCCTTTAACGAAAGAAGGAAAGAGCCATGCAACTCAATCCCGCCGAAATCTCCGAATTGATCAAGTCTCGCATTGAGGGTCTGGGTGAAGCCAGCGATGTGCGCAACCAAGGCACCGTGGTGTCGGTGTCCGACGGTATTGTTCGCGTGCACGGCCTGTCCGATGTGATGCAGGGCGAAATGCTGGAATTCCCGGCCAACAAGGAGGGTGTGCCGTCCTTCGGCTTGGCACTGAACCTTGAGCGTGACTCGGTCGGCGCGGTGATTCTGGGTGAGTACGAGCACATTTCCGAAGGCGATACCGTCAAGTGCACGGGCCGCATCCTGGAGGTGCCGGTCGGCCCCGAGCTGATTGGCCGTGTGGTCAATGCCCTGGGTGCGCCGATCGACGGCAAGGGTCCGGTTAACGCCAAGATGACCGATGTGATCGAAAAGGTCGCTCCGGGCGTGATCGCCCGCAAATCGGTGGATCAGCCGGTGCAGACCGGCCTGAAGGCGATCGACTCCATGGTGCCTGTGGGCCGTGGCCAGCGCGAACTGATCATTGGCGACCGCCAGACCGGGAAAACCGCTGTGGCCATCGATGCCATCATCAACCAAAAAGGTCAGAACATGACCTGCATTTACGTGGCCATTGGGCAGAAAGCCTCGTCGGTCAAAAACGTGGTGCGTGCTTTGGAGCAAGCCGGCGCGATGGAATACACCATCGTGGTAGCAGCCACGGCTGCCGAGTCTGCTGCCATGCAGTACCTCTCAGCCTATTCCGGCTGCACCATGGGCGAGTACTTCCGCGATCGCGGCGAAGACGCGCTGATCGTCTATGACGACCTGTCCAAGCAGGCTGTTGCCTACCGCCAAGTGTCGCTGTTGCTGCGCCGCCCACCCGGCCGCGAAGCCTACCCAGGCGATGTGTTCTATCTCCACAGCCGCCTGCTGGAGCGTGCTGCGCGCGTGAACGAAAAATACGTCGAAGATTTCACCAAGGGTGAAGTCAAAGGCAAAACAGGTTCTTTGACCGCGCTGCCCATCATCGAAACGCAGGCCGGTGACGTGTCCGCTTTCGTGCCCACCAACGTGATCTCGATCACCGACGGGCAGATTTTCCTGGAAACCAACCTGTTCAACGCCGGTATCCGCCCTGCTATCAACGCCGGTATTTCGGTGTCGCGCGTCGGTGGCGCAGCCCAGACCAAGCTGATCAAGAACCTGTCGGGTGGTATCCGTACCGATCTGGCTCAGTACCGAGAGCTGGCTGCGTTTGCGCAGTTTGCTTCCGATCTGGACGAAGCCACCCGCAAGCAGCTCGACCGCGGTGCCCGCGTGACCGAACTTCTTAAACAGGCGCAGTATTCGCCTCAGTCCATCGGCTTGATGGCCTCCACCCTGTTTGCGGTGAACAAGGGCTACATGGATTCGCTGGAAGTGAAGCAAGTCTTGCCGTTCGAGGCCGGCCTGCACGCCTTCTTGAAAGACAAACACGCCCCCTTGTTGGCCAAGCTGGAAAAAGACCGGGCCATGGACAAGGACGCCGAGGCGCAATTGGCCGCAGCGATTGCCGATTTCAAGAAAACCGGCACGTACTGATCCGGCCCATTGACGACCTTCACAAGGAGCTCCGATGGCAGCAGGTAAAGAAATACGCGGCAAGATCAAATCGGTGGAAAACACCAAGAAGATCACCAAAGCCATGGAAATGGTCGCCGCCTCCAAGATGCGCAAGGCGCAAGAACGCATGCGTTCGGCTCGCCCTTACGCGGACAAGGTGCGCCAGATCACCGGCAACCTGAGCCGGGCGAATCCCGATTACTCGCATGCGTTCATGCGGACCAACGACGCGAAAGTGGCTGGTTTCGTTGTCGTGACGACCGACAAGGGTCTTTGCGGCGGCATGAACACCAACATCTTGCGTGCGCTCACCGCTCAACTCAAGGAATTGCAAGCCAAGGGCTTCAGCGCCGAGAACGTGGCGATTGGCAACAAGGGGTTGGCCTTTCTGAACCGCATTGGCGCGAAGGTGGTGTCCAGCGCCACCGGCCTGGGTGACAGGCCGCATCTGGAAAAGCTCATCGGCCCAGTCAAAACGCTGCTCGATGCGTACACCGAAGGTCGTGTGAACGCGGTCTATGTTTGCTACACCAAGTTTGTCAACACGATGAAACAGGAAGCGGTCATTGAGCAACTGCTGCCGCTCAACACCGGCGAACTGCAGGAGGGTGTCAGTGGCCGCGACTGGGACTACATCTACGAACCCGATCCGGCGGAAGTGATCGACGAGCTGCTGTTGCGCTACATCGAGGCCCAGGTCTACCAGGCGGTAGCCGAGAACATGGCGTCGGAACAGTCGGCTCGCATGGTGGCCATGAAGGCGGCCACCGACAACGCGGGCGAGGTCATCGGCGAACTCAAGCTGGTCTACAACAAGACCCGCCAGGCCGCGATCACGAAAGAGCTTTCAGAAATCGTCGCTGGCGCTGCTGCGGTGTGATCTTCAACAGAATTTAGAGATTAAGAAAAGGTATTCCTCATGTCTCAAGCACAAGGCAAGATCGTCCAATGCATCGGCGCCGTCGTGGACGTGGAGTTTCCACGCAACCAGATGCCCAACGTCTATGACGCCCTGAAAATGGAAGGCACGGCGCTGACACTGGAAGTGCAGCAGCAGTTGGGTGACGGGGTGGTGCGCACCATCGCCCTCGGTTCTTCCGACGGCCTGCGCCGCGGCATGGTGGTGGTGAACACCAACCAACCCATCATGGTGCCGGTGGGCAAAGCCACGCTGGGTCGCATCATGGACGTGCTGGGTGCGCCCATTGACGAGCGCGGTCCGGTTGACCAAACGCTGACCGCCTCCATCCACCGCAAGCCACCCGCCTACGACGAGCTGAGCCCGTCCCAAGAACTGTTGGAAACCGGCATCAAGGTGATCGACTTGGTCTGTCCTTTTGCCAAGGGCGGCAAGGTTGGCTTGTTCGGTGGTGCCGGTGTGGGCAAGACGGTGAACATGATGGAACTCATCAACAACATCGCCAAGGCCCACGCGGGTGTGTCGGTGTTTGCTGGCGTGGGCGAGCGCACCCGCGAGGGCAACGACTTCTATCACGAGATGGCCGACTCCGGCGTGGTGAACCTGGAGAACCTTGAAGAGTCGAAAGTGGCCATGGTCTACGGTCAGATGAATGAGCCACCGGGCAACCGTTTGCGCGTGGCGTTGACTGGCCTGACGATTGCCGAGTCGTTCCGCGACGAAGGCAAAGACGTGCTGTTCTTCGTCGACAACATCTACCGCTACACGCTGGCCGGTACCGAAGTGTCCGCGCTGCTGGGCCGCATGCCATCCGCCGTGGGCTACCAGCCCACGCTGGCCGAGGAGATGGGTCGCTTGCAAGAGCGCATTACCTCCACTAAAGTCGGTTCGATCACTTCGATTCAAGCTGTTTACGTGCCCGCCGACGATTACACCGATCCGTCGCCCGCCACGACATTTGCCCACCTGGATTCCACCGTGGCCCTGTCGCGCGAAATCGCTTCGCTGGGTATCTACCCCGCTGTGGACCCACTCGACTCCACCAGCCGCCAGCTCGATCCACAGGTCGTGGGTCAAGAGCACTACGACGTGGCCCGCGCCGTGCAGGGCACGCTACAGCGCTACAAGGAACTGCGCGACATCATCGCCATTCTGGGCATGGACGAGCTGGCGCCTGACGACAAACTGGCCGTGGCCCGGGCTCGCAAGATCCAGCGCTTCCTGTCGCAGCCGTTCCACGTGGCCGAGGTGTTTACCGGCTCGCCCGGTAAGTACGTGCCGCTGTCGGAAACCATCCGTGGTTTCAAGATGATCACCGCTGGCGAGTGCGATCACCTGCCCGAGCAGGCGTTCTACATGGTCGGCACGATCGACGAAGCCTTCGAGAAAGCCAAGAAGATGGCGTAAAGCGGTGTATCGGGGCGTCTGATACTGGCGCCGTGCTCAACCGTACCCTGGGTGCGGTGATCAGCTCGGTAGCCAGCCAGTCATCCTGCTGCTTGCTTTTCAACCACCTTTTTTATTGGAGTCACCATGAGCACCATTCGCGTCGATGTGGTCAGCGCTGAAGAATCCATTTTCTCGGGCGATGCCAAATTCGTGGCGCTGCCGGGCGAGGCCGGTGAGCTTGGCATTCTGGCGGGCCACATTCCGCTGATTACCCGCATCAGGCCCGGTGCTGTGCGCATCGAGAAGGCCGATGGCGGCGAGGAGTTTGTGTTTGTGGCCGGCGGCATTTTGGAGGTGCAGCCGCACCACATCACCGTGTTGTCCGACACGGCGATTCGGGGAGCCGACCTCGACGAAGCCAAAGCCACCGAGTCGCGCCGCCAAGCCGAAGAGGCGGTGAAGAACGCCGCCAGCGATATCGATCTGGCCAAGGCCACATCGGAACTGGCCGTGATGGCAGCGCAGATCGCTGCCCTGCGCAAGTTTCGGCAGAACAAGTGAGACGAGAGTGGGTCGTTTGTCCAAAGTGAATCCGGCACTGCGCCGGATTTTTTTTCGCGCGATTGCTGGCCCTCGCACGCCTGCCAACGAACCAACAAAAAGCCCCATGAGCGACTCTGTCTTGTCCATCTTCGATCGCCCGGACATGGCGCCAGAAGAGGTGGCCGCGCGGCTGCTCGTGACCGCCAGTGCGCTCGACGAGCTTACCCTTGCCGACGCCTACAAGGTGGTGGCCTACATGCGGCCCAAGCGCATTGCGCCAGGCACCGTATTCATCCAGGAGGGTGAGATCAAGCAAAACGACTACATGCTGCTCGTGCTGGAGGGCGACATTGCGGTGGAAAGCGAGCTGTCCGGTCTGCACGATGCCATGGTGGTCAGCATCATGGGCCCGGGGAACCTGATCGGCGAGATGGGCGTGCTTGACGGCTCGCCCCGCTCGGCCACCTGCACCGCCACCACCGAAATCTACGCGGCTGTGCTCTCGCGCACCGCCCTTATGCGCTTGCTCAAAGACGAGCCCCAGGTGGGCGCGCGGCTGCTGCTGGCGATCTCCAAGCGCATGGCCGACCGCCTGCGCGAGACCACCCGCAAGCTTCGGACCTTCGCTCAGATGAACAAAGTCTTGCAGCAAGAACTGCAGGCGGTGATGAACAGCCGCCCGCCGTCGGACCAGCGTTAGCAAGCTTGCGGCTGCGTGGCTCGTGGCAATATGCTCCCCGCGCTGCACGCAGCCCATGCGGGAGCGGCTGACAGCCGCGATGGCGTTGGCCTGCAAAGAGAACAGCCAGGCGGCGCGCCGAGCCGTCTTCTAGACCCGTACCACGCAATCGGGCAGTTCGTTGGCGCGCTGAACACCTTCAGGCGCCGGGAAGTGCGCCACCAGCACCGCCGACACCTCCTCCAGCGCCTGGGTCAGCCCATCTTCTATCTCGCCCGCGCGCAGACGCGCCGATAGCCGAGCGACCATCGCCTGCCATTCGGCGGGTGTCACGCGCTCGGTAAGTGCCCGATCGGCCACAATCTCGATCGCCCGCTCGGCCAGCAGCAGGTAGATCAGCACGCCGTTGTTGTGCTCTGTGTCCCAAATGCCCAAGCGGCCGAACCAGCCCAGTGCGCGCTCGCGAACCTTTAGCGGCAGCGCCTGGGTCGAGCCTGCCTGCCAGACTTCGCCCGCTGGCAACGAGGCTTCCACGCACAGCCGCACCTCGCCGGTGTGGCTGCCCTCGCTGGCTGCAACCCGGCGCGCCAGCCGCTCGGCCATGTCATCAGGCACCACCCGGTGCACATCGCCCGCGTCAAGCCACAAGTGGCGCGCCCAACGACCCAGATTCACCATGGCGCTCGCTCCTTCACCAGCCGCCGGAGGCACCGCCACCGCCGAAATTACCACCACCGCCCGAACTGAATCCCCCGCCACCGCCGAAGCCACCACCGGCTCCGCCACCAAACCCACCGCCACCCCAGGGCCCGCCGCGACCACCGCGCCCGGTGCCGCTGCTCATCGGCAGGTGCTGCATGAACAAAGCCGCCACCATCCCCAGCAAGCCCGCTCCCACCGCGATCCAGAACACAGCGGTCAGCAAATAGGCCAGGCCTCCGGCACCGACGCCAGTGAGAATCGTGCCCAGCTTGTTGCCGAAAACCCCGCGCAACACAGCCGCCACCACAGGCACCGCAAACGCCAGAAAGATCAGCAGATCGGGCCCATTCAAATTACCGCTCACGCGGGGCTCCTGGCTGGCGTCGGGCAGCGGCAGCTCTTCGCCGCGGATGCGGGCCAGGATCTGGTCCACGCCAGCCGCTATGCCGCCGGCATAATCGCCCTGGCGCAAAGCGGGCGTGACCGCCTGGTCGAGAATACGGCGCGCCAGCAGGTCGGGAATGGCGCCTTCCAGGGTCTTGGCGGTGGCAATGCGCAGCCGCCGGTCGTCCTTGGCGATCACGAACAACACCCCGTCGCCCACGTTCGGGCGCCCGATCTTCCAGGCATCGCCCAGGCGCTGCGTGTAATCGGCTATGTCTTCTGGCGCGGTGGTCGCCACCATCAGCACCACCACCTGCGCGCCGCGCTCTTGCTCGAACGCCGCGAGCTTGGCCTCCAGCGCCGCCTTGCTGGCCGCGTCCAGCGTACCGGTCTGGTCGATCACGCGGGCGCTCAAGTCGGGCAACGGCAAAACACCTTGCGCCAATGCCCATGCACCCGCAATACACAACAGCCCAACGAGCAAGACCGCGCGCGTGAAGCGAGCCACTCGCATCGGCCAAAGGTCCAGCAGCAGCGCGCGAGTCAGAAAACTCATGGCTTGTTGAAGTCCACCTTCGGTGGGGCCGAGATCGCCGCTTCGTTCTCCACCTGAAAATTCGCTTTGGCTGGATAGCTGAACACCATGGCGGTGAGGTTGGTCGGGAAGCTGCGCTGCAACACGTTGTATTCCTGCACTGTCTGGATGTAGCGGTTGCGAGCGACCGTGATGCGGTTTTCGGTGCCCTCAAGCTGCACCCGCAGATCGCTGAAAGCCTGGTTGGCCTTGAGGTTGGGATATTGCTCCACCACCACCATGAGGCGGCTGAGTGCGCTGCGCACCTCGCCCTGAGCCGCCTGAAATTTCGCCATCGCCGCTGGGTCGTTGACCATCTCCGGCGTCACCTGGATCGATGTCGCTTTGCTGCGCGCCTCGATTACCTGGGTCAGCGTTTCCTGCTCGAAATTGGCCTCGCCCTTGACGGTGGCCACAATGTTGGGGATCAGATCGGCGCGGCGCTGGTACTGGTTGAGTACCTCCGACCAGGCCGACTTGCTCTGCTCGTCGAGCCGCTGGAAATCGTTGTAGCCGCAGCCGGTGAGGCTGGTGGCGAGCAGCAAGGCGCTGGCCCAGGTAAGGCTGCGGGTGAACAGTGTATGCATGGCATCCTCGTGTGGCCGCTTCGGCCGTGACTCAATGTGTGACTCTGCGGAAACTATACCCCTGCCAGAAAGTGGGAGATCGACACGCGCCACGGCCCGACGGCTGCGCGGCAAAATACCCACCCATGCGCACACCCAAGATTCCCCCGAACTCGCCCGACGACACTGAAGCCACGTTTTACAACGCCCTGCAACACGCCGACCTCGACCGGCTCATGGCCTGCTGGGCCGACGAGGACGATGTTGTCTGCATCCATCCCGGCGGCCAGCGCTTACTCGGCCACGCTGCGGTGCGCGCCGCCTTCGAGGCCATGTTTTCCAACGGCAGCGTGCAGGTCTTTCCCGAAAAAGTGCGACGGCTCGACGCTGGCGACTGCCGTGTGCACAGCGTGCTGGAGCGGGTGACGATTCAAGGCGACGGCGGCCCACAGCACGCCTGGGTGCTGGCCACCAACGTCTACGTCAAAACCGCAGAGGGCTGGCGCATGGTGGCGCACCACGCCAGCCCTGGCATGTCCCAGGAGCCGAACGACGCCAGCGCAACGCGGCCGGTGCTGCACTGATGGCCGCTGACACAGCAGCGGCAACCGACGCCGCAGGGGCCACAAAGGCCACAGAGGCCTTCAGCGCAGCGAGCGCGGGCGCGCGATCGCCAGCCGACATGGCCTACCGCGCGCCGATCTGGTTGCCAGGCGGTAACCTGCAGACCATCTGGGCCGCGCGCGCTGCCCGCGCCCAGGCCGACGCCGCACCGCACTGGTTGCGCAGCCGCTGGACCACACCCGATGGCGACTTCATTGATGTGGACCACGCCACCCATGCCAGCGCGCCCAATGCGCCGCTGCTGGTGCTGTTCCACGGTCTTGAGGGCTCGTCGGCCAGCCACTACGCCCTGGCCTTCGCCGACTTCGCCGCTGCGAATGGCCTGGCCTTTGCCGTGCCGCATTTTCGCGGCTGCTCGGGCGAGCTCAACAGCGCGCCGCGCGCCTACCACTCGGGCGACTTTGAGGAAATCGACTGGGTGCTAAAACGCTTCGCGGCCGAGGCGCCCGGGCGTGCTTTGCTGGCGGTGGGTGTGTCGATGGGCGGCAACGCCTTGCTGCGCTGGGCTGGCGAATTCGGCGACTGCGCCAGCCGCACCGTGCGCGCGGTCGCCGCTGTCAGCTCGCCGCTGGATCTCGCGGCCAGCGGACACGCCATCGGTCGTGGCTTCAACCGGCTGGTCTACACCCGCATGTTTCTCGCCACCATGGTGCCCAAGGCCTTGCAAAAGCTGAAGCAACACCCTGGGCTGTTCGACCGCGATGCCCTGCTGGCCGCACGCGATTTGTACGCGTTCGACAACCTGTTCACCGCGCCTTTGCACGGCTTTCGCAACACCGACGACTACTGGCACCGCGCCTCGGCTCAGCCGGTGCTGGGCGCGGTGCGGCTGCCGACGCTGGCGCTCAACGCCCGCAACGACCCCTTTGTACCCGCTGGCTCGCTGCCCACCGCGCAGCAGATCAGCCCCAGCGTCACGCTCTGGCAGCCCGAGCAAGGCGGTCATGTGGGCTTTCCCGGTGTCGATCGGCCGCTGGCGCTGCCCGGCCATGTGCGCGCCATGCCGCAGGCTGTGGGTCACTGGCTGATGGATCACATGTGAGTGCCCTGTGTGATAGCCCCCGCGTGATACAAAAGGGGATGGATCAACTTGTTATCGCAGCCATCGCCAAATGGCCCAATGTTCCCCACTGTTTTGGCTGGCTCGGGCTGGACGCACGCGGCCAGTGGTACATGCGCGATGACGGCGCGCAGGCCGCCGGGCCGTTTGTGCTGGCAAGCGGCGAGTCGGGCAGCGCCAGCAAAGGCTCGCTGCTGCACCACGACAAGCTGATCGACTTCATTCAACGCAATTGCGCCAGCGACGAGCAAGGCCAGTGGTTCTTCCAGAACGGGCCTCAGCGGGTGTACCTGGAACTGGAAGCCACGCCCCACATCTGGCGCCTGCAGCCCGATGGCCGCGTGCTCGATCACAGTGGTCAGGATGCTGGCGTGGTGCAGCGCACCCTGGTGGACGAGCTCGGTCGGCTCTACCTCGTCACCCCTCTTGGCATCGGCCTGGTGCACACCGCCGACATGGCGCTGGCGGGCGACGCGGTGGAGCGCGGCGACTGGACGCCAGAAGAGGTCGACTCGCAAGCGTTGCCCACCCAGTTTGGCTTTGTGCGCAGTCCACAGCGCGCCCAGCAGGCCAGCGCTGCCGCCGCGCTCCAGCGGCACTGACTGTATTGAGAGGCCGCGGCGAGATTGGTCGCGCCATAAAAAAGCCGGTCATTGACCGGCTTTTTTCATGGGCGCTGCGGCTTATTTCAGCTGCGCCAGCATGTATTCAACAGACGCCTTGATTTCCGCATCAGAGCCTGCAGAGCCGCCGCGCGCTGGCATGATGCCCTTGCCCTTGATCACGCTGGCGGTGAGCGCGTCCACACCCAAGCCCACGCGCGAAGCCCACGCGGCTTTGTCGCCCGACTTTGGCGCGCCAGCGATGCCAGCTGCGTGGCAGGCTGTGCAAGCCTGCTTGTAGAGCGCTTCACCGGCACCCGCCGCTACCTTGATGACTGCAGCCGACGCTGCGGGGGCAGCCGCAACCTGAACCGGCGCGGGCTCAACGACCGCAGCAGGTGCAGGGGCCGCAGCCGCCGCTGCGCCTTCTGCTGCTGGTGCCTCAGGCACCGGGAACTTGCCACCGGCGGCATTGGCCATGTACACGACCGCGCGGCCGATCTCGATGTCGCTGTAGGCACCGCCGCCTTGCGCGCCCATCGCGCCCAAGCCTTTCAATGCATGGGTCAGCAGGGTGTCGTAGCCTTGTGTCAGACGCGGTTTCCAAGCCGCAACGTCGCCTGATATGGGCGCCCCGACCAAGCCAGCGGCATGGCAAGCGGTGCACTGGGCTTTGTAAACCGCTTCGCCGGTGGCCAGCGGCCGGTTGGCATCGCGCAGCTCCACCATGCCGATACGCTCGATGCGCTCGGCGGTGGCCAGCTCAGGATCGACCTCACCCGCGTTGGGTTTGGGGCCCGACGTCACGAAGTACACCAAGCCGATGATGATGAAAATGGGCGCTATGAAGAAAAAGAACGACGTCCACATCAGCTGTGCGGGCGTCTTGATCGGGCCAGTGTGGGCGTCGTGCGCGTTGTCGCTCATGGTTTCCTCGAAGAAGGCGGAACGGGGCCGGTGTGGCTGCTGGACTTGGCCACGGGAAAACCCGTGGCGCACAGTCGACGATTATAGCCAGCGAGGCTTTTTCGGGCCTTTCCAAATATCCTCGGCTGATAGAATCCACTCGGTTGCGGCTGTAGCTCAGTGGATAGAGTATTGGCCTCCGAAGCCAAGGGTCGTGGGTTCGATCCCCGCCAGCCGCACCAGATACGTCCGAGCCCTTGAGCTTCAAGGGCTTTGCCGTTTCTGGGACACCTGCATCGCCTTGCCACAGAGAAGCGAGCAGTGAAAGTTGTTTTCCAACGTGGTTGGACGTGGTGGGGGCGTCTTGTGATTCCGCGCGGCTGCGTGCAGCGGCGGGCCGACGCGAGTTCGTAAAAAGTACACGCTCCCACGACTTGGCGCTTGCAAAATTTATCGGTGCCACGTTGTTGACCAGGTGGCGGCGCACGCTACTTGAGCTCGAAGGACACATGGACTATTGCGCTCTGCGGCGGCTACTTGATGGCAGCCTGGTGCTGGAGGCTGCCGAGTTCACTACTCTGTCACGTGCCAGCGAGCTTACCGGGCTTGCGGTTGCCGAACTGCTGCGCGAGGCGGCTGTTGGCCGGCTGGCGTTGTATTGCCATGTGCCATCGGGATCGCGGTATGGGCGGATGGCTACCCAGTAAATGCTGGAACCCTACGCGAATCATCACTGAGGCTTTTACCTACCCGGCAACCCTTAGCATGCCACGGCCGACTCTATACCCATGGACATGAGAGGGCGTGTGTTGCGCCTGATCTCTGTGCAGAGCCGTGAGCTCGATATCGAAGACTTTATAGCCACCACTGCTCCAGAGATAGTTAGATGACTATTTCCATGGTGCGATCTGTGGAAGGGCGCGTGGTGCCTTGACCGAAATTAACTCCCGGGTCGATCCATTTGCAACTCCCTCTGTGAGAAGCAATCCATCATCTGGGGCATTGCTCCCCATTATGAGTCCGCTCAATCTCATAAAGATCAATGAGTCACCATGAAGTGCGTCCGCAGATGCATCGAACACAACTTCGCCCAACCGCGATGGAGCGATGTATTGCCCACAAGTGAACGAACTAAGCTCGTGAATTTCAGCGATCCACAAAAATTTTGGCAGCTCAAAAGAGCGATATTTCACTTGGGTTGGTTCGTCGATATCTAAAGACTTAGTAGCCCAACGTCTAAACGAATGACGCGAAGACAGAAAAACTCGCAGGCACAATTCAGGTGCCGCACCAAGACCTTCGGCGGTAGACTTCTTCTCTGAAATTGACGGGTGATTCTCAAGAAGTGCTCGCCCCAAACTCAGCATCGTTGTAGCCAGCTGCTCTGCCTCAGCTGCAGTCATCGATATTCCATCTGGAAGCGGGGTGATTAAGGCAATCGTCTGGGAAAGAGCGTAGTCGCCCGCATTCAAGGGAAGCTGCGGTAACTGTAGATAGCAGCCAGTGTTGTCATTGTGGATGGTTAGATACTTGGGGTACATTTCACCTAACGCTCCATTTGAGAATCCGATAGAGACCACGGCGTGTCCGCCCCCAGCATCCTTGTTGTCAACTCCGATAATGACGGGGAGGCCAGACTCTAAATATGGAATAGCAAACTTAGTTGCAATTTCAGCTGTGTCGTTGCTTTCGATGCCAGGAAGCCCAATAATTAGCGGGTCATGTCCGGCGGACCTAATTGCCTCAAGCATCTGTGATATGGTCAGACCCTGTCGCCCAGGGAAAACGCGATTTACAGTGAAATGCTTTGTCGCAGCAACTGTTAATTCTGCTGGAGAATATGCAGAGTTTCCCACGCGTCTTCTAAGGGTGCGCAATGCAACCCATATACTGGCTTGTGCGCATGCGCCCACTGCATTATCTTGCTGAAGATATGGGGTGCCATCAATTACAAAGTCTCTACCTGCGATATGAACAGGAAACTCATCCCTGCATAGTGCTGGAGCTGACGGTAAATCGATGAGGATTGAAGCCCCTACTGGGGCATGTCGGAGCGGGCGTAAAGTTACAAACCCCAAATACGACGATGCATCATCTGCAGCCGCATCCACAAACTCCAAAACCAACTTTACATCAGAGATTTCCGCAACCGGATCCACAGCATCTTGTGATTCAGCGGGGGGTGGGAAAGGGCACCTGAAAAAGTGCAGTCGTTTGCACAACTTGGTAATGTGTTTTTGCTGCTTCGAGTAAAACGCCTCATATTCTTCAATGAAGTCAGGATCTCTCACCGAATCTTGAAGAAGAATAGTCTGTGCTCCCGCAGCTAGGGCGTGACGCACTACTGAATGCCACTGGTTTAATGAGAGCTCAGCAAGGGGCGTGAATCCAAAATCGCCCACAGCCTGAAGGAGGGCCTGAGCAGACCCCCGATCTACAACATTGATTGTGCTGAAAGGTAAGAGGCGGTATCGAATGGGCATACCGCCATAATACCAAGGGGCTAAGCGAAGCTAAGTGCGAGGGTGTCAGGATGAACAGAGCGCTCTAAGCGACGAATTTCCAGAATCTCGACAGTCGTTCGGGATGAAAGATTCGAGCAAGCCTTTTGTACCACGTCGGACGGGACCTGTACACCGACGCCGTGCTGGGTGTAAGCGTCAATTACCAACTGACGCAACTCGGGAGACACGGAGACGGCGTTGCTGCTCTGGGTGGAGAGAGTGCCATGCATGTCGGAGTCCTTTTCAAGAAAAGCCTTAGATTATAACAGTACGCGAGGTAGCTTTCTCTGAATCTCACGTGCTTCTGAAGATAGCACCACCTTAATCCCTTGACAAGAGGAAAAACATGGTGTTTTGGGGGTACTTTGTGACATGTGTCTACCGTCTTGCACCTAGCTTACGTGGCGGTGGTGCAGTTCGCAGCTGTCCTGAGGAGCAAGCTGATGGCAACAGCTGCTCTTTGCTACACAGGGGTGATAAAAATCTTGCTAAAGTTATGATGCGGGAGCGTGTAGAGGCTGGTGGTTCCGATCCCCGCCAGCCGCACCAAACCGCACTCACGCCGTGAGTGAATGAGGGCACATCGCTTTGCCCTCGCGGGCGCTCCTCCCCCGATCCCGTTCGAAGAAAAACGCCAGCAGCAGCTGGGCCATTGGTATCTGCTGAATCAACCGCGCCTTGGCACAAGGCCCGCGTCATGGCCTTCTTCTGGTCTTTGAAGCCAGCAGCGAATGAAAGGGGTGGGCCATCCAGCCAGCCCCGCCGTTGATTGCGAGCCGCGTTCCATCCGGCAGCCGCGCACCGCACCTTGTCGGCCTGCGATTCCTGGCGCAGCACTTGCTTGCCAAGTGGCCATGCCCCCAGTCCCTGACCAGACCCCGCTTTTGCCGCCATCCGCTCCAACCGACTGGCGCGCCCAAGAGTTGCTGCTCATGCGCGAGGTCATGCGGCTGGTGGGGCGCAGCTTGGCGCCCGGTCTCGTGTTTCGCGAGATGCTGCATCTGATGAGCGAGCTGCTTGGCCTGAACCGCGGACGCATGGTGTTGGCCGACGACAAGCCTATGGCTGGCGGCCCACGCACAGCTTCGGTGCGCCACGCCTACGGCCTCACCGCCGAGGAAGTGACGCGCGGGGTGTTCGCCTGGGGCGAAGGCATCACCGGCCGGGTGCTGGCCAGCGGGCTGCCCGCCATCGTGCAAGACGTCGACGCCGAGCCCCTGTTCCTGTTTCGCACCGTGCGCCGCGCCCAGTTGCCTTCGGAGACCGTTGCCTTCATCGCGCTGCCGATCGCGGTCAACGGCGCCACCGTGGGCGTGCTCGGCTGCCACCGCATCCGCAGCCGCCAGCGGCACCTGAACGACGACCTGGCCCTGCTGCGCATCCTCGCCACGCTGGCTGGCCAGTTGCTGCAGCTCGAACAACTGGTGGCGGAACAGACCCGCCAGTTGAAGGCGCGCAACGAAGCGCTGTCGCGCGCGCTCGACACCCGCACCGCGCGCTACGGGCTCATTGGCAGCTCAACCGCGCTGTTGCAAGCGCTAGGTGAGCTGGAGCGGGTGTCGCAGTCCCAGGCCACGGTGTTGCTGCTGGGCGATTCGGGCACCGGCAAGGAGCTGTTTGCGCGCGCGGTGCACTTGGCCAGTGGCCGACGCGACCGGCCGTTCATCAAGGTCAATTGCTCGGCCATTCCCGAGACCCTGTTCGAGAGCGAGCTGTTTGGCCACGAGCGTGGGGCCTTCACCGGCGCGGCCGCCGCCCGCGCTGGCTGGTTCGAGCAGGCCGATGGCGGCACCCTGTTCCTGGACGAGATCGGCGAGCTGCCGCTGTCGCTGCAGGCCAAGCTGCTGCGCACGCTGCAAGAGGGCACGCTGGTGCGGCTGGGCGGCGCGCGCGAGATTCAAACCGATGTGCGCTTGGTAGCCGCCACCAACCGCGACCTGGGCCGCGAAGTGCAATCCGGGCGCTTTCGCCAAGACCTGTATTACCGCCTCAACGTGATCCCGATCCGCCTGCCCAGCCTGCGCGAGCGGCGCGAAGACGTGCGAGCGCTCGCCCTGCATTTCGTTAGCCGCGCCAACCAGGTCCACCAGCGCAACGTCTACCTCGCACCCGGCGCCCTGGCGCGGCTCGAAGCCCACGACTGGCCGGGTAACATCCGCGAGCTGGGCAACCTGATCGAACGCCTGGTGCTGCTGGTCGACCACCCGCTGGTGAGCGCCGAGGCGCTGGAGCGTTTCATGCCGGAAGCCTTGGCACCCAGACCGATCACGTCACCCCTGGCCGACAAGCCCGCCCCAGTCGACAGTGTTCGCGACTACCAGAGTGCTCAGTCGCACAGCGCTCAAGTCCTGCAAGAAACCCTGCTGCGCCACCACGGCAACCAGACCCGCGCCGCGCAAAGCCTGGGGCTCACGCTGCGGCAGTTCAGCTACCGCCTGCGCAAGGCCGGGTTGCGCTGAGGGCTTGGTGGCCCACGTTGGGGCTCGGCTTGAGCGGATGGCTGGGCGTCGGTGGCCTTCACGCCGAAAACACCCGAGGTGGCGCTGTTACTTGACCCGAAAGATGGCACACAGCTTGTGTCCGTCAGGGTCTCTGATGTAAGCAAGGTGCATGGCACCCATGCTCCCCGCACGCAGCCCTGGTGGCTGTTCGATCGATTGGCCGCCATGGGCGATGGCGGTATCGTGAAACGCTTTAACCTGTTCGCCTGAATTGC
>Ga0335395_10001015_pt1 | contig 17863 bp, 13 predicted proteins | sample MAT02_FD_205744 | JGI IMG/M metagenome (GOLD analysis project Ga0335395, IMG submission 205744) | Freshwater microbial communities from Lake Fryxell liftoff mats and glacier meltwater in Antarctica - MAT-02 (spades assembly) (version 2) ...
ACAGGTATCCAGCATGAACTCTCTGCTTTCTTCCATGGTGTAGTTATATTGCACAACAGTATGTACCGGTTTAAAATTTCTTTCCCGCAGCTTGTGTGCTACTTTCTCAAAAGCCTTCATTAATTTAAAAAGCGTTACAGCCTGTATTTCAGTACCTTCTCCAAACTCTTCTCCAATCTGTGACAACTCTTTTTGAAGATTGCCTCTTTTGATCATTTGCATCCTGATCTCTTCCAGCTCAGCCATCCGGATGGATGCTTCTTTGAATTTCTTGTACTCAAGTATTTTATTGATCAATTCTTGTCTAGGATCAATTTCATTTCCCTGCGCATCAATTTCTTTTCGGGGTATCAGCATCTTTGCTTTAATGCGCATTAATGTACTGATGAATAAAATAAATTCACTGCTTAACTCAATGTTCAGCTTTTCCGTGTGATGGATGAAATCTAAAAAGTCGTTGGTGATTTTTGTAATGGGAATATTGTAAATATCCAGTTCATCTCTTTCAATGAAAAAAAGCAACAGGTCAAATGGTCCTTCAAACTCGTCCAGCTTTATCTGGTAGGTTTCAGTAGTCAATGTAAAAAAATTTAAAAATAAAAATGCCCCGAAATGGATCGGGGCAAAAGTATAGAAATGTTATTAGAGAATTATAGTTTTGCGGCAAAACCTACACCCAGTGTGGACAATACCTGCAAACCCAGCGGCCTCTCAGGTCTTATGGGATTGGTTACATCGTCATCATATAACATATCCAGGGTATAACTTACCTGTATCCACTTATTTACCTTCATTTTTAGTTGGTTGGTCCAGAATAAATCTACGTTTTTAGGATTTTTAAGGTAGTTGGAGTAAAGATCAATTTTGCTGTAATAATTGACATTTTTCATAATATCTTTTTTTAGTGTGGCAGTGATAAAAGCCCCAAATTCTCCTGTTACCGGGTTAGCAGGATCTACTCCATAAAGTGTAGCCAATGGGGTTTCCACTTTTCCATTGAACACACCGCTTTGCGATGCATAACTGTATGGTCTATTTGTTGCAATCACCCACCGGCCAACAATGGGTGACCCAAATAAAGAAAACCATGGTGCTGGTTTCCAATCAATACCTATGGGAGCCAATGTAATGTAAGCGGGTGCAAAAAAACCGGAATTCCTTCTTTTCGTTTTAGTTCCAAAATACTCATATTCATAACCTGGAGCCAATTGCGATCTCAATTGTGCCAATGCAGAGATACTCACATTCTTCCATTTGTTTGGTTGGTAGCCATATTTCGATATAAAGTCCAACCGGTCATTTACTTTTCTTGCACCAAGTGTAGTCGTCTTAACCAATGCGTAATTAATATCCAGCGCATTGTCCCAGGTGTTGCGTTTCCATTTTTTATTAACAAATAAATTTAATGAAGTAGCTACCGAAAATGAAAATTTATCTCCCCCAGCAGCAATCCAGTTACTATTACTTACCTGTGATAAATTGATATTAATCAGTCCTCCTTTGGTCCAGCCGTTTTTATTGGCCTTTTTACTCGTGTCAACCTTCACGGTAGATGAGGCGGTTTCTTTCATCCCTTGTACTGTCGCATCCTGTGCAATTGTATTAAAGCTGAGGGCTAAAAATGGGAGTATTGTAAATAAATTTTTCATATTAACTTTAAATAAATACTAATAATAGGTAATTCCTATTGCGGAGTTATTATTAGTAAAACCTGGTTTATTTTTTTAGTAAATCCCTGATTTCCGTTAATAATATGTCTGTAGATGATGGACCAACAGGAGCAGGAGGTATTTCTTTCTTTTTAATGATCGAATTCATTGCTTTAATTACGCTAAATAATACCAGGGCAATTATGGTGAATTTTATTACTGCTGCCAAAAAATTGCCATATTTTACTGCGCCCCAGATGAGTTTATCCAGGTTTTCAACGTGTGCCGCTTTGAGCGCAGGCGTTAACAAAAGCGGAGTTATAACATCTTCCACCAACGACGAAATGATGTTACCAAAGGCTCCGCCAATTACAACGGCTACCGCAAGGTCAACAATATTACCCTTCATTACGAATTCTTTGAATTCTTTTAAAAACCCCATATTGTTTAGTTTATTTAGTAAAAAAATGTAATTTTTTTAAACGATAATTAAAAATAAAATAAATGTAAATGTTTTTTTATTGATAATCAAAATACAAAACGAGCCTTATTTTAGAGTTCATATTTATTTTTAAAAACTACGGTTTATTCAACATTATAAGGGCAACTTTGCGCCGTGAATAAAACCTTTTTGGATTGGATATTGTTTGTTGCGCTGGCTTTTATTTGGGGGAGCAGTTTTATCTTAATAAAGATCGGGTTAAATAATCATTTAAGTCCCTACCAAATAGCCGCCCTGAGGATTGTTACTGCGGGATTAGTATTGTTTCCAACTGCGATTAAATATATCCGTCAAATACCTTCCAACAAGCTATTCATTGTATTTATGTCAGGTACAATAGGAAGTCTGGTGCCGGCTTTTTTGTTTTGTTTGGCAGAAGAAGGAATTGATAGTTCTCTTGCAGGTACACTAAATTGTTTGACACCCATTTTCGTAATTATTACGGGTACATTATTTTTTAAAATAAGTACTTCCCCCAATAAAATTATCGGGATTATTATTGCATTTGTGGGTAGTTTATTATTGCTCTTTAGCAAGGGCCAAATGCAGGAAAGCCAACACCTTCTTTTTGTTTCGTTCGTAGTATTGGCAACCGTTCTTTACGGGTTCAATGTAAATTTGGTTGCGAGGCACTTATTAAGTATCACTTCCCTCCATATTGCTGCGGTGGCATTGTCCTTAAATGCAATACCAGCTTTTATCGTACTCATTTTTACCGGATTCTTTAGTTTGCCGTTTGCTAACCCTGATATTTTACTGGCATTAGGAGCGGCTGCACTTTTAGGGGTAGTAGGTACAGCATTTGCTACTGTAATGTTTTACAGCCTGGTAAAAAGAGCAGGCGGTATTTTTGCCAGCATGGTAACTTATGGCATTCCCTTTATCGCAATCGGCTGGGGGCTAATTTATGGCGAAGTATTGAGTTGGAAAGAGGTGCTATGTTTGATGATTATCCTATTTGGGGTGTACCGGGTTAATAAGAAGGTTGCAGCAAAATAATTAGTTACCGAAGTTTAATTTTTAAAATTTCATTAATAAAAAAACCTCCACATTTTGAGGAGGTTTTATTGAGTATTAAATGTTAAATTATTTAGATTTTTTAGGGGTGGTAGGAGGATTAGATTTCAGTTTATCGAATTCTTCTACACTCAATACGTCACCAGTAAATGTGATGCTTTTTATCTCGTCAATACCAGCAAATTTAACTGTAAGATGTTTGTCGAAATGACCAACATTGGCTGCGTTAAAGGTTGCATTGATTACACCTGTTTTTCCGGCTGCAATAGGCTCTTTTGTATAATCAGAAATCGTGCAGCCGCAGGTTGGGTTGGCTTGTTCAATAATGATCGGTTGGTTACTAACATTGGTAACTGTAAAAACTCCCTTGGTGGGAACACCTTGTTTGATTTTACCAAAGTTGATTGTTTCTGTTGCGAACTTTGCAATATCGTCTACTTTTTTTTGCGCAAAGGCTGAAGCTGTCAATAAAATGACGGCTGCTGATAACAAGATTTTTTTCATGGTTGTAGTTTTTATTATTTGTTTTAGATTAATCTTTTAAAGCTCCCAATGCATTGTTTTCCGGTGCAGATGTAACAGGTGTTTTCCAAACCTCACCTTTAATAATCATCTGTTTTGTTTGCGTGCCGTTGTAGGTAATGGTAATTGATTTGTTAAACGGACCTTCACTTGCTGAGTTATAACCAACTTTAATAGTTGTTTTTTCGCCCGGGGCCTGCACTTTCTCTTTATCCCATTCCGGAGTAGTACAACCGCAACTTGCCTGAACATTTACAATGCGTAAAGAGTCTTTTCCGGTGTTCATTACTTCAAAATTATGAGTGACAGGTTTACCCTGTGGTATTTTTCCAAAATTAAACTCTGATTCTTTTAAAAATAAAATTTCCTCCACCGCTATTATTGCAGGTTTCGAAATTTCAGTAACAGTTGTCTTGGTATTTGAAGCGACCATTGTATTTTGCGCAGCAGCACTTAAGGCCACCATGCAGATCGTTAATAAAGCGAATGTCTTTTTCATAATGAAGATTTTTTTCAATAACCAGAGCAAAGATAGCAAAACGTATAAAATGGCAGCAAATTGTTATTTGGTTAGGATTTTTTTAACATTCATCACGAGTAATAATTTACATTTGTTATATGGATACAGTTAATACCAATGATACTGCATTGCAGGAAAAACTAAGCTTTGATCATTTCCGCAATGAAGTACTCGAAGACTACCGGATTGCCTGTATTAGCAGGCAAACCAGTTTAATGGGACGACGAGAGGTGTTGACCGGAAAGGCAAAATTTGGCATTTTTGGAGATGGAAAGGAGGTTGCACAAGTGGCCGCTGCTAAATTTTTTAAGCCTGGCGATTTTAGAGCGGGGTATTACCGTGACCAGACCTTTATGTTTGCTGCCGGACTGGCCGCTGTAGAACAATATTTTGCACAATTATTTTCAGATCCGGATATCAACAACGATCCTTTTAGTGCCGGTCGCCAGATGAATGCACACTTTGCAACAAGAAATGTAGATGAAAGCGGTAAGTGGCTTGATTTGGCAAACCGTAAAAACAGTAGTAGTGATATGGCACCAACAGCCGGGCAAATGCCCCGTGCATTGGGGCTGGCATTGGCTTCCAAGTTATTCAGAAACTCTCCGGTATTTAAAAAGCATAAAGATTTGAGTGACAATGGCAACGAGGTTTGTTTTTGTACCATTGGCGACGCATCCACTTCCGAAGGGCATTTTTGGGAAGCGGTGAATGCGGCCGGTGTAATGCAGGTGCCGCTCGCTATTTTTATTTGGGATGATGGTTATGGCATTTCGGTGCCAAAACACATGCAAACAACCAAAGGCTCTATCTCAAAGGCTTTAAGTGGAATGGAAAAAGAAGAAGGAACCAACGGAATTGATATTTACAATTTAAAAGGCTGGGATTATGCAGGCATGTGTGAAGTGTTTGAACCCGCTATTCAAAAAATAAGAGATACCCATACGCCTGCCATTTTTCATATTGAAGAAATAACACAACCGCAGGGGCATTCAACGTCAGGCAGCCATGAAAGATATAAAAGGCCGGAACGGCTTGACTGGGAGAGAGAATGGGATTGTATCAAGCAAATGAAAGATTGGATTCTGGAAAATGTATTGGCGGACGAACATGAACTGAATGAAATTGAATTGAATGCAAAACTTTTTATTAAAGAGAGCAAGCAAAAGGCTTGGGATAAGTACATAACACCTATTAAAAATCTGATAAATGAAAGTCTTCCATTAATGCTAAAAGTAGCCGAAACAGTAACACCTGAGCGGTCACAAAGCATTATGAAAATAGCTGCCGAATTAGAGTCTAACAACGAGCCCATGCGCAGGGAATTGATGAAAACCCTTGCTACAGTTCTAGATATTTCTGGAAACAATAGCAGTGCTTCAGCGGAATTGAGTAATTATTACAGTAGTTTGAGAGAAACTAACAAAGAGTTGTACAATTCATTTCTTTATAACCAGGGGCCAAAGTCTGCATTAAAAGTTGCAGCAATAAAACCTCAATATGTGGAGGAGGATAAATTGGTGAATGGATACGAGATCTTAAATAAATACTTCGACCAGCTTTTTGAAACCAATGATAAAGTAACCGCCTTTGGCGAAGATGTAGGTTATATTGGAGATGTAAACCAGGGGTTTAGTGGATTGCAGACTAAATACGGGGAACACCGAATTTTTGATACGGGTATACGTGAACTCTCCATTATGGGGCAGGGTATTGGCTTGGCTTTAAGAGGATTAAGGCCGATTGCAGAAATTCAATACATCGATTACCTGCTTTACGGACTACAACCGTTAAGTGATGATTGTGCCACCACTCATTTTAGAACGGCTGGCGGGCAAAGTTGTCCATTGATTGTACGCACAAGAGGGCACCGTTTGGAAGGTATCTGGCACAGCGGGTCGCCCATGGGAATGATCCTGAATGCTTTGAGGGGAATGTACGTTTGTGTTCCAAGAAACATGGTTCAGGCTGCGGGTATGTACAATACATTATTGCAATCCAACGATCCGGCGCTTATGATTGAATGCCTGAATGGCTATCGCATAAAGGAAAGGTTACCGGTTAATTTATTAGAATTCACTGTGCCTTTGGGTATTCCGGAAACCGTTAGGGAGGGCTCCGATATTACAATGGTCACCTACGGGTCTACCCTAAGAGTAGTACTGGAAGCTGCGGAAACCTTAGCTAAAATGCATATTAGTTGTGAGGTAATAGATATCCAAACTCTATTGCCTTTTGATATCAATCATCATATTGTGCAATCGCTGAAAAAAACAAACCGTATTGTTTTTGTTGATGAAGATGTACCTGGTGGTGCAGCGGCTTATATGTTTAATAAAGTCATGGAGGAGCAAGGTGGATATAAATTCTTAGATGGTTCGCCCAGAACCATTACGGCCCAGGCACATCGCCCCTCTTATGCCAGCGATGGTGATTATTTTAGCAAACCAAATACAGAGGATGTGGTAAGAGTAGTAAGGGAGATGATGGCGGAATAAGGGGATGAATGATGAATGATGAGGGTTGAGGGATGAGAGTTGAGAGATAAGCGATGAGAGAAAAGAGATGAGAAATGACGGATTAAGTTGAAACGCTTCCTTTGAATTTTTCTTGTGTGAAATTGATATCCGTGGTTTAAAAAACTTGATTACTCATTATTCACTTTGCTCATTACTAATCACTAATCATTCATCATTCATCACTCATAACTCTTAATTCATCATTCACCACTCATAATTCATTTCTCATGCCCACACACACCATCTACCAAATTGATGCATTTACCAATAAATTGTTCGGCGGTAATCCTGCCGCAGTAATTCCTTTGGAAAGCTGGCCGGCTGATGCATTGATGCAGCAGATTGCAGCAGAAAATAATTTGGCTGAAACAGTTTTTTTTGTGCCTAAAAATGAAGGATACCATATCCGTTGGTTTACGCCGGAACTGGAAATCGATCTCTGCGGACATGCTACACTTGCCAGCGCATTTGTGTTGTACGAGTATCTTGGTTATTCTAAACCACAACTCATTTTTTATTCCAAAAGCGGTGAGCTGATCATTACTCCTGAAGGTGATCAGTTGCAACTAAATTTCCCGTCCCGTATGCCGGTTAGGGTAACTGAATATCCTGAGCAATTATTACCCGGGCTTGGTATCACAAATTCATTAGGCGTATATAAAAGCCGTGATTATGTGGTAGAAGTTGCTACAGAGAAAGAGGTGCTAAGTGTAAATATAGATATCGCCTTGTTAAATCAGATTGATGTAATCGGTATTATCGTAACAGCGCCGGGTAAGGATTGCGATTTTGTGTCCCGTTTCTTTGCTCCCAATTGTGGTATTCCGGAAGATCCTGTAACGGGTTCAGCGCACTCTTCGTTGATTCCGTTTTGGGCTGAAAAGTTGGACAGGAATAAGTTGCATGCAAAACAAATATCTAAAAGAGGTGGTGAGCTGTGGTGCGAAAATAGGGGCGAAAGGGTTACCATGAGTGGAAACTGTGTGTTTTATATGAAAGGAGAAATAAATGTATAATGTTTCATTTTTGGGAGCAGATTTCAATTGAACATTTTTACCGTTTCAACTTTTATTGAACTTAGCCAATTATTCTTGTCACTATCATTTTTATCGTTCAGCGGATTTTAACTGAATAAAAAAACGGGCTATCTACAGCCCGTTTTTTATGTTTTCACACTTCTTAAAAAGTGTATTATTGCATGTTGTGGTAAACTTTCTGTACATCTTCGTCTTGTTCCAGTTTATCAACCAGCTTAAAAACATCCTGTGCAGCTTCTTCATCCATTTCAGCAGCGTTCATCGGAATTCTGGTAAGCTCCGCTGAAATAATTTCAATCTTTTTTTCCTCCAGTGCTTTTGCCATGTGGCCGAATTCTGTAAATGCAACCCGTATAACGATATTGCCTTCGCTATCTTCTCCAATTTCCTCCAAACCGTAATCAATCAATTCCAATTCAAGGTCTTCAATGTTTAAACCACCGCCTTTAATTTTAAATTCACCCATCCTCGTAAAAGTAAAGGATACACTGCCTGCAGTACCCAAACTACCACCACTTTTTGTGAAGTGCATCCGCACATTTGCTACGGTACGGGTAGGATTATCAGTAGCTGTTTCAACCAATATCGCTATGCCATGCGGTCCATATCCTTCGTATAAAACCTCATCATAGTTAATCATTTCTTTACCCATGGCTCGCTTAATAGCCGCTTCCACCCTGTCTTTTGGCATACCCACACTTCTTGCATTCTGGTAACAGCGGCGCAATGCAGCATTGCCATCAGGATCGGGGCCACCTGCCTTCACCGCAATTACGATCTCTTTTCCAATACGGGTAAAATTCTTCGCCATTTTATCCCAGCGGGCAAACATCGAACTTTTTCTTACTTCAAATATCCTTCCCATAAATTATATTGAGGTTTGTAGTTTGTAGCTGAGGTACTTTGTATCGTATGACAAGCGTATAAACTTTTTTAAACTTTAAGAAATGCAAATTTAAGGAAAATCATTTTTTTGTAATCATTATCCTGACTTATAGAAACGCATACGGAATAGTAATTTGCCATAGGGATGTGCCTTTGCCTGTTTTCTGAAAAATATTTATCCAAAGGCACTTTGTCCGCAGATTGGGAAGATGAATTTTTTTTGATGATGCGCCGCTTTATTCCCTAATTTTATTCATCATGAGTCAACCATTGTTAGCGGTTAGTAATTTATCCGTCAATTTTATTACAGAAGAAAATAATACAGCGGCTGTAAAAGGCATTTCATTTACTATTGAAGCCGGAGAAATAGTAGCCATTGTAGGCGAATCCGGTTCAGGGAAATCCGTAACATCATTATCCCTGATGCAATTGTTGCCCCGGCAGGCGATTGTAAAAGGTACCCTTGTTTTTTCTGGTCATTCAGGCAAAGTGGTTGATTTATTGGCCCTTTCCGAAAAAGGAATAAATGCGGTTCGGGGAAAGGACATGGCCATGATTTTTCAGGAACCCATGACTTCCCTAAACCCAGTATTTACCTGCGGTTACCAGGTGGTGGAGGCGATTCAATTGCATCAGCAACTATCTAATGGGGCAGCTAAAAAAAAAGCAATCGCATTGTTTGAAAAAGTGAAATTGCCCAATCCCGCTGAAATGATGAATCGATATCCTCACCAGTTAAGCGGCGGACAAAAGCAACGGGTAATGATTGCTATGGCGATCAGTTGCAATCCGTTGTTGTTGATAGCCGATGAACCTACTACCGCATTGGATGTAACGGTTCAAAAAACAATCCTCGAACTCATAAAAGAATTACAGTTACAATTGGGAATGGGTGTGATTTTAATTACCCACGATCTTGGCCTGGTAGCAGATATTGCAGACAGGGTATTGGTAATGTACAAAGGTGAAATTGCAGAACAGGGAAGAACCAGCGAAGTATTACAACATCCCAGGCATCCATACACAAAAGCTTTGATGGCCTGCCGACCTTCCATGCACGAAAGAGGGGAGCGGCTTCCGGTGGTGAGTGATTTTTTGGCCCCCCTGCCCCCCAAGGGGGGTGCTGTGAACAGCGCTTATGCTGGAAATGATGTAGCATTTGATGCTATGAAAGAGAGTATTCAAAACGCTAATAATTTTAATAATGTAATGGAAAGCCATCAGCCGAGTATTATAGGCGAAACTGTTCTTACCGTTGAAAATCTTAAAGTCTATTATCCCGGTAAAAAGTCTTTGTTCGGTAAAATGCCCTCGCCATTTAAAGCATTGGATGACGTAAGCTTTACCGTTAGCAAAGGAGAGACCGTTGGATTGGTTGGTGAAAGTGGTTGTGGTAAAACAACATTGGGCAGGGCTATATTACAATTAATACCGGCTACATCCGGCAATATAATTTTGAATGGGGCAAACCTTGCCGGATTAACCAAATCCGCAATGCAGCCCATTCGTAAAGATTTGCAAATAGTTTTTCAGGATCCTTATGGCTCCTTAAATCCAAGACTTACCATTGGTGCAGCTATCCAGGAGCCAATGTTGGTGCATGGCATATTGAAAAATAATCAGCATCGAAAGGATAAGGTAATCGAGCTTTTAGAAAAAGTGAATTTAAAGCCGGAGCATTTTAACAGATACCCGCATGAATTTAGCGGGGGCCAGCGCCAGCGCATTTGTATTGCCAGGGCATTGGCTTTAAATCCTTCATTTCTAATTTTTGATGAAAGCGTAAGCGCATTGGATGTGAGTGTGCAGGCGCAAGTGCTCAACCTGCTCAACGATCTGAAGAAAGAGTTTGGCTTTACTTCAATATTTATATCACACGATTTGTCCGTTGTGCGTTTTATCAGCGATCGGATTATGGTGATGAATAAAGGAAAGATAATTGAAGAAGGCCCATCAGATGAAATCTATTTTTCTCCAAAAAATGAATACACCAAAAAATTGATAGATGCCATTCCGGGTAAAGGAATCAGCAGCCTGAGAGGCTAATCCATTCACATAACATTAAACCAAAACATAAATCTTAATCGTAAAGGATTTTACTACTCCTCATAGTCGCCAATCTTTGTAAACCGATATCCGTTTTTTACGCCATCAAAAAAATTGGCAGCACTTTTTCTAAAGGTAAATAGCACTCGTTTTAGTTGTTCCTGAAATTGTTCATTTACTGTTTTATCGCCTTTTAATTTTTTATCCGTCATTACAGACAGCTTGTGGTCACTACTTGTTTCATACAGGTTTTCAGGCTGTAAACCACTTAACCCAATTTTCCAGTCGTCGTCTTTTTTGATCCGGTATTTAAAGAAGTAAACGGTTCCGGTTTTACCAGCAAAGGCTGATTTTTGTTTGCCAACAAGAATAATGGAATCTACCTTGTTAAAGTCTTTGTCTGCCACCAGGTAGCTCCTTGCTAAATCTACCTGCGTTTTATATTTTACGGGAAATTTATCCAGGGCTTTAATATCCTCTAAACGGCTATAAAGATTCCCTCTCCATTTATCTTTTTCAGCAAACCACCGGATGATACTATCGGCTACCGGCTTTTGATTGCGCAATAAAATAATTACTGTATTCAATCGAACGACATCATCTTTTGAACATAGTAATTTTTCAAAAAAAGCGGGCACGTTATTATTTTTATCGTAAAAGGGCATTAACAAAATAGCATACCCCCTCAGTTCATTTTTCTGTTCATCGTTGTTGTAATTTCGAACCGGGTCGTCCTCGTTGTCTTTTCGGTTTTCTTCATTAATTCTTTTTTCGTCTTTCCCCAGTTGTTTTTTCAATGCTATTTTGGCATCAAAATAAATGCTGTTAAAGTAAGTTTCGTAATGTACATTATTAAAATAGCCGCTATCAACCAGTGTTACCAGCAATGATTGTACAGGCTTTTTGTAGTCATCCACACTTGCCAACTGCAGTAAATCAGGATAAAGAGTTGCTGCCAGTTTTAATGAATCTTCCAGGTTGTTGAACAAAGTAATGTAGTCGTAACTATTATCAAAAAGGGGCGGATCCTGCAAAACCAACGTTTTAAATAATTGAATGGCTTCGGCTGTTTTGTGCCTGGCCAGTGCTTTTAAAACTTCATTTTGAAAAGTACTGGTGTCTGCAGTCTTCCTATATATATTATACAGCAAGCCTGCAACAACTCTTTCAGAACTGTCTTTGATGTAACCAAGTTCTGCTATCAGTTTGGTCTTATTTTCCACATAATCTTTATCTGCCCTCAATGAATTGATGGCCGCAATAATTTTCAGAACTCCTTTTTCGCCATAATAGACATCGCTGATTTTTTGCCTTGCTTTTGTATAAGTAACACTGTCTTTACTGGAGAGGTCGGTAAAAAAACTATCCAGCTTATTGGTAAAAATATTCTTGCCGGATATTTTATCTGCGGGTGTAAAGCTGGAAAAAAACTGGTCTCTAAATCCACTTTGCTGGTTAATGGTATCGCCAATCGTAACCATGCTAAACATGTAGTTATCTTTCAGCATAATTCGTCTATTGATTGTTCGGGACGATCCTGTATCTCTTAAAATAAATGAATAACCTCTAACCTCATTTTTTAAAGTAAACGAATCTTTTTTATAAAGAATAAGGTCGTCTGTATCATAAAAATCATTGAGCTGTGTTTTCCAAAAATTCAATGAATCCTTCACATAGTAATATTGGGGAAATTCCTGGATACTAACACCAACGGTTTCGCCGGTAGAATCACTGCTGAACAGTGCGTTTTTACTTTTCGGCCAATAGCTGCCATTGCTGGTATAGTTGCCACTGGCAACGATATCCGCAGTTACTTTTTCAAGTTTATTCCGGTAGTCTTCATCCAGATCGGGAGTTACAGGCGTGGTTACTTTAAAATGAAGAAATGAATCTATGTATTGCCTGGTGGAGGTGTACTGGTAATCAGTAAAACGAATGGAATTAAAGAAATCATTGAAATTTGCATTTGCATTTTTACTACTCACGGCGAAACAATAATAATGAGGACCGTTTATAAGATAACGGGCTGTTATGGTGGCTCCATTTTTCATACGTTCCTTTACTTCCAGGCAAGGATAGCCTGACCAACTGGTAAGCCGCCGCTTCAACTGTTTGTCAAAATATTCAGGTGACCGAAAGGATTCTTCAATCAATTTTAAATCAAAAGAATCTTCTTCAAGGAATTTGAAATTGTGTACACTCTTTTTTAAAATGAGATAAGCGTCACCCGTTGTTTTATCCAGTGCTTCATACTCCCAGCGATTCATTCCATCACTGGTATTGGTGTTCAAATTTTCATTGGGCACCTGCGGCAGCATTACTGAAAACCCTCCCTGTTTTGGAGAAAATGTAACCGGGGATGCGCTACTTTTTTTTAGTTGAATAGACGAAAAAAATTGAGTGGCTTCTTTACCGGTAACATAACTTTCTTTTCCACTCATTTTAAAAACGATGATTTCAAAAGGAGTTATAAAAATATTGTATCGCTGCAAATCTCCACGCCTTGTTCGGTTGGTAATATCAAATCCCTGGAAGCCGTTTTTTTGAATCAATGATTTTTTGAGAATTTTCCCCGGAATGTTTTCATAGAGCAAACTATCAATTTTTTTTACAGTAGTTACTTCATTCTGACCTAAAAACGAAGCAAATGTCTTCACCCTCGTTACCATGTAATAACTTCCGTTGCTCATATCCGCATATTGCCGTCTGTCTAATTGTTGGTATTCATCTTTAATATGATATAATGGTCCGGGCATGCTCAGGGTATAAAAGCCATCGTCTGATTTTATAGTATTGAAATTGACCGGCACTTTCAGTTGATCTATTTCCTCTTTTTTGGTAGCATCCCTGTCGGGCATCATGATAGGGCGTAATTTGTAACCCATTTGCCTTAATAGCTCTATTACACCTCTTTTGCCGGGTAAATGTGCGGCACCAACACCAACAAACAGACTGCTCTTTTTTATGATAGTATCAATTGAACCTGCTTGTATCTCGTTTCTTTTGTATAAAAACTTTTCTCTGAAAGCATCCGATTTCTCCATTAAAAGGTCCAGAGAGTCCATTAGGTCCAGATCGCCACTGTGGTAGGCATCCTGGATTTTTTGTCCGATTTCTTTCATGGATTCACCGTCCATGTCCATGTTTTTTTTCTTTTTCTCTTTGGCCATATCCGCATAGGCTTCCAATACAACCTTCTCTGTTTCATTGTAATCTTCTACACCAGCAGAACGTTTGCCTAGTTTTTTGCCGGTTTGAAAAATGTACATATCCAGGAAAGTATCTTCCTCAAAATCTTCCCTTGCTCTATAGCTGCGATACAACAAACTGTTTACGATGGTAGGTTCTGAACTAAGGGCAGCTTTTATTTCAGTTTCGTAATTATTGATACGAAATGAATTTTCATTTAAAAAATTCCCACCCGGAGCCTGCACAAAATTGACATAGTTTTCTTTTAGCTTATCAAGGCGAACCATCTGTCCCTGCCATAAATCAGGATTTAATTCCAGTGCCACCGCATCCACGCTTTTGAGGGCGTAATAAAAAGAATCACTTAGGTGAAAGGCCATTTTGCTGCTTACGTGCATGGTGCCAAACAGGTACGAAGGTTTTTTTAGCCCATTACCGGTAATTTCCCAAAAAAGGCTTGGATACTTTTTAGGCGTTTTCTTTTGACAATACACATTACCTGCGCCCATTATAAAAAAGGCGGAGATCAATAACAGGAAATGCTTTTTGCTCATACTGGGTTTTATTAAATGGCGACCTTAAAGATGCATAGAAGTGAACATACCACAAAATTATCGATAATCTATTAACGCATTTTTACTTAAAATAGTTGTAGTGGCACAGGGTTGAAAGAATCGCATATTTGAATCTGCTTAAAATGAACTACATTTGCGCTCTTAAAATCATGCCGTAACATGATAAGTGCCTTTAACGGCTACATATCTCTGTAACACCTACAGTACAAGGTCTGGTTGTCATTTTAAAAAATTACTGATACAAATGAAATTAAGTCAATTCCGGTTCGACCTGCCCCTTAATCTGATCGCCCAAAACCCCACCAAAAAAAGAGAAGACAGCAGAATGATGGTGATTCATCGTAAATCTGGCGTGATTGAGGATCGCCATTTTAGGGATATCATCGAATATTTTGATGACAAGGATGTAATGGTAGTAAATAACACCAAGGTTTTTCCGGCACGTATGTATGGCCGCAAGGAAAAAACAGGTGCGAAAATTGAAGTGTTTTTATTAAGAGAACTAAATAAGCCCAATCGTTTGTGGGATGTAATTGTAGACCCGGCCCGAAAAATTCGTGTTGGTAATAAATTGTATTTTGGTGAAAATGATGAACTGGTTGCAGAAGTAATTGATAATACTACCAGCCGTGGACGCACCATTCGTTTTTTATGGGATGGAACAGAAGAAGAATTTAGGGTGATGTTGGATTTTATGGGTGAAACACCGTTGCCAAAATATATTAAGCGCAAGCCGGATGAAGAAGATAAAGAGCGTTACCAAACTGTGTATGCAAAGCACGAAGGTGCGGTTGCAGCACCCACAGCAGGTTTGCATTATAGCAAAGAATTGATCAAACGTCTTGAAATTAAAGGGATTCGATTCGCAGAAGTTACATTGCATACCGGCTTAGGTACTTTCAGGCCAATTGAGGTGGAAGATTTAAGCAAACACAAAATGGATGCAGAATATTACGGAATTGATGAAACAGCCTGCCAGGTCGTAAATAAAGCCAAGGCGGATGGTAAAAGGATTTGTTCTGTAGGAACTACTACTATGAGAGCAATGGAATCATCTTTTACAGCTCAAAAATTATTGAAACCATCAGAAGGCTGGACCAATATGTTTATTCATCCTCCTTATAATTTTTCTATTGCAGATTCATTGGTTACCAATTTTCATTTGCCAAAAACAAGTTTATTAATTATGACGTGTGCTTTCGCCGGTTACGATTTGGTGATGGAAGCATATAAAAAAGCAATTAAGGATAAATATCGTTTCTTCAGTTACGGAGATGCAATGCTGGTTATTTAGTAAAAAAATCTTTTTTGATAAGATATTTACAGGCTCCTCAATTTTGAGGAGCTTTTTTATTAAATGGGCATAAAAAAGGGCTGAGATAGAAATCTCTGCCCGTTAATAAATCCAATATCCTATGAAAAACCAATCGACAGACAAGGCTAGCTTACTATTCGTTGCATGGAAGTTGTTAAAATATTCGAAAGATGAAATTGGTAAAATGGCGAAGAGTAGTTGAAATCCTGCTATTACGTTAGCAACTCTTTTATTTATAGATTCAAATATGTAATTTGGATCTATAAACGATTGTTATGCCAACCATTCAGCAGTGGCTCTCCGCCTATGGCGAAAGCCATAAAAATGAAACCAATAAGACGATTCAATGGATTTGCGTACCAGTTATCTTTTTTCAATTGTTGGATTATTTTATACGATAAAGCTCCCGGTTTCCTTGAGTGGCATTCAGTTAAATGTTGCAATGATTGTAATGGGATTCGTAGTGTTGTATTATTTCTATCTAAGCAGAACGCTTTGGGTTGGCATGTTGATTTTCGGGTTTGCCTGTTTGGTGTTATGTCAGTTAATAGAAAAAAGCGGCATTGTGCCACTTTGGTTATTGTGTGTTATTTTATTTGTATCAGCCTGGGTAGGTCAGTTTTATGGACATAAAGTAGAAGGAAAAAAGCCTTCCTTTCTAAAAGATATCCAGTTTTTAATGATCGGTCCGGCCTGGCTGATGAGTTTTATTTATAAAAAATTAGGTGTTTTATTGTGATCATTCAAGTCCAAATAGATCAACGTTTAATGCTTGTAATGTTTGTTCTTTGTGACTGCGTTCAATTAAGATCGAAATATTGTGATGGCTGCCACCATAACTTACCATACGAACCGGAATATTCTTTAATGATTTGAACAGCTTTTGCATTACCTCTTCCGTTTGCATGATTTCATTGCCTACAATTGAAACAATGGTTTGGTTGGTATCAATTTCTACGGTTCCAAATGGCTCCAATTCCTTTATAATTTCAGGTAGATTGATGTCATTATCAATGGTTAATGAAACAGCAACTTCTGATGTAGTAATCATATCAATCGAAGTGCGGTACTTTTCAAACACTTCAAATATTTTTCTTAAAAAACCATAAGCCAGCAGCATACGGCTGCTCTTGATTTTAATGGCAGTAATGCCATCCTTGGCTGCCACAGCTTTCACGCCTTCACTGCCAGCCAATGCTGTAATCAATGTGCCATGCGCACCAGGCTGCATAGTGTTAAGCAATTTAACCGGCACATTGTAAAACTGTGCAGGCCAGATACTTGCCGGATGCAAAATTTTAGCGCCGAAATAGGCTAGCTCTGCAGCTTCATCAAAACTCATTTGTTCAATAGCGACTGTTTTCTTTACAACTCTTGGGTCGTTGTTGTGCATCCCATCAATATCCGTCCAGATTTCGCAAACAGAAGCATTGATGGCAGCAGCTATCAGCGAAGCGCTATAATCACTTCCACCTCTTTTCAAATTGTCAACTTCTCCTTTTGAATTGCGGCTGATATAACCTTGTGTGATGAAGATCGTCTTGTCTTTATTGCGGTGTAAAATTTGCGCAAGCTTCACTTTAATGCTGCCAATCTGTGGCTCATCGTAATTATCAATCGTCATAAAATCAAGTGCCGGAATCAACAAATGATCAATGTTCTGTTCTTCCAGATAAACGGAAAATAACTTGGTGCTTAGTAGTTCGCCCTGTGCCAGTATGTCTTTATTCAAAGCCTCACTAAAGGAGATTTTCAATATGATGTTTAAGAATTCAAAATGTTCATTGGTAATGGCTGCAGCTTTTTGCAACGCAGCTTCCGTAGTAAGTAATTGGCTACAGAACGTTTTATAATGTTCTTCTAAGGCGCTGATCTGTTTCTTAGCTGCACTTCTATCTGCCTGTGATAAAGAATTACTGATTTCTACCAGTGCATTCGTGGTGCCACTCAATGCGGATAGCACAACAATTTTGCTCTCTTCATCTTTGGTTATCAACTTTGCAACTTCATGCATTCTTTCCGGCTTACCAACGCTGGTGCCGCCAAATTTCATTATTTTCATTGTTCCCCCCCGGTTTTCGCATTAC
>Ga0335395_10001016_pt1 | contig 17856 bp, 15 predicted proteins | sample MAT02_FD_205744 | JGI IMG/M metagenome (GOLD analysis project Ga0335395, IMG submission 205744) | Freshwater microbial communities from Lake Fryxell liftoff mats and glacier meltwater in Antarctica - MAT-02 (spades assembly) (version 2) ...
TTGCAACAGGAAGGCGTCAGCACACACCAGTAAAATTAACAGAAAACAACCAAGACAGTTCTGCCAATCCTGCAAAAGCAAATATCAACAGGTCTAGAAGCAATATCAAACAGCAGATTGATGGCAGGCCAGTTACAAATGACTCAACAAGTACAGAACCTGCAAAAGCAATAATAAAAAAGAATAAGATAAAAAAATAATAAAGTTTGACAGCTTAAAAATATCCAGACTTTGTAGAAAAAAGGTCAGGATATTTTTTGTATTAATTATCAATAATGAATTTACAACTACGAGAATACACTTGTTCGTCCGTAGTCTGACGGGCAGTCAAATATCGCAGGGGACTACGGCAACTGTGAATGCTAAAGAATTTGAAGCCACCACCTAAGGCTAACCATTAAAACAACTCAAAAAAGCAAAACACAAAAATAAGAGACATTAAACCCAGAGAGCAACAAAAGCTTACCATAAGGTAAAATTGTAGGTTTATTTTTTAAAGGCATTTTACCTTATCTCCCGCTTTTCCAAATAAATCCAAATTAAACGCTCTCACAGAGGGCATTGCTTTTTTAAAATAGCTAAACTAATTTCCAAATTACTATCAATCGTCATTTAAAATCCGTTTCATCGCTATTGCATCCATATATTGGAAGTATCTTGCTTTAGCCACAAATTGTTCATCTAACAAAATAAACGCTGGCACAGAGAATGGTTTGTTTTTCCGGCTAGCCATTAGCAAAGCAATTTCATGGATAGGGTTTAATTTTTCTTGCCGTTTATTAACAAAGGTTTGGTTGCCAAAAACAATGGTATCTGTACTTTCGATATTCATTTTTACGGCGTAGTAATTTGTGTTTAGCTCGTTAACAACGGCAAAATCTGTAAAGGCAGATTGCTCCATTTGCTTGCAGATGGTGCACCAATCGGCATAAAAATTTACGAATACTTTTTTGGGCTTTAATGCCAGCGAATCGTTAAGTTGGTTAAAGGTAATCCAGTTAACTTGCTGTTGATTTTGCGCAACAGCACTATGGCCAAGTAAATTAATACTAAGCCACAGCAAAAAGGATATTTTAATTTTAACCTTCATTCGCTGATTATTTTATAACGATTTTAAACGTATTCCAAATAGTAAACTCCTGGGTAAGCTTGGGCCATAGACAAAATTACTGTCTCTGTTTTTGCCCGTATCAAAGTTAGTTTGAAACGAGTCGAACATATTTTTTACGCCACCAAAAACCTCCAAACCAGATTTTACTTTCTTCAGTTCAAAAGTGTGGCTTAACCTTATACCAACATCCATAAACGATGGCGATTTGTAATATTCATCAACCGTTTGCCCAGTTCCTTCGCCAGCAAAGTGCGCTAAAAACATTCGTCCAGTATAAACAGCGTTTGTGCTAATGTTCCAGCTTTTTATTGGCGTGTAGGTTAATGTTGCATAGCCATAATCATTGGGCGTACGCAAAAATTCTCTTTTAGACGCTAGCCCTTCAATGTTTTCCACCGCCTCATCAAACAAACTATTTTGTAAGGTAAAACCGGCATCAAATTGTACCACATAATCAAAGTTAGCTCTTGCTTCTATGGTGATTCCTTTTACGGTTGCACCGGGGCCGTTTCGCTTTTCAAAACGCTCGCCAAAAGTATCAGTACCTAATGGAAACTGGTAAAAAGCATCGTTTAACTTGGTGTAAAAGCCTTCAATTGTAAAACCTGCTATAAAATGTTCGGTTGCTTTATCGTAATTAAAAGAACCTGTAAAACTGTTTGAACGCTCTTCCTTTAAATTATTTGCTAAAGAAATACGTGAAATTCCGCCTCCTGCAAAAGCGATGTGCAAATCTGAGTCAAATGCTTGTGGGGCTCTAAATCCAGTTCCCCAACCCAACCTAAATTGTGCAGTTTCCATCGGCTTGTACAGTAAAGACATCCTCGGACTAAAAACAAGATTATCTACCAAATTGTGTTTATCTAACCTAAAGCCGGTTAAAAAGTTTAGTTTTTTACTGATGTCCCAATCGTTCTGCACAAAAACTGCGGCATTTTTTGTCGTTTGGTTTATAAGGTAGTTATAAGGTTTTATCTCATCAAAAACAGCATCGTAAACATACTCTGCACCAGTTGTTAGCACCGCTTTTCCGCCAAAAAAATTATCAATACTATTGTTCAGTTGCACACCTCCTTGGTGCGTGGTAGCATCTGATATTCCGTATGGCGGGTTGGCAAAAAAAGCAGTCAGTTCCGTTGCATCATCAGGGTTTATGCCAGTATAATGGTCTCTTTTGGTACTTTGCCCGCCATAATAAAAGCTCACAGAATTTTTATTTTCGTTAAAACTGATGGAATAATCTGCGCTTCCCATCAAAACATTGTGCGTTCTTTCTTCGGCTTGTTTTGCAAGATATGCCGGTCGCTCAACATTTTCTCCGCCATGGCGGTATTCGTAAATACTGCTAAAACTTAATTCTAATTTATGGTTTTCTTTGGGTTTAAAAAACAAGTTAGTGCCAAACGTATTGTCTTTGAGCATTGGCAATTCAGAAAAATTATCGCCGTTTGCATCATACATTCCACGTTTTCTGTTGTTTACAAAAAAGCTGATTCCCGCGTTTCGCTCATCGTTAACCAAAGACATACTTCCCGAAATGATGTTATCACTGGTTTGTCCCTTGATGTTTTGATAGGTATTGGTTAACGAATAACTGTTTTCCGTTGGCAGTTTAGTAATTACGTTAACCGTTCCGCCAATAGCACTGGAGCCGTAAAGCGCAGAAACGCCTCCTCTAACCACCTCTATCCTGTCAATCATGTTGGTTGGAATTTGCTCCATACCGTATAATCCGGTTAAAGGGCTAAATATAGGGCGACTGTTAACTAAAATTTGTGAGTAACCGCCTGGCAAGCCGTTCATGCGCAATTGTGTGTAACTACAGGTTTGGCAATTGTTTTCCACACGCAAGCCAGGTTGGTATTTTAAGCCTTCGGAAAGGTTGGTGGCAACTACTTGGTCTAACGTTTTACTGTTGATTAAATTGACAATTACCGGCGAATTGGTTTGCCTTTTTGGAGTTCGGGTTCCGGTAACTACTACTTGGGTTAAAGCCGACATGATTTCTGTAAGTTCAAAATCTACCATTTTACTTTCGTTGGCGTTTATTGTGATTGATTTTTCTACTCGGCTAAAACCTATGGCAGTTGCGACTATTTTATAAGTCCCAGGTTTTAAGTTTTGAATATTGTACTCGCCCAAGTTGTTGGAGGTTGCGCCTATTTGTGTACCTAAAAGTTTAATACTTGCAGCCGGTAAAACTTCGTTAGCACTTTTAATTTTTCCTATTAAACTAGTTGATTGAGAAAATGCCATGAGACACGAAAAACTAATTATTAAAGTAAGAATTAATTTCATAAAAATAAATTATTCGATTTGATTAACACGAGGGCAAATATAAATCAAATATTTATTTTAGACAAGCCTAAATTAAATTTTAGTTAGTAAACTTATTTATGTTAGCTTTAACGTAATTTGTTTTTTTAGTATTGAGAAAGATTTTGAATTTTCAGAATATTATTAATTGTGATTTGATAATTAATAAGTTTTAATAATTTTAATTAATTGATAAAAGATTATTTAAAAACTCTCAACCTCACTAAATAATTAGAATATTTTTCAAGAATGTACACAATTAGTAAAATTGAGAATATTATGGTATTTGGTAATTAGGTGCTTTAAATTCTGAGGAAAAAAGATATGGAGTAAATGTAAAATAAACAACTGCAGAAGTTGACGAATATTTTAACTAAGAAAATGAAATATAATATAGATTATCAGCTAATTTTAATTTCAAAATTTTGGGAATAATCCTAAAAAAGCACAAAAAAACTGAAATATACTTGGGTTATAAATATTGTATACTACAAAAGGTTATATTGATGTTATTTTATTTGCATTTTAATATCAAATAAAAATTAAAAACCCTCAACCTTTAATTAAGATTGAGGGTTTTATTATTTACAATTAGTTGGTTCAAAAACAAAACCGTTCTTGTAATTAATTGGTACGCTCTTTTTAAAATAGGTTCTACCTACATATACTTCCAATTCGCCAGCCCCTTGAATATAATTATTACCTTGTTTTAAAAAAACCTGAGGATTTTTAAATTCTTTGCCATTGAGCTTAAATGTATAATCTACAAATAAGGTATCACCATTAAACTCTCCTTTTATAGTTCCATTAGTGTTTTCTTTGTCTTTAAATTTAAAAGCCATCTCTCCGAATGCATGTTTACCATCTTGGTTAAAATTTAATATTGCAGTATCGGTATTGCTAATTGCTTTATAACAATTAGCATTTTCCATAGAAAATTTTTCTACAGAATCCTTCATTTCTGCATTTTTAGTATTCGAGTTACAACTTGCAAGTATAGCTAAACAGGCAGCGCTAAAAAATAGAATTTGTTTTTTCATAATATTTATTTTATTTGATTAATACACTAAAGTAAGTCTTTTAGTATTAAAAAGAAATTATAAATTAAATACATTTAACAGAAATTATATTAATGGCAAACAACCTAATTATAACCCCTACATTCTATCAGTATAGAATGCAGAGGAGTTCGATATTATTTTAATGCAAAAATTAATCATTTCGATGTGTTCGCTATCACTCTTACTGATTTATTCGTAGTCTTTAGGGCTAAAATTGAGGAGAAATCTAGGTAATTTACTATGGATAAGAATATCCAAACTTAAAATAGCATTACTCGTTTTGGGTTTTCTCGGTAAGTATTTTTAACGCAACATACAAAAACGTTATAAAGCTGAATATTTTTTTTAGACAATTAATTTTTTAATAGCACCAACCCTTTTTTCCTAGCCCAGATAGCAGCGACACCACGCATCCCGATTTTTCTTCGGGAGCGGAGTATAGCGGATAGCTGGAACAAACTAAATTATAAGTAATAATTTAGTTTGCTACAAAACTTATCCCAAATAATTAAAATTGCATTAATTATCGGTTTTAGTTTTTTGTTTATTAACTGTGAAACAATTCAATATAATTATTTGCGTTTAAATAACACTCCGTTTTGTATTTTTTCGAATTATATACCTTTCGGATGTTGCTTGGGAATTTTAAATACCAAAACGAACTAAATTTTTTCCTAAAACTTTATAATTTTTCTTGTTAATACTTCACTGCCAAAGCTATTTTTTATACTTAGCAAATACCAACCTTTTGCAAGGTTAGATGTATTTAATTTAATGATATTCTTACCTTTTTGAAGTGTTTCTTGTACTGTAAGCAATACTTTACCCGATTGGTCGCTTATAATAACTGTAGCCTTATCTTTTTTGGTAGTAACAAGCATAATATTTAGGTTATCTGTTACAGGGTTAGGGTAAATTTGGTTTTCGACCACAAATGCTGGTTTTACAATTATTATAGCCGAAACTTCTGATTTTCCATTTTCATCTATTTGCTTTAATTTATAGTAAACATTCTCCTCAAAAGTAATATCATAGAAAGTATAATCTAAAGTAGAATTGCTATTCCCATTTAAAGCCAACGATTTTTTGAAACCCACTTTCTTAAAATCTATTCCATTTATGGAACGTAAAATCTCGAAACCACTGTTTTTTTGTTCTGATGTGGTTCTCCAATTCAAAACATTACCAGAAGTAGTGGAATTGCCTGAAAAATTAATTAAGCTTACAGGTAAGGTGCCATCATACTCATAAGCGCCAATTTCGTACCCTCCACCGTTAGGTATAGTTGTTCCATAAAAATCACGTATACCTATTGCCAAATTATAGGGAGGTTGGGTTAAGTTTAGTCCATTATTAATAAGCCCTGATGTGGATTTTAATTTATAAGCTGTTAATGTATTTAAAAGGCTGGTATTATTAATGGTTTCTCCATTACCTGCATCATTCAATTGTGGGTCTATTGTAAAACCTAAATTGGTTGTGCCCGATTTTTCTTGTCCAGAAGCAGTTTGCCATGCAGTAAGGGTATTATAAGTTGTATTACCCCATTTAATTTTAAATGTTGTACTGGGCATTGTCCAGTAACTATTATTTTGGAAAAGAGCCTTGGAAATACCCATCGTACCAGTTGGAGAAGCCACCAAATCAAAATTGCTGGATGCTACAAAGATATTGTTTCTAATTTTGATACCTGTACAATTTGTGTTTTGAAACGTAATAGCTGCTGGCGCACCATCAAGAGCAGTACCTCCCAAAAATATAGTGTTGTTATATACTTCTGTGGCACCTACGAAATCAGCACCGCCATTTGCCCAAAAATGAATAGCCCCAAAACTTTTTTTGCGGGCATCGTTTTCACTAATGTTATAGCGGATTATATTATTGGCAAGTGGCCCTATTAAACTTGCACCGCTATACTGTGCTAGTAAATAACCTGCGCCAGCATTATCATGCGAATAACAGTATTGTATAATGCAATTCTGACTAGCACCATCAATATCAAAACCTCCACCATCGCCAAAAGTTGTTTCATTGTGATGAGATTCGCATTTTTGAATAATGCTGTTTATACTATCCCACACCCATATACCAACCGGCCCAGCTGCATTATTGTTATTAATTCCATTTTTGTATGCTATGCAGTCTTCAACTAAAGCCCCATCGGCTCCACCAATTATAATACCTGACCCTGTATTGCCCGCTAATCCTAAAGCACCCTTATTGTTATGCGACACAACTCTTCGCACAACCACATTCGTTAAACGACCTTTAGAACCATTATCTCTGCCTGTTGAAAAACCATTACCTGCAAAGTTTTTAATCTCTACATCTTCAACAAGCAAATAATCTAAGGCCGTACTGGAACTATTCCAAACCGTGATACCTGCTACACTTTTAACAGGGCCTGTTTTTGTAACATTATCGCCTTCTAAAATAAGATTTGTGAACTTAAAGCCTAACCCAACTACGCCCGTTGTTGGTGCCCAAAGATTAAATACATCATTGGCATTTGCTTTTAAAATAGCTCTCCCTATGCCGTACGAACTAAAAGTAATGGGGCTAGCGGCTGTTCCCCTTGATCTATCTAACTGAATATAAATCCCGGTTGGATGAATAAAGGTTTGCCCGCCTTCAAATAAAATTCTATCACCAGCAACAAACCCAGTCGACCATGCAAAAACATTTATTTTGGCCATAGTTTGCCAAGCATTAGCTATTGAAGTGCCCGTATTGCTATTATTCCCTGTATTATTAATATAATAATCAGTTGCAAATACTTTTAGGGTAACTGTTATTGCTATTAAAAGTGAATAGATTTTTTTCATAAAATTTGTTACAATAAATGGTTCGGTTTAATATTTTTAAGCTGCTTGCAAAATATATATAATATTTATGTTACACAAAAAAATTTTTTTGCGTAAAGTTTTGCGTCCAAGCAGGGTCTCGCACAGAAGATCCTTCGTATATTAAATCCTTCATGCAAAAACATCCCACCAAAAGATTATAAATTTTGCGCAATAACATAACCACTAGCCCAAGCCCATTGGAAATTATAGCCTCCTAGCCAGCCAGTTACATCTACGCACTCGCCACCAAAATATAAGCCTTTTACTTTTTTTGATTCCAATGTTTTGGATGATAGCTCTTGCGTACACACGCCACCTCGCATAACTTCGGCTTTATCGTAACCTTTATTGCCCGCAGGCGTTACCAAAAAATGATGAATAAAATTATCAATAGTTAATAAATCGGCGTTGCTTAACGAAGCAAGGTTTTTTTCGATTGGCAAAATGTCGCATAGCGCATCCACAAATTTTCGGGTATAAAATTGGGTAAGGTAATTAGATAATAGTTTTTTGCCGTTTACTTTTCTTTCGTTTTCTATCAACGTTTTAATATGTTGCTTGGGCAAAAGGTTAATGGTAAAAATTTCACCAGGTTGTAAGTACGATGATATTTGCAAAATAGCTGGGCCACTTAATCCCCAATGGGTAAATAAAATATTTTCTTCGAAACTAATATTACCATTGCTAACTTGTGCATAAACCGAGTTGCCCGAAAGGTTAGCGTACCAATCCAATGCTTTGCCTGTAATAGTAAGAGGTACTAATGCTGGGGCTGTGTGAGTTATAGCTAAGCCAAATTGCTTGGCTATTTTTAAGCCAAAATCGGTAGCTCCCATTTTGGCAATAGGTAAACCGCCACTAGCAATTACAAGGTTTTGGGTTTGAGTGCTTTCATTCTTACCGTTCACTTGGTAGTTTACAGTAAATATATCTTGCGTTTTATTTATCCCCGTAAGGGTAGCATTTAATACAATAGTTTGCTGTAACTGCTGGCACAAATCAATAAAAACTTGTACAATATCTTTGGCATTATTGGTTGTTGGAAAAAGTTGGCCTAAAGTTTTTTCATGTCCTGTAATGCCGTAAGTTTCAAAAAATTGCAGGCTATCATCAACCGTCCATGCGGCTAAAGCCGATTTTATAAAATGAGGATTTTGAGAAATAAAATTTTCGGCGGCACAGTACAAGTTGGTATAATTACAGCGGCCACCGCCCGAAATTAAAATTTTGGCACCTACCTTATCGTTTTTTTCTAATAACAAAACCCGTTTGCCCAAAAAACCTGCTTGTACAGCACACATTAGTCCGCAAGCACCAGCACCTATAATTACTGCATCGTATTGTGATGTACCCATTTTTCAAAAATGAGATTAAATTTAAAATATTCGGCATTAATTGGATAAAAAACAATTTCTTATTTGATAGCTTATACCGTAATTTAGCCAAACAAAATGAAAACAATAGCGCAAACAAAGTTAGGCATATTAGGTGGTGGCCAATTAGGTCGAATGTTGATACAGGAAGCCTTAAATTTAAACATACATGTAGCTGTGCTAGATCCCGATGTAGATGCACCTTGCAAAAATATTTGCAATACTTTTATACAAGGTTCTATAAACGATTTCGAAACAGTTTATAATTTTGGTAAAAACCTAGATTTAATAACCATAGAGATTGAGAAAGTAAATATCGAAGCTTTAGAACAATTGGAAAAAGAGGGCGTAAAAGTTTATCCGCAACCTAGCGTAATAAAATTAATTCAAGACAAAGGTTTACAAAAACAGTTTTTTAAACAAAATAATATTCCCACAGCCGATTTTGAATTAATACATTCCACTGAGGAAATACTAGCTACCAATTTCGAATTTCCAATTATTCAAAAATTACGCAAAGATGGATATGACGGCAAAGGTGTTGTGAAATTAATTAGCCCTCACAATTTAGAAAACGCATTTACACAACCTAGCTTAATCGAAAAATGTATTGATTTTGAAAAAGAAGTAGCCGTAATAGTATCAAGAAACCAAAAAGGCGAAATAGCCACTTTCCCAATGGTAGAAATGGATTTTAATCCCGAGGCTAACTTAGTAGAATTTTTAATATCGCCTTCGCAATACCCTGAAGCTTTACAACAACAAGCACAACAAATAGCTACCAATATAATTATAAAACTGGATATGGTAGGACTACTTGCTGTTGAAATGTTTTTAACTAAAGATGGAGAACTACTTGTAAACGAAATAGCACCACGGCCACATAATAGCGGCCACCATACTATTGAGGGGAATTATACTTCGCAGTTTGCACAACATTTAAGAGCTATTTTTAATTTGCCTTTCGGCGATACCAAAACAAAAGCCCACGCTGTAATGATTAATTTACTGGGCGAACAGGGTTTCCAAGGCCTTGCCGAATATCAAGGATTAGATAAAATATTGCCTTTATCGGGTGTGTATATTCATCTCTATGGAAAATTACTTACCAAGCCGTTTCGTAAAATGGGACATGTTACCATTATTGATGATAACCGTGAAGCTGCAATTACAAAAGCAAATTTTGTAAAACAAACGTTAAAAGTTATTGCAATTAAATCAGAATAAAAACATAAATACTATGGATATTAAAATAGGAATTATAATGGGAAGCAAATCAGACTTAGGCATAATGCAAGAAGCCGCCCAGGTACTTACCCAGTTAGGTGTAGGTTTTGAGCTTACTGTGGTTTCGGCTCATCGCACTCCCGATCGTATGTTTTCTTATGCACAATCTGCCGTACAGCGAGGCTTAAAAGTAATTATTGCTGGAGCTGGTGGTGCAGCACATTTACCTGGTATGGTGGCTTCTATAACTCCATTGCCCGTTATTGGTGTGCCTATAAAATCTAGCAATTCTATCGATGGTTGGGATTCTATATTATCGATATTGCAAATGCCCAATGGCGTTCCGGTAGCTACAGTGGCTTTAAATGCTGCTAAAAATGCAGGTATTTTAGCAGCTCAAATTTTGGCTTGCGCCGATGAACATTTACTGGCTAAAATAGTTGCCTACAAAGACGATTTAAAAAAGAAAGTAGAAGAAAGTGTTGAAGAATTAAAGGGTTTACAGTTTTAAATTAATTTCTAATAGTATGCATAATTTCAAATATTAAATTTTAATCAGTTTTTTTTAACATTTCAAAACTTGGAAGAATTAAAATTTAATCCGCCTAAACTATTAATATTCTCTTTTGGTGTTGCTAATTCATCCAGAATAAAGGTTTACTGAATTTTGTGAAATTTTAGCGAAGAAATTTTTTTATAAGTCATTGATTTATTGGCTTTTTTTTTCTTCCTTTTTTATTTTAGCTTACGGAGTTTTGGTATTTGATAAGTTGTGCTTGTACATTGCTAAAAATTAAAAAAGGCTGCCTTCTCGGAGACAGCCTCTTTTAACATTAGGGTTTTAAATATCAAAATTCATCTTCCGTTTCGGCCAATAAACTTTTGTGTTTACTTTCAGTAGTTCTATTTTTTTCTTTAAACTTGGTTATTTGTTTTCGTAAAGATTCTATCGATAAATCGGTAGCTTCTTCAAAACTTTTACATTGTTCTTTGGCAAATAGGATAGTGCCTGGTATAATTAATTTAATTTCCGAAATTTTATTAGCTTCATTTACAGCATTATCTAATTTTAAGTAAACTTCTCCCGAAATAATTTGGTCATAAAATTGGTCTAGTTTATTTGCTTTTTTTTGGATAAAGTCTAACAATTTTTGATCTGCAGTAAAATGGATTGATTGAACACCTATTTTCATAATTAACTTGTTTTACGCCTTTGGATGGGCTTGTTTATAAATTGATTTTAATCTTTCAACAGTATTGTGCGTGTAAATTTGTGTTGCCGATAAATTGGCATGACCTAATAATTCTTTAATCGCATTTATATCGGCACCATTATTAAGCAATGTAGTTGCAAATGAATGTCGTAACACATGCGGGCTTTTTTTTTGTTGGGTAGTTATTAACGATAAATATTTGTTCACCACTCGATATATTAATTTCGGATATGCTTTTTCCCCTTTTTCAGTAATAATTAAATATGGGTTATCTATTTCAGAAATACAAATTTTTCTCAACTCTAAATAGTAATTCATTAATACACACAACGATTTATTTAAAGGTATTATTCTTTCTTTATTTCTTTTTCCTAAAACTTTTATTAATTCACTTTTTGTAGAAAAATCGTTAAGCTTAATGTTTATTAATTCACTTAACCTAATTCCAGTTCCAAATAATATTTCTATCACTAATTTATCCCGAGTGCCTATATAGTTATTTTCAAATATATTATCAGAATCTAACATGGTTATAATTTTATTTTCATCAATAAATACGGGTAGTTTTTTATTTTTTTTTGGTGCTTTTACAGCTATGGCTGGATTTTCGTTTATTAAACCCTGTTTTAATAAAAATTTATATAAGCTTTTAAGCGACGATAGTTTTCGGCTAATACTGGCTGGTAATGTTTCGGCTGAAGCCAAATCTATAACCCACGAGCGTACCATTTGATGGTTGGCTGCAAGCAATTGAGTTTCGTAAGTATTAGTTAAAAAATTGTTAAACTGAGAAATATCTTTTTGGTAAGATAATAATGTGTGTTGCGAATAGCGTTTTTCGTAAGCGAGGTAGTTATAAAATTGCTGTAAAAACATCGAAAACTATTTATATAATCAGAAAATTGAATATACAAATAGTTTTAATATGTTTTAGTTAAAAAAACTTAAAAAATTAAGCTTCTAAATTCATGCCTTGTATGTAAACTGCGTGTTTAACTTCTAACCTACGGGCAACCGATTTTTTTTCGTATGCTTGACGGCTTCGTAGTTCTCTTAATACGCCAGTTTTTTCATATTTCTTTTTAAATCGTTTTAAGGCTCTATCAATTGATTCGCCATCTTTAATGTTAATTATAATCATAGTTCCTTACAATACCTCCTTTCAGGGAGGGCAAATATAATACAATGATTTGAAATTAAAAATTCAAATTAAATATTATAACAATTTGTTGCGTTTAATAACATAGTTGTCTAATAAAATATAACAGTAGGGCATAAGCTCTCCCGTTTTCTTATACCTTTAAGTGGCTACACACGAGTATTGCAAAAAGCATAAAAATATTTAGGACAATTTTATTTTTTCGATTTTTATGTGGGTTTATTGTTACTAACTTAGTTTATAAACGGGATAGTAATGGAAACCCGATTGTGGTGGCATTGGCGCAGGGCGGACTTGAAATGAATAGCCCGACTAGCTTTTGTAAGTTGAAAGAAACTTCATTTTTCAAAAAAAATTATCAATCATAATTGTTATTCATTTGCTGGTACATATTGTTAATAAATTGGGCGTATTTGTTTTCAACGAATTTTCGCTTTAATTTCATTGATGGGGTAACCTCGCCATCTTCAATGGTAAAAGGATTTGTTTTGATAATAAAGTTTTTAATACGCTCGAATTTTGCCAATTGTACCGAAAGTTTTTTCAAATCCATAGCTACCCAATTGTATATTTCTGGGTTGTTTATAAAAACTTCCTCACTCTCGAAAAACGAGTCTTGTAAGCCAAATTTCTCTTGCAAAGTTTCTTTTGGGCACACAATTATGGCCGTGGCATATTCTCTTTTATCGCCTATTAAAAAAACAGTTTCTATTTTCGGACTTTTTAAATACGTGTTTTCGATAGGAGTAGGGTATATGTTTTTACCGAACGAGTTTACCAACATATTTTTAATACGGTCGGTAATTTGTAGGTTTCCTTTGTAAAAACGGCCAATATCGCCGCTATGAAACCAGCCATTTTCATCTATAACTTCGGCGGTTTCTAAAGGTTTATTCCAATAGCCTTTCATAACACAATGGCCTTTAATTATAATTTCGCCTTCGGCACATTCAAAGTTTTTGTTAAAAGATTGGTGTGTTTGTAGGGTGATAATGGCTTTGGTTTCGATGTCTTGTATAGCAATTTCAATATCGGGAATTACCCTTCCCACTGTACCATAAATTTGCCTATCCAGCTCGGTAACAGCCACAACCGGCGATGTTTCGGTTAAGCCATAACCTTCCAATATGGTTATATTAAGATTACCAAAAAACTCGCCTACATTTTTGGGTAAGGCTGCACCGCCCGAAATCATAAATTTTAACCGACCACCAGTTTTTTCTCTTATTTTGCTAAACACCAACTTATTAGCGATGTTGTTTTTAATAGTTAGTAGTGTGCTTGGTGTTTTATCTTTTTCTTTCTCTATTCTGTATGCTTCGCCAGTTGCCAAAGCCCATAAAAATATTTCTTTTTTTATTATTCCGTTGCTGGTTGCAGTTTTTATAGCTTTATCGTGTATGCGTTCTAAAAGCCGTGGTACGCAAGCTATTACAGTAGGTTTAATTTCGGCCATGTTTTTGGCTAACAATTCTAAGCTTTGTGCAAAAGCAATTTTACAGCCTGCAAAACAACATATATGGTAAGTTGCGGTACGTTCAAAAATATGCGATAAGGGTAAAAACGATAAGAATGTGTCATTTTTATCAATTACAGGTATTTGCTTTAAGCTTGATTGTACGTTTGCTACCAAATTAAAATGGGTAAGCATTACACCTTTGGGAACGCCCGTAGTACCCGATGTATATATTAAAGAGGATATATCAAAAGGGCCAACCGCTGCCCTAATTTGGTTTATGGTATTTATGTATTGATTTATTTTTAGTTTGCCTTCTTTTAAAACAGCATCTAAACTTATAATTCCAGCGTTTAATGCCAAGTTTTCGGGTATTTTATAATCGTTAAAAACCGGTATAATTCTTATTAAATTATCGCAACTATTGGCAACAGCGGTAATTTTTTTTAGCAAAAATGGGTTTCCCACTAAAATTACTTTACTACCCGAGTCGTTTATAATGTAAGCAATATCACTTTCGGATAGGGTAGGATAAATGGAAGTATTTATGCAACCAATTTGTTGAATGGCTTGGTCGAAATACACATATTCGGGACTGTTATCAATTATCAGCGCCAAGCAATCGCCTTTTTTTATACCGATACATAATAAGTATGCGGCTATATAATCGGCATTATCAAGGGTTTGTTGGTACGATATTTCTTGCCAAACCTCATTTACTTTATTAACCATAAAAGTAGAAGATGGGTCATGAAGATTTTGTACAACGTTTCTTAATAAACTAGGAATGGTTGTGTTTTGGGCTGTTGGTTCCATATTGGTTTTTCTATAACAATTATAGAGTTTTAATAGATGGAAACAAAAGAGTTTTTTTGGGTGGGAGTTTTTGGGTTTTTAAGGAGTTGTGGTTTTTTATTGGGGAGGTTATAGATTGCCAGATTAAGATATTACATTTTCCCACTGTCCGTAGTCTGTCGGGCAGGCAAGAGTGGTGGGGACTACGGATTAATAAATGAAGAAGAGTTTCCAAATTCGTTAAAAACCAATAAATTATTTGTGTTTGGCTTAAAGTTTAACCAAATAAAAATTGTATGGTAATAAAACAATAAAATACTTATTTTCGAGTATGTCGGAAAGAGGGTATTAAATAAGAAATCAGCAAGCAATACATTTTATAACATTTGCGGTGGTATAATGGGTTGATGTATTTACAAGAAGTATGTATGCAGATATTGTTGTAGAGAGTTTAAAATTTTGTCAACAACAAAAAGGTTTAAAAATATATGGATGGAGTATTATGAGCAATCATTTACATTTAATTGTTTCTGCATCAAACCCAAAAATTACCTTATCCGACATTTTGCGGGATTTTAAAAAATTTACATCCAATCAAATAATCAAAAGCAAAGAAAATAACGAAAGAGAAAGCAGAAAAAGCTGGATGTTGTGGCTGTTTAAAAAAGCGGGGGAGTGTAACAAACGAAACGAAAATTATCAGTTTTGGCAACAGGAAAACCATCCTATTGAGTGCTCTCATACGGAAATACTTGCATCTAAACTCAAATATTTACACGAAAATCCAGTAAAAGCAGGTTTGGTTTTATTTGAAGGCGATTGGCGGTATTCGAGTGGGGTTGATTATTTTTGCGTTACGAAAGGTTTATTAGAAATTTGTTTAGTGTAAAACATCAAAACAAATTTTGCTTAGTTTTGTCGGAGACTAAATTTCATTTGACAATCCGTAGTCCCCAACGCTTTTTGCCCGTTCGACAGACTACGGACAGTGGGGTCACTAGGTGCTGGTATAGATGCTACCTATCTTTAAAAGTAAAAATTTATGATATTATTTGATTACACATTTTATAGGATTGCCCAATTTTTTTATAAGAAAGATGGCGTGGATGCTTTTAGAGCTGTTTGTTTAGTAAGCGTTATTCAAGGGTTAATTTTCGGTAAACTTTTTTTTGCATTAATAAAACTAAAGTTTTGGCATAACGATAATTTTATATTAACACATATACAAGTTAAATATTTTGCTTGTTTAATGGCATTAATTATTTTGTTTTTTAACTACATTAGGTACAAAAGAAAATATTGGCAATTTTCTGAAAGATGGAAAGATACAGAAACCCAAAGCCAAAGAAATTGGAGAGGTATTATGGTAATAAGTGCCATTTTATTACCTTTTCTCTTGATACTTTTACAATAGTAGTTTATATCACTCCGCCTTGGTTCGTATCTTCACGACCCAATAAAATAACCACCGTCTATCGTAGAATTTTTAATCCTCGCTCCCGCATTGTTAAGCCTTTTCGGTGTCACTTGAAAGATTAAATAAAAGAAGTTTAAAATTTCATTAAGCAAATAGACTTAGTTATTTTTTACGGTATCACTCAAAGCGCATAAAAGAGTCTGATAAAAATTGTCTGAATTAGGATTTTTAAGATTTATGGATGAGTAGGATTTTCCACCGCTCTCGCAAGGTGTGTCGTGAAGCTTTAAATGAGAATCAAGGGCATGTTGTATAAAAGATGATTTAGGTCTAAGCCTTGGTTCGTTTCATCACACTCCAATAACATTAAATCCCTCTAAACTAATTTTTCTAAAACAAAAAGTGATTTGCGAAGACAAAAACCACGGGGGTAGAGTTTTACTCAGGTAAATATTTTAAAAGTTTGCCCAATTCATTATCTGTAAGATTTTCTTTTTCAGATTTATCGTAAATGGTAAGAAGGTAAACCGTTTGGTCGGTAATTACAATATTTGCTATTACCCTTGCACCCCCACTTTTACCCTTACCTTTAGAAGCTATGGGTATGCGGACTTTATAACAACCTTTGCCAATTGGTGTACCTTGTTCAGGATTTTCTTTAAGCTTCTGCACAAGTTCTAAAAGTTCTATCTTAAGAGAAACGTATTTTTTGATAAGTTTTTTTGCTTGCCTTTCAAAAACACCAATTGTTTTTACTTTATAGCTCACTTAAAAAATCCTCAGCGTTACGAGCTTTTAATTTGCCTGCTCTAACCAATTTAAGATTTTCAACGGCTTCTTTAATTTCTTCAATTAGCACCGCCTTTTCGTCAGAAATAGTTTTGGTTTTTACGTACGATAATCCTTTTAACACTTCCATTAAGTGCATCGCCTTGCTGTCTTTTATGTCTAATAAAACTCTCATGTTTTTATTTGTTTGTTGTTAAAATATTTTGTTCAAAGATAATCAATAAAATCAAAGCCATCGGCTTTTCTACTTTGCAATCTCGAAGCCTCCCGCTCTTGCAAGGTGTGTCGTGAAGCCATAGATATAAATCAATTGCATGTTGTATAAAAGATGACTTAGGTCTATCGTAATCACCCACTGTCCGTAGTCTGTCGGGCAGGCAAGAGTGGTGGGGACTACGGATTAATAAATGAAGAAGAGTTTCCAAACTCGTTAAAAACCAATAAATTATTTGTGTTTGGCTTAAAGTTTAACCAAATAAAAATTGTATTGTAATAAACAATAAAACACTTATTTTCGAGTATGTCGGAAAGAGGGTATCAAATAAGAAATTAGCAAGCAATACATTTTATAACATTTGCGGTGGTAGAATGGGTTGATGTATTTACATGCAGATATTGTTGTAGAGAGTTTAAAATTTTGTCAACAACAAAAAGGTTTAAAAATATATGGATGGAGTATTATGAGCAATCATTTACATTTAATTGTTTCTGCATCAAACCCAAAAATTACCTTATCCGACATTTTGCGGGATTTTAAAAAATTTACATCCAATCAAATAATCAAAAGCATAGAAAATAACGAAAGGGAAAGCAGAAAAAGCTGGATGTTGTGGCTGTTAAAAAAAGCGGGGGAGTGTAACAAACCATAGTTGTTAACTTAGCGATCTAAGTGTATGATAGTGAGTTGTTTTACCTTTTGGGGCATCGCAGAAAGCATTGTCCATCTCCGCCTTGGTGCGTGTCTTCACCATAGTTGTTAACTTAACGATCTAAGTGTATAATAGTGAGTTGTTTTACCTTTTGGGGCATCGCAGAAAGCATTGTCCATCAAAGGTAAAAATTCATCTAGCAGCCAATTTTCTATGGATAAGT
>Ga0335395_10001018_pt1 | contig 17851 bp, 15 predicted proteins | sample MAT02_FD_205744 | JGI IMG/M metagenome (GOLD analysis project Ga0335395, IMG submission 205744) | Freshwater microbial communities from Lake Fryxell liftoff mats and glacier meltwater in Antarctica - MAT-02 (spades assembly) (version 2) ...
ATAACTACTATAACGGTTAACAGGCAATAATGTTGAAAAAGGTTTGCTTAAAAGATAAAAAAATATTGTTAAAGATAAAATCACCGGTTTAACTAGGTTAAAGCAATATCAATCACCTGTTGCATGGTTTTTACATAATGAAATTTTGTTCCTTTAATAAACAAAGGATTGATATCCTGTACATCCTTTTCATTTTGCCAGCACATGATAATTTCTTTTAATCCGGCACGTTTGGCAGCAAGTACTTTCTCCTTAATGCCGCCCACTGGCAACACTTGCCCACGCAACGTAATTTCCCCGGTCATAGCAAGATAAGGTTTAATCTTTCTGCCGGTAAATGCACTTGCCAAAGCTGTCATCATCGTGATTCCAGCACTCGGTCCATCCTTTGGTGTTGCTCCCTCAGGTACGTGAATGTGAATATTCTTTTTGTTAAACATTTCAGGATCAATATTCAGCTTTTTTGCATTTACCTGCAGCCAGGTATACGCAGTGGTAGCACTTTCTTTCATCACATTGCCCAGGTTACCGGTCATTTTTAATTCTCCTTTGCCATCACTTAAACTGATTTCTATAAAAAGAATATCACCACCTACATAGGTCCACGCAAGTCCAACGGCCACGCCTGCCATGTTAGCTATTTTATACATTTCATTGCTAAATCTTGGCTTACCCAAAATTTTTTCTACGTCTACCTGCGTAAGCGTTGGCTTTAATTTGTTTTTGGTAGCATACTGTTTGGCAAGGTTACGCATAATAGCTGCCAGTTGTCGGTCCAAATCTCTTACTCCGCTTTCTCTTGTGTAATCCTCAATTATTTTTTCAAGCACCTTATCACTCACCTTAATTAAAACATCTTTTAAACCATGCGCTTCCTGTTGTTTTGGTAACAAATGCTGGCGGGCAATTTCAATTTTTTCTTCCACGGCATAACCGCTCAGGTCAATAATTTCCAAACGGTCTCTCAATGCCGGTTGTATATTATTGATATTATTTGCGGTTGCAATAAATAGCACCTTGCTCAGATCATATTCTAGTTCAAGATAGTTATCGTAAAATGTATTATTCTGTTCCGGATCCAGCACTTCCAGTAGTGCAGACGATGGATCTCCACGGTGGTCGTTGCCAACTTTATCAATTTCATCCAATATCATGACCGGATTGCTGCTTTTTATTTTTCGGATAGATTGTATGATCCTGCCTGGCATAGCTCCGATATAAGTTTTGCGGTGGCCTCGAATTTCGCTCTCGTCATGCAGGCCGCCAAGACTCACCCTTACGTATTTGCGGGCTATTGCATGGGCAATACTTTTACCCAGGCTCGTTTTACCAATACCCGGTGGTCCAACAAAACACAAAATAGGGCTCTTCATATCGCCCTTTAATTTTAATACCGCCAGGTATTCCAATATGCGCTCTTTAATTTTGTGCATGCCATAATGGTCGTGATCTAATATTTTCTTTGCTTTTTTTAAGTCATAGGAATCAGGCGTATAATCTTCCCAAGGCAGGTCGAGCATCAAGTCAAGATGATTGTACACAATGGAATAGTCGGGGGTGCTGGGGTGCATCCGTTCCAGCTTCTCAGCGCCTTTGTGAAACATTTCCATTGCTTGTTTGGGCCATTTTTTACCTTCGGCTTTCTTTAGCATTTCTTTCACTTCTGCAACATTATCGCCTCCCAACTCTTCTTTGATGGCCTTCATTTGCTGTTGCAGAAAATATTCTCTTTGCTGTTTGTCCAGCTCAGCACGGGTTTTATTGGTTACTTTATTTTTAAGTTCTGTGTATTGCAGCTCTGTCTGCATTAGGTTCATCAGCAATTCAGCCCTTGCTTTAATATTGTTGATGACGAGCAACCGCTGTTTATCCTTGATGTCGCTGTTTAAATTGCTGCTTACAAAATGAATCAGGAAAGCCGGGTTTTCTATATTCTTTAAAATAATCGCCGCTTCGCTTGGCAGGTTGGGCGAAATTTGCACAATTTGTCCTGCCAGATCCTTAATACTGCCCACCATCGCATTAAAATCATTGTCGTCTTTTAGCACCTCTTCCTCCAGCGTATGAATTTTGGCTTTAAAATAAGGGTCTTCGCTGGTGATTTCATCTATCTTAAATCTTCTTTTTCCCTGGATGATGATAGTAGTGCCCCCGTCCGGCATCTTAATCAATTTGGCAATTTTTGCAATTGTTCCAATTTCTTCCAAATCGCTTACGGTGGGTTCTTCCACCGTACTGTCTTTTTGCGCTATCACACCTATCAATTTGTCAGCCTTGTAAGCATCATTTACCGCCTTTATACTCTTATCTCTCCCTACCGTTATGGGTAATACTACACCAGGAAAAAGAACTGTGTTGCGTAAAGGAAGCAGGGGTAATTCGGCTGGAATCGTTAGTGTGTCTGCATCATCGCTGTCGTCTTCATTTAATGGAATGATGGGCATAAACTCCATTTCTTCTTCTGGTCCCTGGAAATAGTTGGTTCTATTCATAATTTGTTTTAAGTAGTCAAAATGTCAAAACCTTTGATTTTATTCGTTGGTTTTATGTGGATGTCTATATTGACAACATTAGTGCCGAAAGAAAAATTTTGTTTTATGCACTCTAACTGTGCAACGTTTTATATGGACATAAGGTTTCTGTCTCTTTTTTTACTACCAACCAGAAAAAAATATAAAAATACCGAACTAGTTTTTACTTTTTATAGAATCAGGCTGGCAATATGAAAGAAAAAGTTCTGGAAATCGTTGTTTCGGTTCATGAAAATATTATTGATTTTGCTTTAGATCATGTGTTGCAATGTAGGTAAACTTGCAAGTATTGCTGAATTTATTTTTTTAAAGCAATAGCTTGCAGCCTGAATTGTAGCACTTATTTTTGCAGGCTATGTATATTGAATGCACTGATAAAGAGTTGCTGATATTTAAAAAGATTGCGGAGGCTGCGCAATCCCTGCAGGTATCTTGTTATCTGATTGGAGGATTTGTGCGGGATACCATTATTGGCAGACCTACCAAAGACATGGATATTGTTTGCCTCGGCGATGCTATTGAACTTGCCCATACAGTGGCCCAAAAATTTACACCTCATCCTTCCGTTAGTTTTTTTAAAAACTTTGGAACTGCTCAAATTAAAGTAGCTGATCTTGAGATAGAGTTTGTGGGTGCCAGAAAAGAAAGTTACAATTATGACAGCAGAAAGCCAATGGTTGAAACCGGGACATTGGAGGATGATCAAAACAGGCGGGATTTTACCATTAACGCCCTTGCGATCAGCCTCAATGAAGATGATTATGGAGCTTTAATAGATCCGTTCAACGGAATTAATGACATCAAAAATAAAATCCTGCAAACCCCATCGGACCCATCGCTTACATTTAGCGACGATCCCTTGCGTATGATGAGGGCGATTCGTTTTGCAGCCCAGTTGAATTATACCATTGAGGAAAAAACGTTTGAAGCCATTACTAAAAATGTAAATCGAATCAAAATAGTTAGCGGTGAACGCATTGCAGACGAACTGAATAAGATTTTACTTTGTAAAAAGCCATCCATTGGTTTTGATCTGTTGTACAAAAGCGGATTGCTTAAAATAATTTTTCCTCAAATGGTAGATTTGGCCGGTGCTGAATACATCGACGGGAAAGGACATAAGGATAACTTCTATCATACATTACAGGTAGTGGACAATATTTGTGAGAACACCAATGATCTCTGGCTTCGATGGGCGGCAGTATTGCATGATATTGCCAAGCCTGCTACCAGGAAATTTGAAGAAGGGCACGGGTGGACTTTTCATGGGCACGAGGTATTGGGAGGAAGGATGGTGCCTAAAATTTTTGGCCAGCTTAAATTGCCGCAGAATGATAAAATGAAATTTGTCCGTAAAATGGTGGAGATGCATTTGCGACCCATTGGTTTAACAAAGGAGAATATTACAGATTCGGCAATTAGGAGATTATTATTTGATGCCGGTGAAGATTTTGATGCATTAATGACGTTGTGTAATGCGGATATAACCTCTAAAAATAAGCAAAAAGTAAAGCGTTATCTGGAGAATTTCGAAATGGTGCGCAAGCGTTGTGCTGAGGTAGAAGCAAGTGACCAGTTACGCAACTGGCAACCGCCGATTACCGGCGAAATGATCATGGAGAGATTCAACCTGCCACCTGGCCGCATCATTGGCGATTTAAAAAACGCCATACGGGATGCGATTCTGGATGGACATATTTCTAATAACTATGATGCAGCCCTTGAATTTATGTTGGCCAAGGCAAAAGAATTAGGGTTGTAAATCGATCAGGGATTTAAAGGTTCCTGATGTTAGTAGCTTTTAAAATTTAAGTTGCAATGCGATTCAAATAGCAATATTTTGATTCTGAATGCGCTGGTATAAATTGAGATAGGAGGCCTCGTTCCGTTATCATTTATCTATAACCCTTTATATTTATCATTTCTTATTACTAATTTCGTTGTATGGCTATTTTAAAATTCAGGGTTTATTGGGAAGATGATGAAAGCATCTACAGAGATGTGGTTATCAAACACACGCACAATTTTGCGGATCTGCATTATTGTATTTTAAAAAGTTATGAGTTCGACAGCAAACACAAAGCTACTTTTTATCGCAGTAACGACAACTGGCTAAGAGGCAGGGAAATTTCGCTGGAAAAATATGACGAAAAATCCTACAAAGTTGAACCATTGATAATGGGGGATGTAACGCTGGGTTCTGAGGTAAAAGATCCCAATCAGAAGTTTATTTATGTGTATGATTTTAATAAGCTCTGGACATTTATGGTGGAGCTGATCAATGTAGATAAAGAAGAAAATAAAAAAATTACCTATCCATCCTGTATCCGAACAGAAGGAATTGCCCCATCGCAATATGGCACCAAAGGTCTGGTGGATAGCCGCCTTGCAGAGGTAGAAGAAAAGTATGATCTTAACAGCGCAGCATTGCTGATGGGGTTTAGCGAAGAAGATGAAGACGGCAATGCCACCGAATCTGAAGAAGGCACAGGAGGAGATGAAACTTTAGAAGAAAACTCAGAAGAAATTTAGTTGAAGGCATAGTTGAAAAACGGGTTAATTGATAATGATTCGATGAATATTCTATCATTAAGATAACCCGTTTTCATTTTATCGTCAATAGTCCGGTATTGTATTTGAATTAATAGATAATGTTTTACGAAATCATCTGTTAAACAAAAGGCAGGTCAACATTTACTGCTAAGAAAATATTCTGTTAGATATTGTATTGAAAGCACCATCAATTATCCATTAAATCATTTTTCATCAAAAAGACTTGTATTGTTATCGTTGGCCCCACGGCAGCAGGCAAAACTGCACTTGCCATTCAATTAGCCCAACAATACGATACCAATATTATTTCTGCAGATAGCCGCCAGTGTTTTAAAGAATTAAACATTGGTGTCGCCAAACCAACTCCTGAAGAATTAGCGGCAGTCCATCATTATTTTATCAATGCTCATTCTATTCACGACATTGTAAATGCTGGCGTATTTGAACAATATGCGTTGGAGAAAGTGCAGGAGATTTTCAATCAAGGTGATACAGCGATCATGGTAGGAGGTACTGGCCTTTACGTGAAATCGTTTTGTTATGGCATGGATGAAGTGCCGGCAGTTTTGCCAGGAATAAGGGACAAGATCACAGCAAACTTTCAGGCTAAAGGTCTGGATTGGTTGCAGCAGCAAATAAGCTTACACGATCCTGTTTACTTTGCATCTGGCGAAATTCAGAATCCTCAAAGGCTTATGCGTGCATTGGAGGTTAAACAATCAACAGGCAAATCAATTATTGATTTTCAAACCCAAAAAAAAGTACAACGTGATTTTAATATCATTCAAATAGGATTGGAGTTACCAAGGGAACAACTTTATCAACGAATTAACCTGCGGGTTGATAACATGATCAGTGCCGGCCTAACAAAAGAAGTTGAAATGCTACAATCTTTAGAACACCTGAATGCCTTGCAAACAGTAGGTTACAGGGAATTGTTTGACCACTTCAATGGCAAACTTTCTTTAGCAGAAGCGATAGAAGCCATTAAGATAAATACCCGTCATTATGCCAAGCGTCAAATGACCTGGTTTAAAAAAGATGCCGCTATACGGTGGTGTGCTCCGGATGTTACCAAGATGATGCAGCTTATAAGAAATGCCGGATAAAATCCGGCATTTCTTATTTATATTTTATTCAGAAAACGGTTTTATTCTGTTAAAATTTAAAACCTACACTAGCCACAATATTTCCACGGTTGTTATTAACACTCGCAAATGTATTGGCCCTGTCTTCTAATCGGTAAGGGAAATTTACATCCTTACTCATGGCGTAGATATAAGTAAGATCAATAAAAATTCCTTTATGGCGATAGCCTAGACCTCCGCTTACGAGTGCTCTGTTTGCCTTCAATTCTTTATCCTTATAAGGGTTGGTGTAGTAAGCAAAACCCAATCGGGTCATAATGGTATTGAATTTTAATTCGCCACCGAGCCTAAAATTGAAATTACCTTTATACTGATCTTTTATTACTTTATTCAAGTCTTTGTAATATCCTCTCTCATCCTCGGTGGGCGCTTCGTTGGCACTATAAAAGTTAGATCCCTTGTGGTTCACATATTCAATATCCGCAGTGATAAAACCTTTTTGTTTTCTTACGTCCTCAATTTCTCTCAATACATAACTTCCGCTAACCATCACTTTTAAAGGAGTTAACATAGTGTATTGACTTTCTCCTGGCTGCCCATTAGTAAAGGTTTGGGAGGTTACGTTGTGTATGCCTTCATGATTTTCTGTATTGGCATATAACGATGAAGTTCTTACATCTTTCAATGAAGCCATGTAAGTAGGCGTGTGCAGGGCAAGTCCTAACCGAATGCGTTCAACCGGTTTAAACATAATACCAATTTTCGCATTCAGCCCCACACCTTTGGTAGAATAGTCATCTGTATAAGTAAATGAATCGAATCCATTTAGTTTGTTGTTGGAGGTATCATTTTCCTGAAAAGTAGTGGAATTTGAATAATTCATAATAGGTATACCAACGCTAAAGCCAAATTGAAATTTATCTTTTTTATTAATGGCGTATCCCAATGCTATCTCATACAATCCACCCCTTGTGTTGACAATACTTTGCTGCCGAAGTGCCTGCCCGGCATCTAAAATATTTTCTGGTAAACCTCTTACCTGTAGTCCACCGTTTACCCGAAAGGTATCAACAAGGTAAGTGAAAATAGCTGGGCCAGCTCCATAAGCAAACTGCGGGAGATTCATCGCATCATTTATTTCAAGTCCACTTTTAGCTACCTGCTCTGCAAATTGTTCGCTATAAGAGCTATAATTGTTCAACCCATTGTATTGAATACTATTGTTGTAGTTGGCAGTTTGCGTAAAGGCAATACCAAAAGCCTGGCTGCTCGTTGCATCATACCTTGATGGCGACCCAAATACAAGACCAATTGGACCTAATGCGAAGTTGTTTTTTTTATTTTTATTTTGGGTGTCTCTGAAATTTGTCTTATTCGAATTCATAAAAAATCCCGGGGTAAAAACAAACTCACCAGTTTTATAATTACCCAATCCTGCAGGGTTTACAAAAATGGAATTGATATCACCACCAAGCGAACCCATCGCACCGCCAATTGCAAGACTACGGGCAGTTCCGTTTTGTGGGAAAAAAGATTGGCGCAGGACATCTTCCGGTATTTGTGCAGCAAGGATTGTACTGATGAATAAAGCTAGTAAGAATAAATATTTTTTCATGAAAATAGTATTTTAAGGGTGACGGCAATTGTCACTTACCGTCACCTAATATGAATTGGTTAAAATCTCAATCAGATTAATTTCCACCACCTCTCGGGGGTCTTGACACAGCACCGCTACCTGATGAAGAACTTCTACCTGATGAAGAACTATTACTATTGCTTGAAGGTGTGTAAGAGCGAGTATTATTGGTGGAGTTACTGTTAGAATTGTTATTGGATGACGAATTACTTCTTGAATTGCGGTTACTATAATTTGAATTATTGTTGTTATTCGGTGTGATGATTTGGCGGAGTACATTTCCTACTGCGCTGCCTTTATTGGTAGTGCTATAATTTCTAACCGGTACAGTACCATTTTTTGTGTTGGTAGGTGGTCTCACAGTACCGTTTGTGTTGTATCCTCCTAAATTTGCAATACGGGGTGTTGTGTTTTTTGGATTGGCAGGTGTGGTAAAAACAGTGCTGTAAACCGGGTGAGGCCAATAGTAAGGATTGTAATAATACCCTTGATTAAATCCATAATTGAAAGGGTTGTACCTAAAATCATTAAATCCATAGTTAAAACCATAGTTAAAAGAATTAAACCGGAAATCATTATCAAGGTTTCTCCAGCGTGGATCATTTATTCCAAACCGAATGTTTCTGTCCTCGTGTGAATAAGTTTTTACTTCATCCCTTTGTTGTTGTACTTGCTCTCTGACCTCGCCATAAGTTCTTACAGGTGAAAAATAAACATCGTCTGGCGTTTGACCGGATTTGTAAAGGGTAGTGCAACTGCTAAAAGCAGCCACAGAAAGAGCGAGGAGTATAAGTTTTGTGTTCATGATAATTTGTTTAAAATTATTATAGGATGAAGTTACTACTTTTGTGCCGTTTAAAGCAACATTATTAACGATCCAAATTCTTTGCCATTCTGTTGGTAAGTTTAAATTTTTGGTGTTAAAGTGATGCCAAAACAAATTGAAAATGCTGTCTTATAAAACTGACTATCAATCATTCATACATCGCATTTCTAATACTCGTGTTTGTTGAAGTGTAGGTAGTGCGGCGTAGTGTATCATTCAACCAATTATAAATTAAAATTAGTCCCGGTAGGGGTTTCGGTATGAGCAAAGAAATAACAAGTATGAAGGAAGATTATTCCCAATGGTATAATGACCTGGTGATTAAAGCCGGATTGGCAGATTATAGTGCAGTACGTGGCTGCATGGTAATTAAACCCTACGGTTATGCGCTTTGGGAAAATATGCAGGCACAACTGGATAAAATGTTTAAAGAAACCGGGCACCAGAATGCCTACTTTCCCTTGTTTGTGCCAAAGAGTCTTTTTGAAGCGGAGGAGAAGAATGCCGAGGGATTTGCAAAGGAATGCGCCATTGTAACGCATTATAGGTTAAAAGCCGATCCAGTTAATAAAGGAAAGTTGATGGTGGATCCGGAAGCAAAACTGGAGGAGGAGTTGGTTGTTCGCCCAACAAGTGAAGCAATTATTTGGAATACCTATAAAGGATGGATACAATCATATCGTGACCTGCCTTTGCTAATCAATCAGTGGGCCAATGTAGTTCGGTGGGAAATGCGTACCAGATTGTTCCTGCGTACTACTGAATTTTTGTGGCAGGAAGGCCATACCGCCCATGCTACCGAACAGGAGGCAGTAGACGAAACAGTGCAGATGCTAAATGTGTATGCTGATTTTGCCGAAAATTTTATGGCAATGCCGGTTATTAAAGGGGTGAAGTCGGCCAATGAACGTTTTGCCGGAGCCGTAGATACGTATTGCATTGAAGCGTTGATGCAGGATGGCAAAGCCTTGCAGGCGGGTACCTCTCATTTCCTCGGACAAAATTTTGCAAAAGCTTTTGATGTCAAGTTTTCTGATAAAAACAACAAGCTCGATTATGTATGGGCCACCAGTTGGGGCGTAAGTACCCGCCTGATTGGCGCATTGGTAATGGCGCATAGCGATGACCAGGGTTTAGTACTTCCTCCAAAATTAGCTCCCATACAGGTGGTGATCGTTCCTATTTTTAAAGGAGAGGAACAAAAACAACTCATTGATGATAAGGTGAAAGTGGTGATGCAGGAGTTGAAGGCAGCGGGTATTTCTGTTAAATACGATGACAATGACAATAACCGGCCCGGATGGAAATTTGCAGAATATGAAATGAAAGGTGTTCCCGTTCGCATCGCCATTGGCGCAAGAGACCTTGCCAATAATGTTGTTGAAGTTGCCCGCAGGGACACAAAAGAAAAAATGAGTTTTAGTATTGATGGCCTGAGTGATCGAATCATTGCTCTGTTGGATGAAATTCAAACTGCCATTTTCAATAAGGCTAAAAATTTCAGGGAAGATCGGTTTACCAAAGCTGATACATGGGATGAGTTTGTAAAACTGCTGGATGAAAAGCCAGGGTTTATCGCAGCACATTGGGACGGAACTGGTGAAACGGAAGATAAAATTAAGGAATTAACCAAGGCTACTATACGTTGTATTCCGTTGGACAATGAAGAGGAAGAAGGCAAATGTATTTTGACCGGTAATGCAAGTTCGCAGCGGGTTTTGTTTGCACGTGCTTATTAACGTATAGCTGAAGACTGCTTTACGGATGCTTTATTTTAGTGATATGGTGCAGGCAAGCGATTTTAAAATTTACTATTGGTTGATACGATATGTTTTTTATATCAGATGCCTGGTTTTCTTTGGTTAAAATTGTTTAGCAGAGAATCAATATCCCGTTAATGGGTCGTTGATTTTTCCGAAAAACACATTCGGGTTGAAGATAGCCAGACATTAGACATTAACCAATAAGCCTTTGCCAGGGAGCTTGAATTATTAAAACAATTTCATTTGTTATTATCCATATTCATATTTATAGTAAGCTGGCTTGAAAAACACCAGTTACCCTGTCCATGGCGAACCTTTCTGCACATCGAATGTCCGGGTTGTGGACTTCAAAGGAGTTTCGTTGCATTGTTAAAAGGTAATCTGTTAGAAAGCTTTCGATGGCACCCGGTTACCATTCCCTTACTCTCCTTCTTTTTATTTTCAGCACTGCACTTATTATTTAAATTTAAAAAAGGTAACTCAATCATCGTTTATAGTTATATATTTATTGCTTTGATTACACTCATCAACTATTTATTCAACATCTTAACCCACCATTAATTCAACTTTTTCATGGAACAAAAAGATTTACTTTCATCTGTAACCGGTCAAAATTTACCACAAAATCTTCCCAATGCAACCACGGCACTTGTATTGGGCATCATATCAATCGTTGGTGCATTCTGTTATGGAATTGTGGGGTTGATATGCGGGGTAATTGGTTTGGTTCTTGCAAATAAAGACAGAAAGTTGTACAGAGAATCTCCGGAATTTTATTCCCAGGCCAGCTATGGTACTTCCAATGCAGGTAGAATCTGCTCAATCATCGGTTTAATTATATCGGCACTCATCATCATTCTCGTGGTTGTAGTATTGGTATTCTTCGGACTGGCTTCCACTCAGTTTTTTAACTAAGTTGCAGTGGGAAATCGTTGAAATTACCAAACGTTTTTTGCAGTTATCTCAAAAAAATTTGGAGATATAGCTTCTTTAAGCTGCTAATTTTTACCACAAAACAGGAAAATGGAAAACGAAATAAATCTCATTGAAACGGATTTGATTGTTGATAGTTCTATCAGTGCATACCTGAAAGAAACTGCCGTATGGGGAAAATTTTTAGGAGTAATCGGATTCACTTATAGTGGATTCGTTATGCTGGGGGCCATTTTTGCTGCATCGATGTTTGCAAAGTTAACTGGCAATGCTAGCAGTCACGGTAATGGGCTTTTAGCTGGAGGAATTGTAGGCATTATATATTTAGGTTTGGCGGGAGTAGTATTTTTTATGTCGATGTACTTATACAAATTTGCAAAAAATATACAGTTGGCGTTGAAAACAAATGATCAGGAATTGTTGGTTGCTTCTTTTAAAAACTTAAAGATTTATTTCCGTTTTGCAGGAATTATAACAGTGGTCGTTTTAATAATTACCGTATTGGGTATTATGGCTTTTATGCTTGCAACTGCTTTTAGCAGAGGGTAATACTACCTTCAGTAAAGGGAACTGTTCCTCTGGATGTTAAAAAAAGGCAGCAAAAATTGGCAGCGGTATTTACTCTTTTGTGGCCAGGTAATTGTAATCTTCCATTATTTTCCCCAGAAAATCCATTGCATACATATCGGTAGAAACTTTTAATACGTCCTGCACCTTTTGAGCAATGCGGTTACACATTTCAAAACTATTTGACTTTTTTGCCTGGCTTAGCACGTTTTTTATAGTATTGATGTCGCGATCGCTCAACCGCATTACCTCTGGAAATTTCACCTGGTAATCAGTTTGTGCCACGTGCATAAATATAGTGTCATCTACCGTTAACTTAGAAGCAGTTTCCACCACCACTGTCCCTGCCACAAGATCGCCCAGCCGCTGGCTTTTGGGCGAAATGGAAATAATAATGATAGAAGTAATGCCACCAATCAGCAGCCACACTACGCCATACATATTGCCCCAGAACAAGAAAAATATCACGAAGGCCCATTCATAAAAACGCATGAACCATCGCAGTGCATATTGCCCCAGAGTGGGCTCACCGCCATCCAGGCTCACCACTTTAATTTTGAATATTTTTTTTCCTATCGTTTGTCCGTTCATCCAAAGTTCGCACAACATGGTATAGGAAAGCATGGGAATAACCAACACAATCAATACAAATCCATAGCTGCCTTCGCCCATTTTAAAGCCACCAAATAATAGATAAAGCATACTGAACATGTACAGCACAAGGATTGTAAAATCGATCATATAGCCTAATAGTCTTTTATGAAATGCTGCAATTTCAAACTCAATGTCGATATTAAATGGGGTAGAAATCTGAATTTCAGGCATAGTACAAATTAGGTGATTATTATTAAAAGTATCAATTTTTTGGGTGCATCCCAAATCCAATAGCTATCTGATTTCACATGCACCCTTTTTTTAGTGTCTTCTTAATTATCGGTAAGCCTATTAATCTTTGATAGCATCTTTACAACAAAAGGCATCTAAAAAATGTTTGGTTATCATCAGTTGGGTTGCGACGATTATAAAAACAACCTTTTTTGCAACATCAAAATTTCTAATCATACAATCGCATTTTTTGCGAACAAAATTTGCTACTTTTAACAAATGCGTGAAGGAATGTTCATTAAAAAAAATGTTGATAAATGGAATCAGTATCAGCATAATCCAACCAACGACCCCGATGAAACTGCAGAACGTTTTATCACGCTGGTCGATGACCTTTCTTATGCAAAAACATTTTACCCCCGCAGTAAAGTAACCCGCTGGATCAACAGCATTGCCGCCAATATTTACCAAAGCATTTATAAAAATAAAAAGGAAAAATATTCACGGGTATTTACTTTCTGGAAGTATGAATTACCCTTATTGTTTAAAAAATACCATCGGTTATTGTTGTTCACTTTTTTATTATTTTCCTTGTTTGTAGCCATTGGCGTTTTTAGTTCGGTAAAGGATGAAAGCTTTATCCGGGGCGTGTTGGGAGACAGGTATGTAGACATGACTGAAGACAACATTGCAAAAGGAGATCCATTCGGTGTGTACAAAAGTGACAATCCCTTTACCATGTTTGTACAAATTGCCATGAATAATACCTTTGTTTCATTATTGATGGTAATGGGCGGTATATTGGTAGGATTTGGAACCATTTATGCCATGTGGCAAAATGGCTTAATGTTGGGCTGTTTTCAATATATGTTTTTTGCAAAAGGATTGGGATTGCAATCTATATTAGTGATTTGGGTACATGGTACTTTAGAGATACTCTCCATTGTAGTTGCCGCCACAGCAGGGTTGGTAATCACACAGGGTATTCTTTTTCCAGGTACTTTTTCAAGAGTAGATTCTTTTAAACGTGGGGTAAAAGATGCGTTGAAAATAATGATCGTACTAGTGCCGGTATTTATTCTGGCTTCTTTTTTTGAAAGTTATGTTACCCATCTTATGAGTAATACATTTGATACCCAAAAGAACAGTGGCCTGCCAATCTGGGGTAGTGTCGTCATTCTCTCTGTTTCGCTCTTTTTTATTGTCTGGTATTTCGTAATTTATCCAATCCGTTTGCACAAAAATGGTTACCATATTCAAAAGAATGGGGTACTAAAAATACCGGTAGCCACAGCATGATTTATTACAGAGCCGTCATATCAATTGTTGCAATAGTGTTTTGTTCATTTTGTGCCCCGGCACAGGATAACAATTACGTGTATCAGGATACCTCCATTTTACAGAATGATTCCATAGAAGCTGCTGCCCTGTCCATCGAATTGGCCAAGGGAGACGAGGTAACGGCTGATGCAGAAGAAACTGAAGAATATGATACCGATACCTTACTGGAGTACAATCAACTCTCGGTTGATCCGGATTCTATCCGGGTGTTAAAAAATTCAAAGTCGTTTGGGTATGCGAAAAATCTGGACTCATTGTTATTAGCCTATCAACAGGCTCATGCGAAAGTGGAAGACCAGCCGAGAAGCAGATCTTTACTGGAACGTTTCTTTTCATCAGTAATAACCAAATACTTTTTTTGGATGCTGGCTGGCGTATTTGTCGCATTCTTGCTGTACAAATTGTTTTTTACGGAGGGATTTTTTCAACGATCCTATGCTAAAATAAATGTTACCAGGTTGGAAGATGAATCCAATGACTTATCTAAAACTGTTGACTATGCAAAACTGGTAGCCCTTGCAGTTAGCAAAGGCGATTATCGCCTGGCCGTTCGATACCATTATCTTCAAACGTTGCAAAAACTCACATCAAAAGGATTGATACAGTTTGCTTCTGATAAAACCAATTATGAATATGTTAGAGAATTGTCGGGTAAATCATACAAAAATGATTTTGCAGCATTGACGCTCAATTATGAATATGTATGGTACGGAGAGTTTGAGGTAGATGAGTCCATTTTCAATACCATTCAAAATAAATATAAACAGTTTAACAACGAGGTATGACAGTTTGATAAAAAAGTTTACATATTGTGTTTGTATTGCACTGGCTACTGTACTTTTCGTATCCTGTGGGTTCGGTAAAGAGGAGCTGCCATCACTGGATGAAACCTACAGCCAAAAGGATAAAAACCCCTTTGGCGCATTTGTTCTGAATGAGCAATTGCAGCATTTGTATTTTCACAACAATCTGCGTTCTGTTAAAACAAATTTTGAAAACACCTGGCGTTCTATTTCAGATACTGGCTCTGTTTATATCAACATCAGCAAGAACCTGTTTTTATCTGATACCGATCTTGCAGCAATGCTTGCTTATGTGGCAAATGGCAACAGCCTTTTTATATCCAGTAATTTTATTGACGAACACTTACTGGATACATTGGGATGTGAGGTAGGACTCAATCATTATCAGCAATCTTTTGGCGAAATGAAAAAAACTTCAGTGAATCTGAGCAACCAGGTTTACAGTGATTCGGCTGCCTATCAATATTTTTATGTTCCTTTTTACAATCACTTTACAAAACGGGATACCCTTTATTCCAGAGAGCTGGGCAACAATTCATGGGGAGCAAATTATATAGTAGTATTTTATGGCAGAGGTCGTTTTTATCTTCATACAGATCCGAGGGCATTGAGTAATTATTTTTTACTGCAAAAAGATAATTACAAATATCTTCAGCAAGTATTTTCGTTTACGCCTGACATACCGCAACATGTTTATTGGGATGATTATTATAACAGAAAAAATCATCAGAAAGACCAGGCGGGGAATAAAACCGGACTCGCTGTTTTACTGCAATACCCTGCGATGGCCTGGGCTTTTTGGCTGCTGATGTTATTATTTGGTTTGTACATCCTGTTTGGTGGTAAACGCAAACAGCGCATCATAGAACCCATTGCCCCCAATACCAACACTACAGTGGCTTTTACAGAAACCATCAGCCGGCTTTACCTGCAGCAAAAAAATAATCACAATATTGCCAACAAACTGATTTCCTATTTGCTGGAGCATATCCGCAATCAATATTTTTTAAATACCAGTCAAATCAATGATGAATTCATTAGCACCCTTAGCCGCAAAAGCAATAATAAAAAAGAAGGTACCGAAAGACTGTTTAAACTGATCAATACCATTCACCAGTCGATGGAAGTGAGTGATCAGCAATTATTATTATTGAATCAGCAAATTGAAAATTTTTATAAAAATCAACTATAATGGAAGAAAGTATTTTTCAGCAGCGCATCGATCTTTCCGGACTTAACCAAAGTATGGACAACATACGAAACGAAATTGGCAAAGTAATTATTGGTCAGCACAAAATGCTCGACCTGTTAATGATCGGTTTGTTATGTGATGGCCATATTTTAATAGAAGGTGTGCCGGGTGTTGCAAAAACATTAACTGCCAAGCTTATGGCAAAAGTAATTGATGTGGATTTTTCAAGGATTCAATTTACGCCCGATCTGATGCCGAGCGATGTGGTCGGCACATCCGTTTTTAATCCCAAGGAAGGTGATTTTTATTTTAAACCCGGCCCTGTTTTCAGTAATATAATTTTAATTGATGAAATAAACAGGGCGCCTGCAAAAACCCAGGCAGCCTTGTTTGAGGTAATGGAAGAACGTCAGGTAACCATTGACGGTATCACGCACGAAATGCGTTTTCCCTTTATCATATTGGCCACACAAAATCCGGTAGAGCAGGAGGGCACTTACCGGCTGCCGGAAGCCCAACTGGATCGTTTTATTTTTAAAATTGATGTACAATATCCATCGCTTGACGAAGAGATTGGTATCCTTAATAACCAGCATGGCCGCACGCAGGCACAGTTGCTGCACGAAGTAGTAAGGATTATATCACCCATGGATATTAATAATTTCAGGTCTGTAATTCAGTCCGTGATCATTGAGCCACGACTGGTAGAATACATCGCCAAGATTGTAATAGAAACCCGAAACAATCCTGCCTTGTATTTGGGCGCTTCGCCCAGAGCTTCGCTGGCAATACTCAGGGCATCAAAGGCCAGTGCAGCCATGAAAGGACGTGATTTTGTAACACCGGAAGATATTAAAGAGATGGCCACACCGGTACTCAGGCATCGCATCATTCTTACGCCCGAAAAAGAAATGGAAGGCATTACACCGGATGAACTAATTGATAGTATTTTGAAAGCACTTGAGGTGCCGAGGTAAAAAAACGGCTCCCTAAATGCCGCAAAGGGAAGCCCCCTCAATCCCCCAAGGGGGAAAGCCCCCTAAATCCCCCGAAGGGGGACTTTGAAAGACTCCGATGAAGCAGGTCTTTTGTGGAATAGTGGGAAATGATAATTTTAAAAATGGAACTGATTCAATGAAAATAAAAGAAACATCAAATTTGCGGACACCAAAAGTCCCCCTTGGGGGATTTAGGGGGATTAGGGGGCTCTACCTGCCAAACCGGTTTTACCTGCTGTTGGGGATTTGTATCGTTTCATTTATCATCGCTTTTTTTGTGCCTGTTCTAATGATGGTTCCAATAACGCTGGTTTATTTGTTGCTGGTGTTAATGGTAGCAGATTATATTTTTCTTTTTTTGCTGAGTAAGGCACCGTTGGCCAGTAGAATTACGGCTGAGCGCTTTAGCAATGGCGATGAAAATAAAGTGACTTTACAGGTTACCAATACCATGCGTTTTGAAGTGGAGATGGAAATTATCGACGAGTTACCGGTGCAATTTCAAAAGAGGGACCTTGTTTTCAAACATCGGTTTGAGCCTGGGCAAGTAAAAAAAATCAGCTACAGTTTGCGGCCCACCGAAAGAGGTGAATATTATTTTGGCGATATTATTTTATATACCAAATCTATGCTTGGGCTGGTGATGCGACGACACAATGTGGATGCTGGTGAAACCGTGGCAGTCTTTCCTTCTTTTATGCAATTGCGCAAATATGAATTGCTCTCACAAACAACGATACAGTCGGAGCATGGTAATAAGCGGATGCGCAAGATTGGTCACAGCATGGAGTTTGA
>Ga0335395_10001019_pt1 | contig 17837 bp, 11 predicted proteins | sample MAT02_FD_205744 | JGI IMG/M metagenome (GOLD analysis project Ga0335395, IMG submission 205744) | Freshwater microbial communities from Lake Fryxell liftoff mats and glacier meltwater in Antarctica - MAT-02 (spades assembly) (version 2) ...
GAAATAAAAGCATAAATTCATGCAAGATAATGAGGCTGATTTTGACAATCGTTTCGAAGTTGATAGTCTTAACTATCAATGAGAAACGATTGATCAAAAGATGCCCGTTAGGTTGGATGAATTTATGATTTTATTTCTCGGGTTTGGTATTATAAACTGCTTAAAAAATGTCATAAGAAACTTATCTTAAATAAGTAGTTTAAGTTCAAAATAATTTTATTTGTAACAAAGCCTTTTCCTTCAAATCCCTCCTAAGCATTACGAAAATTTTCTTAGATAAAAAATAGCCTTATAGAATATTAAAAACTTTCTAATTGTATTCAGATAAGTTTGAGTACTCTTTTAATTTTCAGAAAATTAATTTGTGAAATGTTGTTCTTCAGAACCCATATGAACGCCATATTAGCTTAAATTATTAAAGTGAAAAAACTAGATTTGATCTTTTTTTTTAATTTAAAACTGCTTTATTTATATTTTTTCAAATGCTATTGTTCAAGAAAATTTTTTAAAGCCATCTAAATAAAGAAAGAGAGTGCAAATAATGAATTTTCGCAATATTTTCCTTATATTTTTTTTAGTAATTTTTGGTAATAATTTATCAAGCTATGCTGATGAGCAAGATAAAGAATCAACTGTTTTTATGGGGTTAACAATAGGAAACGAAAATCAAATGGTTCCCTATTTTCTAAATTCAATTGAAAAACTTGATTATCAAAAAAGTCAAATTGATCTTCAAATTAATATCCTCAACAACGATTTACAAGTAAAAGAATTAGTTAATAATTGGATCGAAAGAAATAAAAAATACTTCCGTTCTTTAGTTGTCAAAGATGACGCATCTCTTTTTTCTGATCAACAAACTTATATTGAAAGAAACAAAATTATTGGTGAGATAAAAGAAAATTTTTTGAGAGAGTGCGAAAAACATCATTCAGATTTTTGTTTTATTCTTGGATCAGATGTTTACCTTGCTCCTCACACTTTAAAAAATCTGATTAAACTCAACAAATCGATCGTTTCCCCTTTAATCCGTCCAGTTCCCCATGCAAATGATGTGAACAGAAACTTTTTTGCAGATGTGACAGATAATGGTTACTACAAACACCATTCTACATATGACTCTATTGCTGCAAGAAGTAAGACAGGAACTTTTAATGTGCCATGTGTTCATCGAGTTTATCTTATCAACGCAAATTATTTAAAAAAAGTCAGCTTCGTTAAAGGTTTTAGAGATTATGAATTTCTTTCCTTTTCAAATAGCGCAAGAGATAATCATGTAGATCAATTCATATGCAATGAAAGAGAGTTTGGATTTTACTTACATTTATACGATGAAAAAGAAGAAAAAAATTTTAAATTAAAAAATCCTGAAATTGAAATTACTCCAGAAGTTCTTCATACTCTTTTTTCACCTTACTATAAAAATGATCCTGATTTTAAAAAGTATATAGATAATTTTAAACTTGACGAATACCTTATTTATCGAGTTCAGAATGAAGATCTTTTTTACATTGATGAAGTTAAAGATTATATTAAACATTATATCATCAAACCTGGATCAAAATTTGAAGCACATTTTCATGATCTTTTTAAAAAATATGTTAAACCTGACTCAACAGTTTTAGATATTGGAGCACATATTGGTACACATACTTTATATTTATCTCAAATTGTAGGTGATGAGGGATCAGTATTTGCTTTTGAACCACAAAATAAAATTTTTACTGAGTTAGTCATTAACATGTATTTAAACCAGCTTAAAAATGTGAAAATGTTTCACAATGCGTTGGGAACAGAAGATAAATGGATTGAAATGTACCTACCAGAGGAAGAGTGGACAAAAAAGATTGGCTCAGATTTAATAAATGAAGGTCATGGCACTGTTAAGGAAGCTACAGATAATCAAGAGGGTGATCGAGCTTTGATGATTAAATTGGACGATTTGCACCTGAATAACGTCTCTTTTATTAAAATGGATGTGGAAGGATTTGAAACGGAAGTTATTAAAGGTGGCTTAGAAACTATTAAGCGAAATAAGCCTGTTATGATTATTGAAATATTTAAAGGAGATGAATTAAAGAGAAAAATTCAAGAAGTTGAAAATCTGGGATATATAAGTAGTAGTATTGGCATGGATGATTATCTATTTATTCCTATTGAATCCTTAAATCTTTCAAATAATGCGAATAAAGCATTAAGTAGTTTAGATAACTCTAGTGAATCTTCAGAATCTTCAAACGAATCTAATACTAATGAAGAACCCATAGTAGTAGCTTGGGAAGGATCCTTTATGGACCTTGGGAGCTTATCTTTTGTAAATCGAGCATTTACAGAAGCACTAAGAACTATTCCAGGAATTGATTTGTCTTGCATAAGTAGTAATAAACTTGATCCAAAGCTTTCAGCCTTACCTGAAATGCAGCAGATGTTAAAAAACCTCAAAGAAAAAGCTCCTGCAAATACACAAGTAACAGTTCGTCACAATTGGCCACCTAACTGGCAAGCACCGGCTAAGGGGAAATGGGTAATCATTCAACCTTGGGAATTTGGGAGCTTACCGACAGAATGGGTAGAAAATATTAAAAAAGTTGATGAAGTTTGGGCACCTACGAATTTTGTAAAAAAGGAATATACGGATTCAGGAGTTCCAAGTGAAAAAATTTTTGTTATTCCTAATGGTGTCAATCCAAAAATATTTAATCCAACTGCTCCCCCATTACAGTTAGCAACTCAAAAAAAATATAAATTTCTTTTTGTCGCTGCTACGATACGCCGTAAAGGACCTGATCTGTTAATTCAAAGCTACACACAGAATTTTACTGCTGATGATGATGTTTGTTTAGTTATTAAAGATTTTGGATCAAGCAGTGTTTATGCAGGCCAAACAGCGCAAAATATTATTCAGGAAGCGCAAAAAATAGCAGGTGGTCCTGAAATCCTCTATTTGAATGAAGATTTTTCTTTAGAACAAATTGCAAGTCTTTATACAGCTTGTGATTGCCTTGTTCATCCTTACCGAGGAGAAGGGTTTGGTTTACCTATTATTGAAGCTATGGCTTGTGGCTTGCCAGTGATTGTAACAGCAAATGGGGCTGCTGATGATTTTGTGAAACCAGAATTTGGCTGGCATATTCCCTCGGTTAAAACATCTATAGGAAATCAAATCGAACACTTATCTTTAGTTTCAGATGGACGGATTTTAGAGCCTGATGTTAATATCTTATCTATGTATATGCGTTGGGTATTTAAAAATCCTGAGCAAGCAAAACAAAAAGGAGTCGTAGCAAGTCAAGAAATCTTAAAAAATTGGACATGGGAAAAAGCAGCTGCACTTGGAGCTCAACGTTTAAAATGTTTAATCGACAAGGAAACTGAGAAACAGATTCAGTTAGTAAATTTTGATGAAAGATGCTCTGCTATAAGATGAAAAAAAAGCAAATGAACTTGATTTTTTTAAATTTAATTCTTACTCTTTTTTTTTAATTAGTTCGCTATTGAAATAACTTTTCACCTAACTTAATATAGGATTTTTATGAGAAAAAGTTTTTTGTTTCAGACGCTAGTCGTATCGATGATGATATTATTAACATTTTCTGGCTATGCGGAAGAAAAATGTGAAAAAGATTTCATTACCATTGCTATTTTAGCAAAAGATAAAGCGCACTCTTTGGATCTCTATTTAGAAAGTCTAGAAAGTCAAACATGGCCCAAATCGCAAACATATATTTATATTCGCACAAATAACAATAATGACAACACCTCGGAGATATTAAAAAAATGGGTAACAAAGGTTAAAAATCAATATGCAGATATTTATTTTAACGGTGAGGATGTCGAACAAAAAGTACAAGAATATAATCAACATGAATGGAACGTTGTGCGTTTTAAAGTCTTAGGAAAAATTCGACAAGACTCAATTGAATGGGCAAAAAAACATAATTCTCACTATTTTGTAGTTGATTGTGATAATTTTATTAAGCCTGATACGTTAGAAAAAATCTTTCAAGTCCATTTACCAATTGTTGCTCCTTTTTTAAATTGGGATGACGCTAAATTTTATTCAAATTATCATTCAGAAATAGATAAGAACGGTTATTTTCAATCAAGCCCTTTATATTATCAGATTTATGAAAGAAAGGTTCGTGGTTTGATCGAATTACCAGTTGTGCACTGTACATATTTAATTCGCAAAGAAGTTTTAGACAAAATTTCTTATGATGATAACAGCAATAGATATGAATATGTTATTTTTAGTGACGTAGCTCGTAAAAACAATATCCCACAATACTTTGATAATAGAGAGTTGTATGGTCGTTTAACCTTTGCTGAAAGTCAAGATGAATTATTAAATGAAAAGTGGATCCATGAATTTACTCATTTAGAAACTGGAAAAAAACTTTTAGAGGCAAAAAATGCTCGTGATAATTCTCAGGAAACTCAGGCAGATGTAAATAACGCTAGTTCTACACCTACACCTGTTGACTCTACACCTTAAAATTTGCTCTATTAAAGTCCAATCCATTTCCGGTTGGACTTTCTTTCATTGTTTAAAAACAATTCTCACCAACAATTCAAAGAATCGTTATACTTACTCCCATATAAAGTTTCTTAAAAATACAATTTTTAAGGTTTTTATGAATATTCCGCTACAAGTATTAGATCAAGGTCTTTTTTGTCCCCCAGGTGAATTTTTCATTGACGCCTGGAAACCTGTACCCGTCTGTATCGTCACTCATGCACACGCAGATCACGCTTATTCCGGCCATGGACTTTACATCGCTTCTGAAGAAACTCTCAAAATTATTAAACATCGTATGCATAAAGAGGTCCCTTCACGTGCTCTAAAATATGGCGAAAAGGTTAGGATTGGCAATACATGGGTTTCTCTACATCCTGCCGGGCATATTTTAGGGTCATCGCAAATTCGCATAGAGACAGCTCAAAGTGTGACAGTTATTTCCGGAGATTACAAAAGGGCTTTAGATGAGACTTGTTTACCTTTTGAAGTTGTAGAATGTGACATTTTTGTTACTGAATCTACTTTTGCTTTACCCATTTATCAATGGCCAAGTAATGAACTCATTGGACAACAAATTGCCAATTGGTGGACTAATAATGCATCAAAGGGTCACCCCCTCTTTACTATTTTGCTATTCATTAGGGAAAGCCCAAAGACTCCTGTCTTTGCTAGCCAACGAAAAAGCTGAATCTACCGTTCATCTACATGGAGCAGTTTTTTCTTTATGCCAGTTATACGAAGAGATGGGGGTTCCTACTCTTCCCTTTAAACGCGTTTCTGAAAGCGTAAAAGGCACTAGCTTTGCACAAGATCTTATCTTAGCGCCACCATCTGCATTAGGCACGCCTTGGATGAAACGTTTTCCTTCGTTTAGAACGGCTTTTGCTTCAGGTTGGATGGAGGTTAGAGGTACAAGGCGTCGCAAAGCATTAGATCGTGGTTTTGTCCTTTCCGATCACGCCGACTGGAATGCATTAATTCAAACCATAGCCGATACTAAAGCTAAAATTGTTTTAACCACTCACGGAAATTCAGCAACCCTTGCTCACTATTTGCGAGAGGTCAAAAATTTGGATGCGCGAGAATTAAAAGGTATGGATTTAATTTTAGAAAGTGAGGATTAATGAAAAAATTTGCCGCCCTTTTTGAAAAAATAGATCAAACTCAATCAACCAACGAAAAAGTCGCGCATATTCAAGATTATTTTTCTTCTTGTAGCGACGCAGATGGAGCATGGGCTTTATTTTTTTTATGTGGAAAAAGAATCAAGCGACTCATCAGCAGCAAGATACTGTTGCAATTTTGCTGTAAAGTGACTCCTTTGCCCATTTGGCTGATTGAAGAGTCGTATGCAACTGTAGGCGATACAGGAGAAACGATTTCTTTACTCCTTCCACGTAAAGAAATGGGTGAAGAAAATCCACATTCTCTTTCAGATTGGATGGAAAATTTAATAAAACCTTTGCAAAGTATGACCTTAGACCAACAAGAAACACAAATCCTTGAGTTTTGGAGTCAATTAAGTACAAAAGAAATTTTTATTTTAAATAAAATATTAACAGGCTCATTTAGGATAGGCATTTCAGCCCTGCTCACTTTAAAAGGACTCAGTCAAGCCAATACTATTTCACGAGAAATTCTCAGCCAGCGTCTGATGGGGACATGGGAACCTACGGCTGCCTTTTTTGCAAGTCTACGATCTCAACAAGAAGAAGCAAAATATTTAAATCCTTATCCTTTTTATTTAGCTTATGGTTTGGAATCAGACTTAAATACGCTTGGCTCCCCTTCTGAATGGGTAGCAGAGTGGAAATGGGATGGCATACGCGCGCAAGCTGTCATCAGACATGGCACTTCTGCCTTGTGGTCTCGCGGAAATGAACTTATTTCAGAACAGTTTCCTGAACTAATTGAAGCTTTCAAAACTGTACCAGAGGGCACGGTATTAGATGGAGAAATCTTAGCTTATCAGGATGGAAGACCTTTACCCTTTGGAGAATTACAGAAAAGATTAGGTCGTAAAAACGTTTCTAAGGCTATGATTGAGAAACACCCCATTGTGTTTATTGTTTATGATGTTTTGGAATATTTAGGCCAAGATATACGTTCAAAGCCTTTATCTGAACGGCGTGCATATTTTGAAAAGCTTGCTTTTACTTCGCATAAAATTTTGACATCTTCAGAAATTGGTGCTAACAATTGGGAGCAGATTCTCGCATTACGTTTACAATCCCGAGAACATGCAACCGAAGGAATTATGTTAAAAAAACGTGATTCTGTTTATGGTGTAGGACGTCAAAAAGGTTATTGGTGGAAATATAAAGTTGACGCGTTAAACATTGACGCCGTTTTACTTTATGCTAAAGCTGGAACAGGCAGAAGAGCTAATCTCTTTACAGATTACACATTTGGTGTTTGGAAAGATAATGAACTTATTCCCATCACTAAAGCTTATTCAGGATTAGACCAAAAAGAAATTAATGAGTTAGATGCATGGATCCGCAGAAATACGGAAGAAAAATTTGGTCCTGTGAGGAAAGTGAAAGCGTTTCATGTTTTTGAAATTGCTTTTGAAGGAATCCAAATCTCTAAGCGACATAAATCTGGCGTTGCTTTGCGTTTTCCACGCATTGCGCGGTGGCGTAAAGATAAACCCTGCGAAGAATGCGATACTTTAGAAACCATCATGGAGACTTTTTTCCATGAAAAATCCTAAAATTGATCCACTTATTGAAAACTGGCTAGCTTCTAAAAATTGGAAACTTTTACCTTTTCAACAAGAAGCCTGGCAACGGTATCAAGAAGGCAAAAGTGGACTAATTTCCGTACCAACAGGGGCAGGCAAAACCTATGCTGCTTATTTACCAGCACTAGCAGAACTTCACTCTCATGCTGAAAAAGGATTACAAATCTTATATATCACCCCCTTAAGAGCCCTTGCCAAAGATTTAGAGTATGCCTTAAAACAACCCATTGAGGATTTACAACTCCCCTATCGCGTAGAGAAAAGAACAGGTGATACCACCGCAAGTGTAAAAAATAAACAAAAAAAGTCTCCTCCGGAAATATTACTGACAACCCCTGAAAGTTTAGCCCTTATGCTAAGTGATCCAGACGCTCACCAACGTTTTAGCAAACTGAAAACTATTATAGTGGATGAGTGGCATGAGCTATTGACATCTAAACGTGGAGTATTATTCGAACTTTGCCTGGCGAGACTAAAAAAATTTAGTGCTAATGTAAAAATATGGGGTTTAACTGCCACAATTGGAAATAGCGCAGAAGCTGCTCAAGCATGCGTTGGAATGGACAAAACACCAACATTAGTCATTGCTAAGATGGCTAGAGAAGTGATCCTAGAGTCTATACTACCTGAAAAAATTAATCAGCTGCCTTGGGCGGGCCATTTAGGGCTGCGCATGCTGCCTTACGTAATTAAGCAACTCTCACCTGATTGTCCTACCTTGATATTTACGAACACACGCTCACAAGCAGAAAAATGGTTTCAAGCTATAAAAGAGACTAAGCCTGCTTGGGCTAATCTGATGGCACTTCATCATAGTTCAATTGATAAAAAATCACGAGAATCTATTGAAGAAGGAATTAAAGAAGGACGGTTAAGCTTTGTCGTTTGCACCTCTTCTTTGGATTTAGGTATTGATTTACCTAAAGTTGAAAAAGTCATCCAAATTGGCTCCCCTAAAAGCATTTCTAGATTGATTCAACGTGCTGGGCGTTCTTCACATCGCCCCTTAACTCCTTGTTACATCGCAATTGTACCCACGCATGCACTTGAAGTCATCGAGCTTAGGGCTTATCGTAAAGCTCTAAGAGACCAGTTTATTGAAAAAAGATACCCCCTTAAAAAAAGTTTTGATGTTTTACTACAACACCTGATTACATGTGCCATTGGCGGTGGATTTGAAAAAGAGCCTTTTTTTCAAGAAATAAAAACTTGTGCAAGTTTTATAGATATAACAATGCAAGAATTTGAAAGTTGTTTGCAGTTCTTGATTTCTGGAGGAAATGCACTAGAAGCCTATCCTGATTACAAAAAGCTAGTTTTTATTGATAATAAATATTGTGTGCAAGACTCGATGGTCATTCGTCGCCATAAAATGAATATAGGAACGATTTCTTCAGACCCTTACATTCCCGTTAAATTACTAAAAGGTGGCGCTATTGGAATGGTCGAAGAGTCTTTTCTAACACACTTAAAAGCAGGTGATAGTTTTTTATTTGCCGGTAGACGGCTCAAACTTGTGCAATATCGGGACATGACTGCGTATGTACGATTAACAAAAGATGAAAATATCCCCACTGCTGTTTGGAAAGGAAGCAGACTCCCCTTTTCCTCGTCATTAGGTTTAATGTTAAGGCAAGCTTTGGGCAATTTTGAACAAGCAGAACCTGAAGATACACTAGTCAAAGAGATCATCGGACTACAAAACTTTATTTCTCATGTGCCAACTAAAAACGAATTACTTTTAGAAACATTAAAATCTCGCGAAGGTTGGCATCTTTTTATTTATCCTTTCGAGGGGAAAACAATCCACGAAGGTTTAGCCATGCTGGTGGCTCATCGCTTGTCCCAATTCTCCCCTTCAACTTTTACAATAAGCTGCAATGATTATGGACTTGAAATTTTATCTAATCGGCCTTTTGATGAAAGAGTTTTGACAGCTGATTTATTTTCTACAAAAGCAGCTTTAAAAGAGGTTGAAGTACTTATTAATATGCAAGAAGCAGGAAGAAGTTGCTTTAGAGATATTGCTAGAATAGCAGGATTATTTTTTCCAGGTTTTCCAGGAAAGTATAAGTCTCACCGCCAAGTACAGATATCTACAGGTTTGCTTTTTGAAGTTTTGCAGAAATATGACCCAGATAATCTCCTTATAAAGCAAGCTAAACAAGAAGTGCTTGAACACCAATTTCAAATTGACAAATTGATTTTAGTTTTAGAGCGTTTATTTTCTTCAGATATTATTATCAAGCCTATGAGAAAATTTAGTCCTTTTGCTTTACCTTTATTTATTGAAAGAGTACACGGCAGTTTAAGTACAGAAACCTTAGAAGATCGCATAAAAAATATTCAAAATAGCTGGACTCGCGTAAAATGAAAATAACGATTCGTGAGCAAACATGTCACTTACTCGCTGAAAAAGCTGTCTTTTGGGAAGAAAAGAAAATATTAATTGTAGCTGATATCCATATTGGTAAAGCAACAGTTTTTCGCAAGCAAGGCATAGCTATTCCAGAAGGAAATATGCAGCAAGATTTGATTCATTTAAAAGAGCTGATACAAACAACTGGAGCTGAAAAGTGTATTGTAGCAGGAGATCTCATTCACGCAAAAAGTGGACTATCTGACAGCGTTAAGCTGCTTTTCAGTAAATGGCTACACGAAGTAAAATGTGAAATACATTTGGTTTTAGGTAATCATGATTACAGTTTAGCTAAAACACTGCCTAAAGAATGGACTTTATATTTACATACCGAATCACTGCTCATTGAACCCTTTTATTTTTCGCATTTTCCCATGCATCATCACCAATGGTTTGTCTGGCCAGGCCATTTACATCCAAAGATAGAAATCAAAAATAGACATGACCGACTTGTGCTACGCTGTTTTCAAATTTTCTCAGATTTAGGGATACTTCCTGCCTTTGGAAGCTTTGTAGGTGGAGCATTTGTAAAAAAATGTGAAAGCTGTCAAATTTTTGCCATTGTGAATGCAAATGTCATTCGAATTTAGTATAAAATATACTCAAGAAAATAGATTCCTAAGTACCACAAAATGGACATAGGAATCTATAACTTTTAGCTATTTCAGAATTAAAATAATCAATTAGACTTTTTGAGCAATTCTTATTTTAAGAGTTAACTTCTTCTTTTAACATCTCTAATAATACACGAAAATGCTCTAAGCCTAATAAAGTTTTTTGCTGTAAATTTTCAATTTGGCGTTTTAATTGATTCATTTGTGGAGCGCTAACTCTCCAGTCATCAGCTTTAGGCAGCAAACGCAAATTTTGCAAACTATTATTCACAAGATCTACTTGTTGAGACATTTTACGCACTTGAAGTTTAGAATGATGTTTGAAAAACTCATTATATCGAGATAAATGACGTAATGTATTTGCCCTATAAAGATAGTTTAACCTTTCACTAGAAATATCATTTATATCTAATATCTCACACCAATCGACTAAATTCTTATTTAATTCTTGGGGTAAAACACCTCTTAGATTTATAGCACCTTTTATATGTGCTAGAGCAATCGAAATTTTTTCTAAAGCAAGAGGGAGTGAGGAAGCAACAACACTATAGTAATTTTTTATATTTCCATTATTTTCCCCAGAGGCAATACGCATTCTCAACATACTAATATGTCGTAAGCTATCTGAAACATAACTCCAGGCTGAGTATTTATCAATTTGTCCCACTGAAGGCAATTGCTCAAATTGATTCATTGTATGAATAATGCTATCTAAGCTATTTAAAATCTTTTTCTCTAAATCAGAGTGATCTGTAGATGTATTTTGAGTAATATATTCTATTTTTTTTAAGTTTTTAAGTTCTTTTGAGGGTATGCATTCAGACGCCAAGAATTGATTCAAAAAGGACAAGCTTTCATACATAAATAATGAAAGTCGCTTCATTATTGCTGCATCTGATACGTCGCTCGGATGACATCTCCATTTCTCAATATGTTGTAATAATTTCGCACCACGATTATTTTTAGGATCCGTGTAAAGCTGTCTGGCAAATATTTCTAGATTGCCCATTTCTTTTATTTTAGCTTCAAAAAAAGAACATTTCGGAGATGTATTTAATGATCCATTTTGAAACAAAAATAAACTATCATGTTTTAATAAAGACCAGCACTCGTACTTATTGCTAGGGTTAATTTTCTCTAACATATCTGCGGTTAATAATTGTTCAATAAGTAAACTACCCAGCACCACAATATGTTGAGCTTTTTCAGGTGATAGTTGCGGATCGCAAACTTCAGCTTGTAAATCATTCAAAATCTTTCTTGCTGAATTCCATGCTGATTGAGCAAACTCATTTTTAAACTTATAAAGTTTCATAGCAGTAGAAAAAGCCACAAAAATTTTCTCTTCTGGTCTTAGAACAATCTCTGTGGTATTCAAATGACTAATTGGCTGTAAAGTTTCTTTAACAACAATAGAATCTAGATTACCAGGAGTAGGGCGTAGTTTCTTTGGTTTAATAGAGCACTTGTGGTTAACGCTTTTTCTTGTACTCTTCTTTTTACTTACTTTCTTTGAATCAACGCATAATTCGTTTCCGTAAGCTAAACTTTCTGCTTCTGCGATAGAGCGCTTAAGTTTGATAGCGTCAATCTCATCAAAATATTTTTCTAAATTATTTTTCAATTCACTATTAAAAGATATAATAAGATTTAAATGATAACTTAACTCTTCTATAGACTGGACTATTTTAAAATTACTCTCTATTAATTCATCCCAAAGTTTGATAATGGCAGGAGAGTAATCCATTTCTAAGCCTTGTCGCGCAACTTCAAAAAATGCAGGATTTAAATCCAAAAAAAGATTTGGATTTTTATTATGAAATTGGATAAAGTTTTCGAAATTATTTATATCGATATCTTCTGGAGTAGTGGATTCAGAAATTATGAAAAACCACATAATCCATTTTGTCTTTAATATAACAGAGCTGAAAGTTTTTTTTCGCCATAGTTTAAACTCTTCTTGGAGATTTTTAATTCCGTCAGCTAGTGAAAGAATTTCTTCTCTCAAAATCAATAAAGTCTCATCCGTTTTTTCCAAATCTTGCTTTTCAAGTAAGCGTGAGGTTCGCAAAATAGAAAAATTTTGTAGTGCAAATGTTTCTAAGCTTAGTATTTCTTTTAATTGTTTAAATGATGATATAGCGTTTAGTTTATCATAAATATTTTGCGTAATATTATGTTCACTTTTAGAAGCATATTGGGTTGCAAAAGAGCTTTGTAATAACTCTTGTAATCCTTCCATTTCCATAAGTTTATTTGAGAACTCGATATTCATAAAAGGAACTTTAGAAATAATAGAATGAGTCAAGGCAAACTCTTCTTTATCTTGTAAGATCTTGACAATCTCTTCGCCTTTTTCTAGTCGTTCAATATCCTCTTCATTGTTTGTAATTAATGTAATCATTTTATACAAATCAGGATTGATAAATAAAGGTCGACATTTTAACTCTGTAGCTAACTCGCCAATTACCTCTGGACATCTCATACTTATTTGATACTTACCTCTAGCGACTCGTTTAAAATGGACTCCTTTTTTAAAGAAACGCGAATTAGCACTTAATGAATTAAATTCACTACTTAATAAATCTCGTACGCTTGTCTCTTTGATTAATTCCTTACAAAGCTTTAAAGACAGTCCATTATTTTCTTCAAATTGATTTGTAGAATCATTAATAAATTGATCAAATTTTTGATTAAAATTTGCCATACTGAGGGGTAAAGTATTGGCTTGAAATTTAATTTGTTTGGTCATATCTTCTTTAGTTTCGTTTACTTTGAAGAGGAGAAGCTTTTCCAAATTATAGTAGGTAGAAGGTAAATGTCTTAAATGACTTTTATTTATTTCTTCAAAATTCTCATTTTTATAATCTTTTAATTCTTTGTAAATACAGAATAAAATTGAAAAAAGAGTCAAATCTACTTTACATACTTTGTTTAAAATTAATTTTAACGTTTCAACAACTTCTTTATTTAATTTCATTTCTTTAGTTAATAATTTGCTTAAAATGACAATTTTTTTGTAATCTTCTGTCGAACAATCTGCTGAGTTTTCAGACATTGAATTAACAGCCACTAAGGCAGCATAAGTAATTAGCGTATGCAAAGTCATCCACTTCATCTCAGCAGGTAAACTTTGCATTTTGGTAACGATTGGTCTAGGTAAAAGAGACAAACCGCACGATTTAAAAAGATTTTCAAGTTGCTGACCTACAGGTCCCGGACATTGATAAGTTTGATCGCCTAAACGCCATATTTTACCACTTTGTTCGGCAGTTAGTTGTTGTAATTGATTTTGATGACTAGAAGAGTTGATTCTTTGTCCTCTTCGTATAGAAGGATTTCCCACATGAACGACTCGAATATTTCCTGCGACTTGACTTTCTTCTATTGATAAGTTTGGAAATTTTTTTAACATTTGATTTGTTGGCAACATCATTCCTCATTATTTATTTTGATTACGTAAACAATAATCAAAACAAACTAAAATTACAACTATTATTAATAAACAAATAAAATTATTTCATACTATTAACCCACATTCCGCATATTTAATATAATGATAATCAGTGAGATGTATTTTGTAAATAAAATTGTTTAAAACACAACCTTGCTTACAGATGCTTTTAAGTAGGCTCACACAAAAAATAAGAAATTGTTTAAATTTTTAAGAAAAGAAGATATATCATATCAAGTGCCTAATAATGAATCGATTAAATAATTCAGAATTTTTTGCTTCAACTCGCGGAATGTGGGTATTAAGCCATTTAAAATAAAAAAATGAATAAAATTAGATTAAGTTAAAAACATCTAATATCCTAAGAAATAATAAATTTTATGGACTTGCTTAAATTTAAGTCAAATAAGAATGAGGGATTAAAAATTTGAAAGTATGAGAAAGTTGAGAAGATCATTTTGGTCTGCGATAATCTAAATACTCATACACGCGGGGCATTTTATGAAGCCTTTCCAGCAGAAAAGGCTCGAGAAATTGTTAAGCGTATTGAATTTCGTTATACACTGAAGCATGGAAGTTGGTTAAATATAGCGGAAAATGAGCTTAGCGCCATGACACGCCAATGTTTGAACAAACGACGCATTGGCGCTATTATTACGCTGCAAGAAGAAGTACAAGCTTAGGCAAATGCAGTAAATGACAAGCAAAAGGGTGTTGAGTGGCAGTTTACCATTAACGATGCACGACTAAAATTGAAGTCAATTTATCCTAAAATTATATGTTGACAGAGCACTAGGTATTGCCAGCCATATTGGAGCTTTATTAAATACGTCAACAATCGGAGTGGCAAAATCTATTTTAATTGGCAAACCTGAATCTACTTTGAGAGACGAACCTGACAGCCACACCCCTTTAATATGGAAAAAACAAATCATTGGCATGTTAATAAGAACAAAAAAAAAGGTCTAACCCGCTAATTATCTCACCAGGGCATCGTATTTCCTTAGAAACTGCAATTCAAATTGTGCAAAAAACTTTGCGTGGCTATAGACTACCGGAACCTATACGTCAAGCGCATTTAGCAGCAAACGTTTTTCGCAGAGAACAAATGCACAATAAGATTTAGCTGGATTTAAAACGATTAATGGAAAAGGATCTAAAGCTAAAAATGCATGTAAAAAAGTAAATTTAGTGAGGGCGTATCGTCAATTAAATGATTGGCGTAACAGTTCATATGCCCTGACGAAGGAGCATCTGAACTGTTACTCTAAAATTAAAGATAGCGTTTCTAGCTATCTTTAATTTTATTAGAAATGCTTAAAAAGCAGTTGTCTTTAAACCGTATTCGATTGGAAAAAGTTTATACTCATGTGTTCGCACATCTTGCATATCGGCAGGCCATGCGAAAGGTAAAGTGTTGCTATAGTATGTTTTTCCCTCAATAATCTGTTTTACTGATTTGAATCCATAGTTTCCAAAAATTGCATTAGCAATTGCTTGTCCACCTGATGTAGCCGGTAAAAATGCGGCAATAAATGCATCACTAGGTGGCAAAGGTGCTTCTGGACCTTCAGTAATAACCACAGGTCTTCCTGAAAACAATACCGTAACAATTTTCACGCCCGCTTGCTTTAAACGTTTTATAGCCTGAAGTTGTTCACAAGTAAATTCAACTCCTAAAAATTTCGGTTGAATTGGAGAGTTATAGATATTTTCTCCTGTTAAGGCACCTTTGATATACCACGGATTATTATTGTCAATATCACCGTTATATTCAGCATATGGCGGTTCAGCAATAGCGATGATAGCCACACTATTTCGTCTATTGACGCTTTGCAAGTCATATGCTAAAGCGGCTGCTTCTCCTTGTATATAATTCGGAGTATTGCCAAGAACATTAGTGACACCATCTAAAATACTTGTCGCACGAGAAGTTAATTTTTCAATTGACCCTTCTTCCCAATATTGATTTCCTTTTTGACCTTGCCAAGTCACAGTCCAACCACCATTTTGTGATCCAATATCGTTAAAAGCTCCCATTAAAAACACATTTTGAATAGTGTCTGGTCTGACAGGTAAAGTCGAATGCTCATTCTTCAATAAAACTAATGATTGTTCGGCAGCTCTTAGTGAAGAAACAGCTTCATCATTTAGTTCTTGTGGGGTCAAAGGTTGGACAACAGTAGGATACATGCTTAGCTTCACGCAAAGAATACGTTTAACAGCTTGGTTGAACCTCTCTTTTGAAATCAAACCTTGGTCAACAGCTGCATCAATTGCATTCACCACTCTTTTAATTTTAGTAGAATAAAAAAGCGGGCTTAACGTGTCATAAGGCGGGCGAGATTGATAATCAAAGGGATCAACAAAAGCGGCACTATTTGCTACCATTAACATATCAACACCAGCATTGACCGCTTTAGCCACGGCACGCACATATAATTCGAATAGATCATCAGAAGTATGAGTACAGCAAAATTGTTGAGATGTGGCCGAACCTTTTAAGGTTTGTAAATAGCGTTTAAAACATTTATCAATATGCAAATGTTTAAGTAAGCCACATTGATTTTTTAAAATTAAACATTTATAAGCAGCGCGGCTCACTCCCACGAAATCACTCACAACAAATCCATCCATGCGATATTTCTTCCCATGGCTTCCAGAAATGCCATCATTAACAAATTTATTTAAAATATCGTAAGCTCCACCAAAATGCATGGGTACGTCATTTAAGCTGCTATAAGAAGCCATGATACTTCCTACGGAAGCGTCTACAGCTCCTTCATAACCAGCTCCATTTTTTTTCCAAACTTGATTTAGGGAACATGTATAGGCATATCCTTCATCTTTTCCTTTTTCAGTATCACCATCAGCAATAAAATGCTTAGCATTTCCCAAAACACCTCTCAGTCTATCTTGGCGAATTCTTTGGATACCAGTCACATAATGTGTGGCTAAAGATTTTAAAACGTCTAAATTTTGTGAATAACATTCATACTGCCTTCCCCAGCGATAATCATAGCCAACTGCAACTGTGGGTGAAAATGACCAATTAAAACCAGTTGACTGCATATTTCGATTTGTCCAGTGTCCAATTCGCTGCACAACTTCAGGGTTATGCGTGGCTCCGAGTCCGATGTTGTGAGGGAATAAAATAGTTCCTGTCACATGCTGATCGCCATGCACTGAGTCAGTTCCTAATAGTAAGTTTGTACCCGTAGGGCCATTATAAAATAAATTAGCCATCGTGGCTAACTTTCGCCATTGCAAAACAGTTTGATCATCTCCAGAATAAGGTAAAGGGCCTGCATCTTGCAAAACTGCACCAATATGATATTCCGAGATGGCATCAAAACCACAAATTAATCCCAACTGATAAAGATCGTTCTCTACATACCACGCATCTATAGCTTCTTGTAAAGCATTAGGACCTCTATTTGCAGTAAGAAACTTGAAAGTTGGTAAAACCATCTGTCCAATTTTTTCTGCCTTTGTCATATTATCAAGTATTTCTTCAGCCTGTTCTGCATATTGTTGATATATTCCATTAGAAGAAATACTAGATTGAAAGTCCGCAGCATGTAGAGATGCAGAAATTGATAGACTGGCATAAAGAAAGAATGGCACAGTGTAGATACGATTACTAAAAAAGCGCAAAAAACTATAAAATGATCGACTCATTGTTGTCCCCTAAAAGTTAATTCGATTCACTCTTCTATAAATTTAAATTTAATGTCAAAATATTATTTTAAGACCGGAGCGAAAAAAATTTATTAGATTACCAACATTCCGCACGAATAGACTTCTTGCGTAATTAATTTTTTGTTATTTTCTTCTTCTTTATGAGGAGAAAAGTGATGGAAAAATACAAAGAGCTTAATGGCTTTCCAGAAAAGCAATTTAGAAGATTAACAGGCGTACAACGGGAAACTTTTGAGAAAATGGTAGAGGTCTTAGTCTCGACTTTAGGCTTTCTGAAAACAAGCAGGTACCTTTTCGATCCCTTAAAATATCGTGATAAACAACTTTTTGTACGACTTCTCGGATTTTAATACGCAGAATTGGCTGTCAAAAAGTTACGTATC
>Ga0335395_10001020_pt1 | contig 17833 bp, 10 predicted proteins | sample MAT02_FD_205744 | JGI IMG/M metagenome (GOLD analysis project Ga0335395, IMG submission 205744) | Freshwater microbial communities from Lake Fryxell liftoff mats and glacier meltwater in Antarctica - MAT-02 (spades assembly) (version 2) ...
CTCTCGAAACCAGGGAATATTTCATCCCTTCAGTTGCCATCGAGATCCCGTCGCTGATAGTAATCGTACCGAACATCTGTGGCATCCCGCCGGCTTCTTTTGCACCCGCAACAGCCCGCAAAGCGAGGTCGTTCAATCCCATATTGCAGGGCGTAATCGTGCTGTAGCCGTTGGCAATCCCCACAATGGGTTTAGTGAAATCGCCGTCGCCAAAACCGACGGCCCGCAGCATTGCTCGGTTGGGCGCGCGCTGTACGCCTCCAGTCACAGCTTGGCTTCTCAAATTTTCAGGCATTCTCAAACTTCCTTTGTCAGTTGTCAGTTGTCAGTTGTCAGTTGGCAGTTGTCAGTTGGCAGTTGGCAGCGGGCAGTGGGCAGTGGGCAGCTTGCCCAGCCCGTCGTTGGGTTGTCACTTGTCAACTGTCAACTGATCTGTGGAGTCAATTCTAAAATCTACAATCTACAATCTACAATCGATTGACTGCCCAGTCCCCATAGTTTTAGGCTATTTTTGATTTTCTCAGAAGCGTTGATATTTGTCATGCCCTGATCAAGGGAGCGGCACAGCAGTGCCAAAAAAGCGGAGTGCAAAGATTCTACCGATACTATAGTGTGCAGGGTGAATACCGTGGTTATCTGGGATGATGTGTGTGGTAGAACCCATCACTCTAACGTTTGAAAAAAAAATTGCGAGGCGAATGACATGGAGGCCGATCGAATTCTGAGGCAATATGCGGCCGGAGAAAGAATTTTTCGAGAGATTAACCTCGCTGGGGCCGACTTAACAGGGGTAAACCTCAGCGAGGCTAATTTTACCAGAGCGAATTTCCAAGACGCAAATCTCAAGGGCGCTAACCTGACGGGAGCGAACTTGCGCGAAGTGAAATTGGCAGGGGTGGACATGACGGAAGCCAACCTCACCGAAGCAAATCTGATCGGTACCGATTTGAGCTGCGCCAATCTCAGCGGGGCTAACCTGATGGCCGCGAACTTGCGCGGCTCAATGGCGAAAGAAGTCAACATGACCAAGGCTAATTTGACGGAAGCTAATTTGACGGAAGCCAACTTTATTGAAGCGAATTTGTTTGCGGCTAACTTAACCGACGCTAGCATGATTCGCACTAATTTGATGAAGGCAAATTTGAGTTGGTCAACTCTCAAAGCGGTAAACCTGACAAATGCCATCCTCAGCGATGCGCTGTTAGAAAGAGCTAACTTGACTAAAGCAATTTTGAGCGGAGCAATGCTCAGCGGGGCTAACTTGACTGGTGCAGACTTGCGCGAAGTAACGATGGTTGGAGCTAATTTGAGCAATGCTAATCTGAGCAATGCTAATTTGAGAGTTGCCAATGTGAGTTGGTCAACTTTGCGCGGGGCTAATTTGAGCGGTGCTAGTTTGTACCGGGCGAAGCTGTGCTGGTCTAATTTTAGCGGGGCTGTTTTGGTGGAAGCGGTTTTGATTGATGCTAATCTCAATCGAACGAACTTCCGCGATGCAGATTTGAGGCGGGCAATTATGCCCGACGGCACGACTAATGACTCTTAATAGTTAACTGTTAACTGTTAACTGTTAACTGTTGACTGTTGACTGTTAACTGTTGACTGTTGACTGTTGACTGTTGACTAATATCATGTCCAGTTGAATAGTTATCATACTTTTGTCCGACCATGCCCAATGCCCAATGCCCAATTCCCAATTCCCAATGCCCAATGCCCAATTCCCAATGCCCAATGCCCAATGCCCCATGCCCAATGCCCAATGCCCGTAGAGGTTTTATTAGCAATTAATCGGACTTGATATAATGACTGTCAGTGAATTATTGATTCTGGTTGCATCTGGACTTTTTGCCGGAATTTTAGCTGGATTTTTGGGTATCGGGGGCGGTACGGTGCTGGTGCCTTTGTTGGTGGCTCTCAACTACGCCCCGGTGGAAGCGGTTGCTACTAGCGGTTTGTCGATCGTCATTACAGCTATTTCTGGCAGCATCCAGAATTGGCGCATGGGCTACCTCAGCTTGAGCAAAGTCGCGGGGATCGGATTTCCCGCCGTCATTACAGCACAAATCGGTGCTTATTTGGCGGGGATATTTCCGCCTTATTTGCTGTTACTTTCTTTTGGGTTGTTGTTGTGGCTAAATATTTATTTAATTGAGGTTCGCAAGCACATAACAGCGAAGGGGAAAGGGGAAGGAAAAGGGGAAGACGATCCGATCGCGAAACCGGCAACAAATGCCCAATCCTCAATCCCCAATTCCCAATTACCCAATAATTCAAATATTTTATTCAATCCAGCTTTTGCGAAAATTGCTACCGGCAGTGCGGCGGGTTTATTAGCGGGTTTGTTCGGGGTAGGCGGTGGCGTGATTATGGTTCCCTTGCAAATTCTGCTGTTAGGAGAAAGCATTAAAACTGCAATTCAAACCAGCTTGGGTGTCATCGTCATCACTGCTATTTCGGCGACGGCGGGACACGCGGCGCGCGGGAATGTTTTGTGGGTTGTGGGGTTGATTCTGGGCGGCGGCGGTTTGTTGGGGGCGCAAATCAGTACGCGGTTTTTGCCGAGATTGCCCGATCGCACTATTAGTTTAGCTTTTCGATCGCTCTTGGCAACTTTATCGATTTATGTTTTCTGGCAAGCTTGGCAAATATTTAGTCATTAGTCATTGGTCATTAGTCATTAGTTATTGGTTATTGGTTATTGGTTATTGGTTATTGGTTATTGGTTATTGGTCATTTTGCCCGCTCGCGTAGCGGTAGGGTGCGCGGGCGCACCCTACGAAAGACTAATTTGCTGATAGTTTCTTGACGGCGCGAGTCAGACGCTGCAAATAAGGCTTGACAATTTCTTGATTTTGCCGCTGCAACTCGGAAACTTGCTCGTGCAAATGCTTAATCTCAGTTTGCAGTGCTGCTGCGTCTATTGTCGGTCGATCGAGCAAATGCTGCAATTGCTTCAGAGAACCTTGGATTTCATTCAATTCTACATCGCTCGATCGCTCCTGCAACTGAGCTGTAATAGTTCTCACCTCAGTTAACTTTTCGTCCATCAATAAAAATCGGACGTTGACATTTTGCCAATCATCCTCTCTGAGGGCGCTATTGTCCAAAATGCGGAGTTTTTCCCGCAAATCCGACAGGATGGTGTAGAGCTCCTGAGAATCAGCAGGTAGCGCCTGCGCTCGTTCCAGGGATGCTACGGCTGCTTGCAAGTCGGTGATAGCACTCGATTCCAAACTGAGGATTTTTTGTTTTAAGTCGGATACTGCCGTGTAGAGTTCTGCTGGTTCTCCAGGTAGGAACTGAACTGGCTGCGATCGACCTTCTGCTGCGGCCTGTACCTCCGCGATCGCAGAATTTGCCTTTTGTTGCATTTGTTGCTCGAAACGCTGGCGATTGGCGAGATTCAGCGACATCGCGGCGGTTAAGGGGGCGGCAGCGTAGAGAATTTGGCCCGACAATCCCGCAGCAATCGTGCCAATCGCTGAACCGGCAATAGAGGCGTATTCTGCCAATTCTAGCCAATCCGGCTGGTTTGGGGAAATTCTCAAAGCTGGGAGTGATGCGTTTTCGATTTTCTGCATAGACTTGTAGTCGTTGTCTGGTAGATTCGTTTTCGATACGGACATGATAAAAGCGATCGGCAAATAAAATCCGGGCTATTTGTTAAAATTTTGAGATTGTGATATTTTAACTGACTTTCTGCCGATCGCCGCTGTCGGGTAAAATTCAGAATGCGCCGGTGTCTGTCAGGAGTATATAGAAAATGGGTCTCAAGATTATTGAAAGCTACGATAGCAGTTTTGTCCTCGAACCGGATGCTAAAGCTCTACTGTTCGGTTTGTTAACGGGTGAAAGCTTTGTGCAACAAATAGCGCTGCAATTACAGTGTTCCCGCCTTGAGTTTGCCGAGTTACTGTTTCAGCCAGTGCCCTACAGCAGCGACACGCCGAAGGGAATGCCTGCGGAATTTGAACAGTATCACGAATCGATCGATTTTGCGATCGTCAACGTCCCGCCCAATTTCATGTTTCAAGCCAAAATATTTAAACCCAGCCGCCTCTGTGCAGTTTATCGCGTTTTTAAGAATTAGTAAAAAAAAAATCAATACGTTTCAGATCAAGCCGATCCCCCCTAGCCCCCCTTAAAAAAGGGGGGGACAAGAAGTTACTCAAAGTCCCCCTTCTTAAGGGGGATTTAGGGGGATCTCCGGGGAATAAACTGTATTAACTCAAGCGTATTACTTAAGAATCAGAAAAACGTCAGAAAAAATTCACATCGATAATTAACCAGAAATGACAGAAGAAATTCAGCCTCTCGCTAGCTTAGAATTCATTCCCTACCTTGACTCCGAGGGAAAATTGCCCGAATTTGTCCAGGGAAAAATTGGCGTTTATGCGATTTTTGACAGCGATAAAATTCTGCAATTTGTGGGCTATTCTCGCGATACTTATCTCAGCCTGAAACAGCATTTGGTACGCCAAACCGAATGTTGCTACTGGTTGAAAGTCCAAATTATCGATCGACCAAACCGCACTATACTCGAAAGCATCCGATCGAGTTGGATTGCTGAAAACGGATCGCAGCCGGAGGGCAACGGTGCCGATGCAGCCAAGTGGAACGATCCAATCGACACCAAAACCGTGATGACAGCCCAAGAAGTGGCAAATTATGAAGGTATTGTCGCTGATGAACTTGCCAAAGATAAATTGCTAAAAAATGTAGCGCGTCGCGTGGAAAATGAAATTTTCTTGCTGCTCAAAGCTCGCGGTGTAACTGAAGAAATCCGGTTTAATCCCAAGTTGAAAACTAGCGGATTGCTGGATTTAAAATAAGGGCGTTGCTGATTTTTGGTACGTTGTCATGTCCGATCGATTACTATCACAAAAAAGGTTCGATCGTAGTGCGGACTTCAGTCCGTAAAAAGCTGCGGACTAAAGTCCTCATTACGAACCTGGTTCGTTCGTAGTGCGGACTTTAGTCCGTAAAAAGCTGCGGACTGAAGTCCGCACTACGAACCTGCCCTACTTTGGCACCTTTAACTGAGCTAAAACTGAGGCGAATCGAGCAGGATCGATCGGCTTTGCTAAATGTTCGTCGTAACCGGCGTCGATCGCCCGCGATCGGTCTTGTTCACTAGCATAGGCTGTCAGCGCTACCGCCGGCAAGCGCTTGATTTTGTCAGATTCGGACGATCGCACTTTGCGGATCAGCGAGTAGCCATCCTCAACGGGCATCCCGATGTCGCTGACTAGAATATCCGGCGGCGACTGCTGCAAAATGTCGATCGCCTCTTGTGCTGAAGCAGCCGCTGTCGCCGTCGCCCCGCACTGTTCCAAGGCTACAGTCAAAAACTCCCGGTTGTCGGGTTCGTCGTCAACTACCAACACCTTTAAACCAGCCAAAATACCCGGACGGATTTGAGCGGCTTTCCTTTCCTCTCTCAACTGCGGCTGCTGGCTGCGACGCTGTTTGAGCTGCAGCATGACGGTGAATGTCGCACCCCTGTCTTTACCCGGACTTTCGGCGCGCACAGTGCCGCCGTGGAGTTCCACCAAGTGCCGGACGATCGCCAATCCCAGTCCCAAACCGCTGTCAGCCCGAGTAATCGAACCATCTGCTTGTCGGAAGCGATCGAACACGTAGGGCAGAAATTCTGCAGAAATGCCTTTTCCGCTATCGCTGACAGTAATTTGCAGGTAATTAGGTGATGGGGAATTAGCCACAGCTACCGCAGACAAATGCAGTTTCACGGTTCCGCCCGCTGGCGTAAACTTGACGGCGTTAGTCAGCAAATTCGAGAGCACCTGCTGCAACCTCTGCGCGTCGCCCCACATCAATTTGACGGTGGGGTCTAATTCCGAGGAAACAGTCACAGACTTAGCCTGGGCGGTGAAAATGACTGAACTCAGAGCAATTTCGATCGTGTTTGCCATCACGAACCAGCCGTCTTTCAGAGCCAGTTTGCCTTGAATAATCCGGGAAACGTCGAGCAAATCTTCGACTAGCTGCACCTGCACCCTCGACTGACGCTCGATCGCTTCCAAACCGCTAGCTAAATCATTTTCTGTGTAGGGGAGGCCGCGCAGCCTCTGCGCCCAGCCCAGAATCACATTTAAAGGCGTGCGGAGTTCGTGGGAAAGCGTGGCGAGAAACTCGTCTTTCAGGCGGTTGATGTCTTCTGCTTCCGCGCGCGCAGCTTGTTCGCGATCGAGCAACTGAGCGAGTTCTGCTTCTACTTGCTTGCGATCGCTGATGTCGGCGACGATCGACATACAATTTATATTGCCTTTAGCGTCGCGGACTGGAGTTGCCCACAAACTGATGTCGATCGTGCTGCCGTCTTTCCGTTGGCGCTGGGTTTCCATCCCCGCGATCGCCTTTCCTTGACTAATTTTTTTCAATTTTGCCGCGAATTCCTCCTGCTTGTCTGCGGGAAGGCTGGGCACAAATTGACCTACCGCCTCTGATTCTGACCAGCCAAAAATCCTCTCGGCGGCTGGATTCCACATTTTCACAATGCCGTCGTCGGCGCTAAAAACGGTAATTCCTAGGGGACAAGCTTGGATCAAGGCTTCCAAAGTTTGGTTGGTTTCCGATCGCGCTGCTTCTGCTTGTTTGCGATCGGTGATATCGACGTTTACCCCGATCGCCCGCCGGGACAAACCGCCCTCGTCCTGAAACACCTTAGCCCTGCAAGCAATCCAGCCGATGCTGCTGTCGGGACGGCAAATGCGGAACTCAATGTTTAATTCCTCCCCGGACACTGCCGCGGCCTGCCACTGCTGTTGAGTCAAAGCGCGATCGTCTGGATGCACCATTGCCAGCAAATTCTGATAGCTGTTGTCGAAACCGCCAGCAGACAGCCCGTACAAAGCCTCTAATTCCGGCGTAGACGCGAGTTCGTTTGTTTGGACGTTCCATTCAAAAGTTCCGATTTTGCCTGCTTGCTGAGCGATTTGCAGCCGTTCTTGATTGTTTTTGAGTTCTGCTTCCACCCTGGAGATTTCGGTCAAGTCGATGTAAAATGCGACGATCGTCTCTGCTTCCGGGTTCTCCGGGCACAAAATCGTCCCGCCCATCAACATCGGCACGCGGCTGCCATCTTTGCGGATGTACTCTTTCTTAAAAGGAGTTGCGACTCCCTTAGCCCGCAGTTCTTGGGCCGCCTTGGCGTCGAGGTGCAGGTATTCGGGGGGGGTCATCCTGTCCCACCGCAGGGTACCCGAGAGCACGTCTGAGCGGGTGTAGCCGACCATGTTGAGCAGGGAGTCGTTGGCGTAGGCGATGCGGCCGCTAAAATCGCCGATCGCGACTCCGAAAATATTGGAATCTAACAGCCGCCGGAATAAAGCTTCGCTTTGCTGGATTACCCGTTTTGCTTGGTTGCGATCGGTGATTTCGGCGATCGCGCTGCTGACTCCCAACAGCGTTCCCGATTCATCGCACACGGGGTAAAAGCTGACTTGCCAATCCCGCACAACTCCCGGCTGTTGCAGAGTTTCGGCCTTAATTTCCAAGTCGAGGACGGGGGTTTTCGTCGCCAGCACTTGCAGGTAAATCGGCTCTACCAGATCGGCGATTTCCGGTACCGCTTCTCTGACGGTGCGCCCGATGTGATCTGCGATCGATCGGCCGTTGATCTGAGCGAGGCATTCGTTGATGCGGATGTAGCGCAAATTGGTATCGACAAAGGAGATCCCGACCGGTGTGGTGTTGTACACTAAGTCGAGTTCTGCTAGTTGATTGCGAATGCGGATTTCGTTTTCTCGGAGTTGGTTTTGGGCTTGTTTTCGATCGGTGATATCGAGTACGAAGAATGCTCCTTTGTCTTTGCATTCTTGGAAGTTTCCGCCGCCGACTAAAACTGGGAAGCGCGTGCCGTCTTTGCGGAGATATTCTTTTTCAAAAGGTGTGCAACTTCCTTCTGCTTCGACTTGCGCGAGGGCGATACGATCGAGTTCTATATATTCCGGCGCGGTGAGTTCGAGCCAGCGGATCTGTCTTGAAACTAAGTCTTCCCTCGTATATCCGATCATTTCCAGCAAAGAGTCGTTAGCGTCCGTAACTTCGCCGCTGACATCCCAGAAACCGATGCCAATCATGTTAGATTCTACCACGCTGCGGAAGCGCATTTCGCTTTCCCGCAAAGCTAATTCGGTTTGTTTTGCTGCGGTAATATCTGTGATAATTAGGCCGGCTCCGATTATTTCTCCCCTTTGATTTTTCACTGCGTAGTAGTTGGCTAGCCAGTAGCCTAACTCTCCAGGTTTTCCGGGATGTTCGCCGCTAATTTCTACGTTTAAAACAGGCTGACCGGTTTCTAAAACTTGCTCAATAATTAAACAAGTTTTGGCGGCGGATTCTGGCAACAATTGGCGGAAGTCTTGACCGAGATGCTGTTCGGCGGACAAACCGTTGAGTTCTGCTAATACTTGATTGATATGGAGGTAGCGCATTTGGCGATCGAGAAAACAAATCCCTAGGGGAGATGCTTCTAACAGCGCGTCAATTAAGGCGAAGGATTGCGCTGTTTGAGATAGTGCTTGCTGCGCTTCTGTGTAAAGTCTGGCGTTGTCGAGGGCAAAAGCGACATGATATGCTAAATCTTCTAGCATTGCCATGTCTTCTGCACTGTAGCGGCGGCTCAGTTTCGAGGTAAAGCAAGTGATAGCACCCATTACTCGCCCGCGCGCCTTCAGCGGTACGCAAGCGTGAGATCCGATATTGAGCGATCGCAACATTTCGATTTCTGCTGCATTTTCGGCGACTGCTAAAATCTCCTCATCCACTTCGGCAATTAGTTCGGATGTTCCGGTGCTAATTACCAGCGGATAGCCATTAACAGTATCGGAGGCGATCTGGCTTCGGATGCTGAAGTTATTAAGAGTATCAACCATACAAGGTTCTGCGTGAGCTGCAGCCACTCGGCGCACTGTTGAGTCGGTTTCGCTCAAATGAATGCAGCACCCGTCAGCGATCGAATTTACTGCTAATTCTGCTACTTTTTGCAGCACCGTTTCCCCGTCAAACGCCGCAGCCAGCATTTTACTAACTTCTGCTAAAAAGGCCGATCGCTGCTGTTCGATTTCGGCTTTTTCTCTGGCTGCTTGTTCGATTGTCAACTGCAATCTTTGAGTTTCTGCCAGTTTGAGTTCTGTGATATCGCGGGCGACAATCAATGCCGATTCTGCTACGCCCTCTTTGTCAAATTCTGGAACAACGCGAGATTGATAAGTTCTGAAGCCGTCGGTTGAGGGCGACTGAAATTCGATGATTTCTTCTCGACCAGTTTCTAACACTTTTCGCAGAGTTTTATCCCACATCTGGCACTGTTCTGGTGGCGTTCCTAACTCTTTACTGGTTTTGCCAAGGAAGAATGAAACTGGTTTTCCTTGGCTTCTAGCAACTGCTTGATTGACATACAGATAACGCAGTTCTTTGTCAGTGCGGATAATCACATCGGGCGTATTTTCTAGCAGCGTTCTCAGTTGCTGTTCGCTGCTAGATAAAGCTGCTTGCGTTTGTTGTCTTTCGGTGACATCTCGCACCGTACCGACGTATCCGATTAGTTCGCCACAGTCGGAGAACATCGGCGAGGAACAAACGTTAATCCAGCGGACAATTTTCTCTGCTGTTTGCAGGCGATATTCGATCGCATATTCCCCGCCTTTTCGAGTATAATCCTGCCATCGGGCCAGTACGCGCGATCGGTCTTCCGGGTGAATGCAATTCTCCCAACCGCTTCCTAAAATTTCTGCCAAACTCAAGTCGTAAATCGCCAGACAGCAGGGGTTTGCATAGGTGTAGCACCCCTCGAAATCGGCCATGAAGATGCCCGCCGGCGAACAGGAGCTCAAACAGCGAAATCGTTCTTCTTGAGCTTGCAGTGCTTCTTTAGCTACTGTAAGTTCTGCCGTGCGCTGTTTGACGCGGGTTTCTAGCTGGGTGTAGGATGAAGCGAGGGCTATTTCTGCTGCTTTGCGATCGGTAATATCGATGCCAGTTGCGATCGCATATTCTACCACACCATCGCCATCGACTATCACTGTATTAGACCAAGAAATGAAGCGCCTGTCGCCGTTTTTAGTCCGCCAATAATTTTGATATTCGCTGTAATAATTTTCAGCGTTGAGTTTAGCAAAAACTGTTTGAATTGGTTCTACTTCTTCGGGAATCAAAAATAAATCCCAAACATATTTATCCACAACTTCTGCTACCGAGTAGCCTGTGGTTTTTTCGCAAGCTTGGTTGAACCTGACAATCCGTCCTTGGCTGTCAAGAACTACAATCAAGCAAGCCGACGTGTCAATTACTTTTGAAATAATCTGGCGTTCTATTTCTAGTTCTTGTTCAGAAAACTTTAAGCCAACATACCAAGCGCTAACCATTGCAACTGCCAAAAGTAAGATTGCAGGAGTTGCTTGGAATGCAAACACTAACAAAGTTGTCAGAAGTAAGGCCGTGCCGGCGCTAAATGTAGCAAGGCTGTAAGATTTAATTGGTAAGGGCAAGACCTGAAACCGATTCATGTTTGTTGACCTGTAGCGATCGGGCGATCGTGCTATTTCTTCTGCCGATGAAACAATATTGTTAAAACTAACTATGGGTTTTTTATATACGAAACCAGATTTGTCTGTGCCGTGCCATCTTCCCAGAGACAGATTTGCGGAAGGAAGAAGGAAGAAGGAAGAAGGAAGAAGGAAGAAGGAAGAGGGAAGAAGGAAGAAGGAAGAAGGAAGAGGGAAGAAGGAAGAAGGAAGAAGGAAGATTTTTCGCACTCTCCCACGGGAGCATCTCAGTTTTGCAAGAAGCATTTTTTATTGTAGTGCGAGCTGTCGCGAGCTCGCGTGGTTATACAAGCACGCGAGCTCGCGACAGCTCGCACTATAAATGCAAAACTGAGATGCTCCTCTCCCCCAATCTCCCAATCTCCCAATCTCCCCATCTCCCACTCTCCCCTCTCTCCATTCGTCGAAACCAAGCAATTTATGCAGGCAGCAGCTTATTATAAATGAAGGGACAAATTCCATCGACCCATGTCTGGGAGAAACTTAAGGTGAATCACAAGCTGGCAAAAATTATCGGATTATTCTTCGCAGCCGCCACCGTCTTCGGATTCATGGGTTACGCGCTTCAAAATGCCAACTCGGTCAGTAACAGTGCGATATCGTCGATCGGCTTTCCCAATCTTACCATCGCGGCCATCCGGGCGATCGACAACAAACGCGACCAAATCTATCTCAACGGAAAGTGGCAATTTGTCCCCGCAGTTGGCAACCCCCAAACCCCCCCCACATCCCCAAGCTGGGGCTCAATTTGGGTGCCCGGAGACTGGGAAGAAAAAAACGAATTTGTACCCGGAATCATCACCCGCGGCAGTGGCAAAGATTGGGAAAACTTCAACAGCAAACAACTATCAAAAGCTTGGTACCAACAAACAGCCAACATTCCCGACAACTGGAAAAACCGCCGAATTTTTATCGACTTAGCCAGAGTCAGCACCGATGCAGTAATCTTTGTCAACGGCATTAACTGCGGTCAAATCGAATGGCCTTACGGTACAGTTGAAATTACCAAAGCAGCCAAACAAGGTGAAAACACCCTATCTATTTTAGTCGCGGCAGTCTCCGAAGAAACAGACAAAGCCGTGATTATGAGTCCCACAGAAATTTATACAACAAAATCCAATCTGCAATCGCGGGGAATCATCGGCGAAGTGCGACTCCTCAGCGTTCCCCCAGGCCCGCTAGTCAGCGACGTATTCGTCCAAACCTCCACCAGAAAAAAGCAAGTTAAATTAGATGTAGAACTAAAAGACGTTTCCCAAAACGGGCAAGTTCAACTAATCGCGCAAATGCTCGACGAACAAGGCAAAGTAGAACAAAAATTTACAGGCACCGCCACCGTCAAAGCCAAACCAATTCAAACAGTAAAAGTGCAGTGGGACTGGCAAAAACCCCGCCTTTGGGATGCCGAAAAGCCCAACCTTTACACCCTGCAATTAGAAGTAAAAGGCAGCGGCATCGACACCCAATACAACCAACCTTTCGGCTTTCGCGAATTTTGGATAGAAGGGCGCAAATTTTTCTTAAACGGCACAGAGTTTCGCCTCCGCCCAACCTTACACTCAGACAGTTCTTGGGAAAGCGGCACAGTAGAAGTTACTGACAAATTAATTGAAAGCTACATGAAAGCAGGTTTTAACATAGTAGAAACCTGGCCTTGGAATCACGACGAACGGGGTCGGTGGCACTTTCGAGAACTGTTATCAGAAAGAGCAGACCTCAAAGGTTTTCCAATTATGGTACCGGCATTAGACATTAGTCCGATCGCTTGGAACGGCAAGTGGAAAAACCCCCAGTCTAGAGACCGCTGGAAAACACGAATGGTGACAGAAATGCGCCGTTACCGCAATCATCCATCAGTATTAATGTGGGCAACAAGTCCTAATTTTTTTGGCAACAGTGACGACCAAAATCCCCGCCGCATCGGCAAAAGAAAAATAGAAGGAACTCTCAGTAAATGGGACAGAGATCGTCTGCCAATCAATACTCTCTTCGGCAATGAAGCTTTAGCTGCTATTAAATCAGCCGACCCTACCAGACCCGTGATGGTACACCAAGGAGCAAACTTCGGCGATGTTTATGCACTGAATTCTTATTTAAATATGATTCCTCTGCAAGAGAGAGAAGAGTGGATTTCCGAGTGGAGCAAAACCGGAGAAATGCCCTACATGGTAGTCGAGTTTGGGACACCGCTGTTCGCGACAGTGATGCGAAATCGCCAAGGTTTTAGTCAGGTAATTCTCAGCGAACCTTGGATGACTGAGTTTGCGGCAATTTATTTTGGCAACCAGGCTTACGAGTTGGAAAGTGCCGCTTATAAAGCTAAAATTCCCGAGCAATTTGTCAAAGGTCAGGAGTATAAAAGCTGGCATTTTAGTAAAGATTTAGATTTTGCACCAGCTTTTCAAAAGTTGCAGGAGTTATTCAGCACAAATACTTGGCGGAGTTGGCGGACTTTTGGAATGTCTGGAGGGATGATTCCTTGGAGTGACGGACACGGTTGGGAACTTTCCGATGCTGGCAGAAAAAAGGTGGATCTTGGGGCATTTCAAGCGGGGAGGCGAGGAGTTTATTTGAAGCAAGTCTCGAATAAATATTTGAATTACTTGCAGCCAGAAGCTTACACTATTCATCCGGGCGGCGAGGCAATTATGAATAATAATAGCTCGACTTTGGCTTGGATTGCTGGAGCTAGTCCGGTCTTTACTGCGAAAAACCACAACTTTTTTGTTGGCGGGAAAATTGCCAAGCAAGTAGTGTTAATTAACGATACCAGGACACCGCAAGAATTTGCGTTTGATTGGCGGGTTTTGGTGGGGGGTAACGAAGTAAAAAAAGGCGAAACTAAAGGAATCATTCAGCCAGCAGCCACGCTATTCTTCCCGATCGATGTGACATTGCCAAATACCATTTACAGCAAGACTGACGGCGAAATTCGCTTGACTGCGCGAGTGGGCGATCGCCCGCATTCCGATACATTCGCTTTCCGGGTGTTTACCAATGGAACCAAAATCAAAGATGAGGTAGCAATTTTCGATCCAGCGGGCAAAACATCGGCAATGTTAAAGCAGTTAGGTTATCAGCTTGTGCCGTGGAACGGTTCGCAAGTTTCATCCTTATTAATTATCGGTAGGGAAGCGTTTTCGAGCGGGGAAAAATTGCCGGGAAGTTTAGAAAATTTTGTACGCAATGGCGGCAAAGCAATTGTATTTCCCCAACGGCCAGAATGGCTGGAAAACATGGGTTTTCGGGTTGCCCCCCACGTCAGCCGCCGCGCTTATCCAGTTGATAGCAACCATCCCGCAGTTATCGGTTTAGACAGTGAAGATTTGCGCGATTGGACTGGGGAAAGCACGCTGCTTGAAGCCTATCCAGATATGATTGAAACAGGCGCAAAAATTAGTCCGGCACGTATGCCTTGGTACGGCTGGCATTGGGGAAATCGCGGCGGTGTCAGCAGCGCTGCTATTGAGAAGCCACACCTCAGCGGTTGGCGGCCTATTTTAGAATCTGAGTTTGATTTAGCTTATTCGCCGCTGATGGAATTGGATTACGGAAAAGGGCGGCTGATTTTAAATGAGTTGGATTTGGAAGACCATTATTCTGTGGATGGTGGGGCGGCGCAATTAGTGCAGCAACTTGTGAGTTATGGGATGAATTCTGCGGTGATTGGAAAGCCGGATCAAGTGGTTTTAATTGGGAGAGATGCGGATGCCAAGAATTTGGACAGTTTGGGGGTAATTTATCAGCGGGCTAGTGCGCTTTCTCAGGATGTTGGTTTGGCAATTGTGGGGGCCGAAGCGAATCTGAAAGATGCCGATTTGCGCGGTTATTTGAATGCTGGCGGGAAGGCGTTTTTCTTGCCGCGTCAAGTGCCTGTCGCGGCGTTGGGCGTGGGTTTGCAGCAAGCGAAGGGTTTCGGGGGTTCGCTGGCGGTTCCGGGTTGGGATGAGGTGAAGGGGCTTAGCAGTTCAGATTTGCGATCGCGCTCTTTTTATGATACTTGGTTGATTAAGTCTGGGGGAGAAATCGGTGGTGACGGTTTGTTAAGTCGGGTACAAGTTGGCAAGGGCGTGGCGATTTTCTCTCAAATTGACCCGGACAGTTTGAATGCGGATAATAAGACTTATTTTCGTTTTACTCGCTGGCGGCAAACTCGGGCAAATGCTCAGATTTTGGCTAATTTAGGAGCGAGTTTTAAGGCGGATGCTGGTGTGTTTAACGGTGGGAGTCTGCCGTTTTATCACTCGGATTACAAGGCGGATTTTGAGAATGGGGATGATCCTTATCGGTATTATCGATGGTAAGTTTTACCAGTCAATTTTTACCGGATATTTGGCAAATATCGAATCGCAACTCACTAACACAGCATCTTCTATATTTGCTTGAGCAATCAATAGGCGATCGAATGGATCTTTGTGATGAGTTGGTAAGTTATTTAAGGCTAAAACATGAGCAATAGTAATAGGTAGCAATTCTATATTGTTAGTCAATTCCTGGCTTTCTATCACTTCTGTTAAAGGCAGATTGAGACTTAGTTTGCCAAGTTGGAGCTTGATTTGGATTTCCCAAATGCTGGCAACGCTTACAAGCAAACTATTTTCTGGATTTTGACACAAAGCAAGTGCTTTTGGTGAAAGTTTTTGCGGGGAACTGTCCCACCAAATGAATGTATGAGTATCCAGGAGTAATTTCATGAATTACCTGTCCAGAATTCATCAGATAACGGTTCATCAAAATCCTCGCTTGTCCAGATTGTTCCAGCGTGCAATCCTGCTGTGCGCGGCTTAGCTGGGGATGCAATGGGCGCTAAGCGGACAAGGGGAATGCCACCTTCTGTGAGAACAACCTCTATACCTTTAAGTGCTAGAGATAATAACTCTTTTAAATTTGTTTGTGCTTCTTGTACGTCAACTGTTTTTGTGAGCATTGCAGCTATCCTAGCTAGGAGTTAAAAGTGCGATCGCATGGTAGAGTGCAATTTCTATCTCAAACGGTCAAACTTATTATACTAACTATCACAGGTCAAAGTGTCGCTTAAAGCGCGGGTCTAGTTTGTCGGTTTTCCTTTGGTTGCAGGGGCGGCAGAGGGTTTGCAGGTTGCTGATGTCGTTGCTGCCGCCGCGCCCTAGGGGGATGATATGATCGATCGTCAGTTCTGCTTCTAGTTTAGTTTGGCCGCAGCTTTGGCACTGGTATTTGTTGCGAGTGAATACGTATTTTCTGACTTCTGGGGGAATACGAATTCTGGGGGTTTTAGTCATGATGTATTTTAACTGCAGATGTTTGATGGATTAGGAGGCTGAGTTTTCTTGATTGAGAAGTTGGCGGCGCAAATCATCGAGGGGAGATTCTGGTTTGCTAGTTTCTGATTCGTTGTTTTTTGGTGTGTCTTCGACTTCTGGTTCGTCGGGGCAAAATTCTATAGTGACATTGAGTTTGAGCTTAATCTTTCCTTTCTGCCAGGCCTGAGCACCCACTCTGAGAATTTCACAATCTATACCTTGACCAAACCATTTCCCATAAGCATTACGTTGTAGACCTACATCAATATTTAGTTGCTGTTGGCCTAATAACGAATTGAGTGTCTGTCCTAACCCATTTTCCGGCAAAACTTGATTTACTGTTTCCTTCAATTTTCCTACTCTAAGCATTGCGTTACCAAAAGATAAAGCATCATCATTAGCACAGTTGTGAAAATCAAATTTATCTTTCATGTTAATTTCTAAGTTTTTTAAACTGTCATCATAACTATTTTAGAGTAGTATCTCTGTTTTTGCAAGAATCCCGGCGAATAGAATTCGCGGCTATACAAACAATGTCCGCCTCCGCGGACTAAGAATGTCTTCAACCCGCGTCGGCGGGTTTTGTCTGTGTAGCCGCGATTTCCAATCGCCGGGATTTATGCTCTTTTGGCAATAATCCCGGCGAATAGAATTCGCGGCTACACAAACGATGTCCGCCTCCGCGGACTAAGAATTAAAAATGTCTTCAACCCGCGTCGGCGGGTTTTGTCTGTGTAGCCGCGAATTCTATTCGCCCGGTTTCCAATCACCGGATTTCCAATCGCCCGGTTTCCAATCGCCCGGTTTCCAATCGCCGTAATTTCAATCGCCTTAATTTCAATTATTCACCATCCACCGCAACGCTATTATTTTCTTCAATTACAGGCAACAAATGCTCGTGCAACTTCATCGCCCGCAAACAACCATTAATCCCAGAAACCGCCCGATCGTACTCTTGAATCTTCTCTTCATTCTCACCTTGCAGCCGCAGATTCTTAGCAATTTTCTCCTCAGCTTCCTGTGCTAAAGTTTGTTCCAAATAATCGCGGGCTTGACTGTATTTCTGCAAAATATCATCAGCTTGCTTGTCCGCCATCGGTAACAAATGCTCTTTCAGCGTTTGGTTGACAGTTTGGCGGAAAGTTTGCCGAATAGTTCGAGATACTTTTGGCTCAAAATCTAGCCTCAACAATTGCCGAATTGCCGGTTGCGCGTCTACCATGTTTTCGCAGTCAAAACCTTGAGATGTTTGCTGCAATGTTTCCCGGAATTGGTAAATCGAAAACGTGCCTTCATCGTAAAAACGGGGACTTTCTCGCACGTAGCGATCGCACTCCACGCCCGCTGCATTCACCAAAGCATTAGAAACCCGCTGCGACAACTCCTCTAACTGCTGTTCAATTCCCCCGTCATTCCCCAACAACCGATAAAGCAATCGATAGTATTCCGACTTACGAATGCTATCTTTTAAATACAGGAAAAAATTCTCAACCAGTGACTTAGTAGACTCTACTAAAATATCTTCCAACTGATTGGCTAAATAATAAAGCGCTTCCACTAAAACAGCAATTAGAGGTGCTGTAGCATTGCGGGGATGAGTCATCAAAGTGCGTCCGTAAGCCGCCTCAACCGAAAATCCGTCTAACAATTCATCCAAGCGACGGATCATCCGAGATTGCATTTGTCGAAAATCAGTATCGAAAATATCGCATTTGTTCATAATCATTTCATTGATTTCTTTGGCGATATGTTCCCGAAAGTCTTGTCCGACTTGCTGCAATTCTTGATTTAGCCGCAAAAGTTCCTGGGCTTTCATTGCTTCAATTTCGCGGGGCTGGCTGTCCAAATTTCGCTGAATTGTTTGGTATTGTTTCCGCAGTTGAATGCACAAATCTTCTAAATCGTCAGCGAGATTTTTGAACAGTTGCGGGCGCTTTTCTTTGGTGAGATAATCGGTGATGGCTGTGCGAAAATCTTCGATGC
>Ga0335395_10001022_pt1 | contig 17823 bp, 18 predicted proteins | sample MAT02_FD_205744 | JGI IMG/M metagenome (GOLD analysis project Ga0335395, IMG submission 205744) | Freshwater microbial communities from Lake Fryxell liftoff mats and glacier meltwater in Antarctica - MAT-02 (spades assembly) (version 2) ...
TTGACAAAATGGCGATCGCTACCCGCGAATATAATTTGTTCAGAACGACAATGTATGTAATTAGTCCGGCGTTGGGAAAAGAAGCCCAAGGGCGATCGCGCTTGTACCATCCAGAGCACGATCGGCTGTTCCGTCAGTAGTCATTAGTCAGTAGTCAGTAGTCAGTAGTCAGTAGTCAGTAGTCAACTGTTAACTGTTAACTGTTAACTGTTGACTGTATAGAGGTTATCAAAAAAGTGAGGTATACGGGCGAGGCCCAATGCCCAATGCCCAATGCCCAATGCCCAATGCCCAATGCCCAATGCCCAATGCCCTATTCCCCATTACCAATGAAAGATTTAACTCGCAGACAATTTATCACTGTCACCGCATTAACCGCTGGATTTGCTTTAGCAGTTCATCCTATTTCTTTGGCAACTATTACCACAGATAAAACTGGTTTAATAGCAGGTGAAGTGAAAATCCCCGTGAAAGACGAGTTCATTCCAGCCTACAGAGCAATGCCCGCTACTGGGAGCGATTTTCCAGTAATTTTAGTAATTCAAGAAATCTTCGGAGTTCACGCATACATTCAAGATATTTGCCGCCGTTTTGCTAAATTAGGCTATTTGGCGATCGCCCCAGAAATGTTTGCCCGTCAAGGTGATGTTTCTAAACTCACCGACATTCAAGAAATTATTACTAAAGTTGTCTCGAAAGTTCCCGACGCTCAAGTTATGTCCGATTTAGATGCTACCGTAGATTGGGCGCAAAAGTCGGGAAAGGGCAATATTGATAAGTTGGGAATTACCGGATTTTGCTGGGGTGGCAGAATTGTGTGGCTGTACTCTTCCCACAACCCGAAAGTCAAAGCTGGCGTGGCTTGGTACGGGCGTTTGGTTGGCTCTTCTACGGCTTTGACTCCGAAACAGGCGATCGACCTTGCAGCAACTTTGAAAGTGCCTGTATTGGGTCTTTACGGCGGCAAAGACGAGTCAATTCCCAACGATACCGTCGAGAAAATGCGGCAAGTTCTCAAAACTGGCAGCAGCGGTTCCGAAATCGTGGTTTATCCAGATGCGCCGCACGGTTTTAATGCTGACTATCGCCCGACTTACCGGAAAAAAGAAGCTGATGATGCTTGGAAAAAGCTGCAAGATTGGTTTAAGAAGCACGGAGTTGTTTGAGAGTTTTGAGATTTATTCGTTCTTAGCAACCCTTGGCCCCTCGATGAGTTTTGAGTTCAGAACTTATACCAATTTCCTAAAATTCTGCTACAGATATGGCCTCTAAAATGAATTGCCATCCCGTGAAAGAAGCAATGATTTCATTCGTCAACTTTTTTAATTCTTTTTGCACCGCAGCTCTCAACTCTTCTATGTTATCTAATCTCAACCATTTCAATTGTTCTTTGAGATACCCCCACAGTCTTTCTATTGGGTTAACCTCCGGACTATAGGCGGGCCCAAAGAGTAAAATTACATTCAGGCGGTATGCTGAGATTTAAAGAGCTATGAAACCCGCCATTGTCTACTTGAATTAAGCGATTTCTTGCTGGAATTCTTGACTGGATTTAGCTTTCATGCTGAATGCAGCAACACCAACTACCAGAATCAAAACAACAATTGTTCTCCAGTGAATCAAAAAAGGCAGACCCGCCGCTAAAAATATTCGTCTTGGAAAAAAGAGCAGGAAAACTAAAGCAATACTGCCGAGCAAAGCATTGCGGTTATTGCTGCAATACAGCCACATCGAGGTCAGAATCGGGAACAAACCTACATAATCGTAGACGTGAGTATATCCGAGAAACGTGAAGGATATACCCATCAGCAAAGCCAAGACATCTTCTCGATTAATTCTATTGCGGAACACCCACAGCAGAACCGCTAAAATTACAGCCACAATCTTGATAGCCGGTACATTCAAGCCTAAAGAAGCGAAAAGACTTTCCATGCCAACTTTATCTTGAAACCCCGGTTGATTGAAAGGCAAAGAGCTATAACTGTCTTGAATTCCTTGATGCCACGCTGCCAGCATCCCAACGGGCCCGCCGTACAGCACCAATGGGTAAGCGCTCATAATTGTAACCGTTGCGAAGGCTACAGCTAATATTTTCCAGTTCCGTTCTAGCAAAAACCAAATACCGAGCAATAAGCATAGTTGTGGCTTAAAACTGGCTATACCTAAACAGATTCCTGCCCATACAAATTTTTGCCGTTGGCTGAAGAACCAAGCAGCCATTGTGGCAGCAAAAGCCATCAAAGAAGTTTGACCCATCCACACAACGTGGGAAGTGAATGGATTGCCGATAATCATCGCACTCATCACCAAACTGCCGAGTTGATTTTGATGATTATTTTGATGTTCGTTGATGGTGCTAACTGTCATGGCAATAATAGCTGCGATTGACAGCAAGTTGAATAAGATCCAGACGAATTTGGCAACTGAGTAATCGAAAAGACCGACAAACATACACAAGGCGGCTGATTGAGGAGGATAAAAGAAAGCCGCATCTTGAAGGTTGTCAATTTCCTTTATTGCCGCTACACTTTTAGTCAGCATATCGTGGTTGTAGGCATTTAAACGCATCAGCCAAGCACGTCCAGCAGCGTAAAGGACGCCACCGTCAGCATTGAGTTGACCGTCTCTGCCAATCCCTATTATGCCGAAACAAATTAGAGATAATATACTGACTGCTAAAAGACCTAAACCAAAGTTCCGATTAAACGATTCTGTCATCGAATTTTCTCCAGTTTAGTTAATGGATTCAACGACTGCGTTCCGATTGCAATATTAATATAGCCTTTCGAGCTCTCATATGAGGTACTATCCGGCTCCGTGGGCATAGGCCTCCGTGGCCTCCGTGGGCATACCTCACCACGCTTGAGAACCGCTATAGCTCAAGTTTTAACTCAGCAGATAGTTAGTTGTCAAAAAATCTGGGAAACTAAATTTAGGTTAATAAAAATAAATGTTGCGGGAAGCAGAAAATTTGGTAGGAAAAAAAGCAAGATTGGCAATCTCAACAGTTTCGGTGTGGCGCATCGCTCTTAAGACAGTTGGGTTTGTGAGCCGGACATTGGTAAACTGGGCTGTGTAGAATTATCGATCGACAGGTAAGCCCGTGTTAGACGAACAAGCTAAAAAGACCATCCTCCGCAAAATCCCTCACGGATTGTACATCTGCGGTGTCAAAGACGGGGAGGAAGTCAACGGTTTCACCGCTAGCTGGGTGATGCAATCTTCCTTTACCCCTCCCTTAGTCGTCAACTGCGTCAAGCAAGACTCCAAATCCCACGCCATGATCAAAGCCAGCGGTGTCTTTGCTTTGAGTTTTCTGGAAGAGGGACAAAAAGAGTTAGCCCAGAAATTCTTTAAGCCGCAGCGCCGTGTTGGCAATAAATTTGAGGATGTAGAATTTTATGCTGGGGCGGAAACTGGTTGTCCGATTATTTCGGATTCCCTGGGTTACGTCGAGTGCAAAGTTGTGGGTGCTGTGGAACACGGGGATCACACGGTTTATGTGGGAGAAGTTATCGGTGCAGGGGTTCACCGCGAGGGATCTCCGTTGCTGTTAGAAACCACTGGTTGGAATTACGGCGGTTAAAGACTTGGCAGTTGGCAACTGGCAGTTGTCAGTTGTCAGTTGTCAGTTGTCAGTTGTTAAGGGAGGCGAGTTAAAATTAATAAAAAATCGGCGACAATTTTGTCTGCATTTTCTTCTGTCAAAATTGGTACGTGTACGAAAATACATTTGGTGCTAAGTTGAGAATCTGCAAGGTGTTTTAAAACTGCATAATATAGGGCTTCGCAAACAAATTTTCCGGCTTCGTGACTGATTTCTGTGGTTGCTAAATCAGCGATTAACGGTTCGAGATTGACTGCTGTTTTCAGCATATCTGTATCGCAGCAAGCGCAGGATTCTATGGTTAATTTTTGTCTGCTTTCTGCCATGCCGCAGCAGATAATGGTGTCGGGTTGGATTTGGTTGATTTGGGCGATCGCCAAATTGGGCGCTTCCTGAAAATCTACGGGCAGTTTCCTCAAAAAAGTTAGGGAATCAGCCAAAGATTGAATTTGAGAAATCTTGGCTAATAAGTCGTCAGAAGAGTTGGATTTCTGATGGGGAAGCCAAGTATTAAATGATGTTAATAAAAATTTGGTTGTCATAAATGATTGGGAATTGGGAATTGGGAATTGGGCATTGGGCATTGGGCATTGGGCATTGGGCATTGGGCATCGCCCGTATACCTCACTTTTTTGATAACCTCTATACAGTCATTAGTCAACTGTTAACAGTTAACTGTTAACAGTTGACTAATGACTAATGACTAATGACTAATGACTAATTACTGATGACGTTTTGTGCAATAATACCGCTATCGATCATATAAGGCAAGTAAGTCAATGTCTGTCATTGCAGTAGTGGACTATGACATGGGCAATCTGCACTCGGTCTGTAAAGGCTTGGAAAATGTGGGTGCAGTGCCAAAAATTACGGATTCTCCTGCTATAATCGAGCAGGCGGATGCGGTGGTTTTGCCGGGAGTGGGTTCGTTTGACCCGGCAATGCTGAATTTACGATCGCGCAATTTGATTGAACCGATAAAAAGTGCGATCGCGTCGGGGAAACCTTTTTTAGGCATTTGTTTGGGTTTGCAAATTCTGTTTGAAAGTTCCGAAGAAGGCGTAGAACCGGGATTGGGCGTGATTGCGGGAAAAGTACGCAGGTTTCGCTCGGAACCGGGGTTGACAATTCCACACATGGGATGGAATCAATTAGAATTTGCTCAGCCGAATCTGCCACTATGGGAAGGTTTACCCTCCGATCCTTGGGTTTATTTCGTGCATTCTTATTATGTTGATCCGGTTGATTTGCAAGTGCGATCGGCAATGGTGACTCACGGTAGTCAAAATGTGACGGCGGCTATTGCTAAAGATAATCTGATGGCTGTGCAGTTTCACCCGGAAAAGTCTTCGACTACGGGATTGCAAATGCTGTCAAATTTTGTCAGTTTGGTAAGGGCAAAGGTAGCAGCTTAGGCGATTTGTGCAAAACCCGGTTTGTGGTATGAACCGGGTGTTTAGAGTTTTCAAGGATACCATGATCGAAAAAAAATGCAACTGTAAATCTGCTCCAAACCCATATCCAGTAATTTATCCATAATTCTAAATTTTGAAATAGTAAATCTACCTAATTCAACGTAAAATACGGATCGCTAAAAAGCTTGATGTCTTCTTCCTTCTTCCTTCTTCCTTCTTCCTTCTTCCTTCTTCCTTCTTCCTTCTACTTATGAGTCTGAGAATTTGCGGCAACCGCCAAATCAAAACTCTGCCGGGACTCGCAACTCGCCCGACACTGGCGCGAGTCAGAGAGGCTTTATTTAATATTTGGCAGGGGACGATCGCAGATTGTAGATGGCTTGACATTTGTACCGGCAGTGGTTCGATGGGTGCAGAGGCTTTGTGTCGCCAAGCCGCGAGTGTTACTGGTATCGAACAGTCGGCGAAAGCTTGTGCAATTATCCGCGAAAACTGGGAAAAAATAGCAGATTCTTCTCAAGAAGTCCAAATATTGCGGGGAGACGCGATCGCAAAATTGACGGCACTAGCGGGACAGCAGTTCGATCGCATTTACTTCGATCCGCCCTACGCCAGCGACTTGTACGAACCTGTGTTAAATGCGATCGCCAGCCAAGAAATGTTAGCACCACACGGCGAAATCGCGATCGAACACAGCCCGGAGCGATCGACACAACCGATACCCGGCCTAGAAATTTGCCGCCAGAAAGTGTACGGCAATACAGCATTAACCTTCTATAGCCCAATACGGTTCCGATAAGAAGACGGGGCGGTTGAAACCGTACGTCTTATCTTCAGTCCGCGGAGGCGGACTTCGTTTGTGTAGACGCGGTTTCAACCGCCGTCTTATTGTCAACTGAACTGAGCAATCCCCGAAATAAATCGAGTTTACGCTGAAAATAAAGACTTTCAGTTGTAACATAAGTTGCAAAGTGTGAGTGTGAATATTCCTAAAGGAGTGAATATGGTTCAGACACCTTCGCGCCATCGTGGTAGCGAATTTCCGGCTGCTAACTCAGTACAGCCAGCCAAACGCGATAGTATTCTGTTGGGAAATAGCCTCTCCCTACCAAATACTAAACTCTTTGGCACAGACGGCATTCGCGGGAAAGTTGGAGAATTGCTGAATGCACCCCTAGCCCTGCAAGTTGGTTTCTGGGCTGGACAAATTATGCGCCAAAATGCCCCCAACCAGGGCCCGGTTATTTTGGGGCAAGACAGCAGGAATTCCAGCGATATGCTGGCAATGGCACTGTCAGCGGGTTTGACAGCCGCCGGTTTGGAAGTGTGGAATTTGGGATTGTGTCCGACTCCCTGCGTTGCTTATCTGGCAAGCATTTCGGAGTCTGTCGGCGGTGTGATGATTTCGGCTTCTCACAATCCCCCAGAAGATAACGGGATTAAGTTTTTTGGCTCAAACGGCTCTAAGCTGTCGCAACAGTTGCAGGAACAAATCGAAGCGGGAATCCGGGGGGCTAAGGTTCCGGTTGCTAGTTTTGCTTTGGGACAACACTACCACCGCCAGGAGTTGGTGAAAGATTATGCTGCTTCTGTCTCTGATTCGCTGCAACAGATGAATTTGTCGGGAATGCGGGTGGTTTTGGATTTGGCCTGGGGGGCGGCGGCGGGTTTAGCGCCGGCGGTGTTCGAGCAAATGGGGGCGGATGTGATCTGTTTGCACAACTCTCCAGATGGATCTCGCATTAATGTTAACTGCGGTTCTACTCATCTCGAAAGTTTGCAAGCGGCGGTTTTGGAACACAATGCTGATTTGGGATTTGCTTTTGACGGTGATGCCGATCGAGTTTTGGGTGTTGACAACAAAGGGCGATCGATTGATGGCGATTACATTCTTTATCTGTGGGGCCGGCAGTTGCGCGACTCCGAACAGTTACCGGATAATTTAATTATTTCTACTGTAATGGCTAACCTCGGCTTCGAGCGAGCTTGGGAAGAATTGGGGGGCAAACTAACTAGAACGAACGTGGGAGATCAGCACGTTCATGCTGAAATGCAGCGCACGGGTGCGATGTTGGGCGGCGAACAGTCGGGGCACATTCTTTGTCCGCATTTCGGTATCAGTGGCGATGGTTTGCTGACAGCTTTGCATATAGCTTCGCTGGTGCGCCAATCCGGGGAATCTTTAGCGCAATTGGTCAGCGGCAGTTTCCAAACTTATCCGCAGTTGCTGGTAAATGTACGGGTGGACGATCGCGAAAAACGGCTAAGATGGCACGAGTGCGAACCCATGCAAAAGGCGATCGATCGTGCTAACACTGCAATGGGAGAACAGGGACGGATTTTGGTTCGCGCTTCTGGCACTGAACCCCTGATCCGAGTTATGGTGGAAGCTGCCAACGCCGAATTGGCTAATTTCTGGACTGAAAATTTAGTCTTAGCTGTTCAGAAACACATAGCTATTTGATGGAAGAAGGAAGAAGGAAGAAGGAAGAAGGAAGAGGGAAGAAGGAAGAGGGAAGAAGCCTTCATCGTGTCAACTTAAGTCGGAAATCCTTTGTATTTCTCGTTTATCGCCGAGGCCTGATCCCCCTAAATCCCCCGGATAGTCGGGGGACTTTGAGAATACTCTTGTCCCCCCCTTATTAAGTGGGGTTCCAGGGAGATCAAGGCCTCGACAATCAACATTAGGCTAATATTAAGCTTGAGATTAAGTTGACACAAATGGCAAGAATCCTCTAGAGAAATATAGGGAATATTGAAACCAATTTTTCATTCTTATTCCCTCATCCTTATTCCCTCTAGACTAAACAACTAAATCCTTCTTTCTTGATTTCCTCATTTTTGATTTTATGAACAGCAAATCAATTCAAAATGGGCGGGTGCATCGAATTTCGTTAAAATTTTTAATTGTCATCATATTAATAACTGGAATATTTTTTAGATTTACAAACCTCGATTACAAAGTCTACTCTTTCGACGAATCTATCACGTCGCTGCGAATTTCTGGCTATACCTGGACGGAAATGGTACAGCAAGATTTTCAAGGTAAAATAATTAGCGTCGAAGAATTGCAGCGGAAATATCAGCAGATAAATCCCGAAAAAAGTTGGTTGGATACTGTTAAAGGTTTAGCTACAGAAGAACCTCAACTACCACCGCTGTATTTTATTTTAGCCAGATTTTGGGTGCAGTTGTTCGGCCCGCAAGTGGCGAATGTCAGAAGTCTTTCAGCTTGGATTAGTTTGCTAGTTTTTCCCAGCATTTATTGGCTGTGCTGGGAATTATTTCGCTCTACTTCTGTGGGATGGGTTGCTGTGACAATCACCGCTGTGTCGCCGTTTCACGTCTTGTACGCGCAAGAAGCAAGACCGTACATGATGTTTGCAGTCCTTGTCTTGCTGTCGAATGCGATGCTGCTGCGGGCGATCGCCCTACAAAAAACTCCCGCCACATTTAAATCAAGATCTAAATTGAGCAAGGCTGTTTGGTCTATTTATGCGATCGCCCTGACGCTAGGACTGTATTGTAGTTTATTATTTTTTATAGTAATATTAGCCCACGGTATCTACGTAATTATCACTGAAAATTTGCGTCTTAGCCAAACATTAATGGCTTATTTACTAGCTTCAGCGGCAGCAACACTCATTTTCTTACCTTGGATTTTCGTATTAGTTTATAACTCGCCCAAAATCGCTGCCACAGTAGGCTTGCCCCATTTTTCTCTCTCGGTCATGTCTTCACTTAAATCTTTGATTCTTATCACCTGCCGTAATTTTGTTGACACGCATTGGGCCGGCGGAATAATCAAATTAGGTGCGAGCAATACTAATGATTTAATGAGACTAATTGTAGCAGTTATATTAATGTTAGCGATCGCATATTCAATCTACTTCATTTGCTACTCAACTCCCAAACGAGTTTGGCTGTTTGTCTTGACAGCAATCGCAATTACAGCGATAGTATTGATAGCAGTAGGAGGCGTTGCCGATCGCTATCTAGTTCCCTATATTTTAGGAATCCAGCTAGCTGTGGCTTACCTGTTCACCGCTAAAATTGTAGCCACCACCAATCCCCGACAACAAAAGCTGTGGCAGCTCGGCTTAATAGCCCTAATATCAAGTGAAATAGTTTCTTGTGCCGTTAGCTCACAATCACAACTTTGGTGGAACAAGTATCCTTCTAGCACTAAATACAATCCCCAAGTAGCCGCGATTGTCAATCAAGCCCAAAAACCTTTATTAATTAGTCACGGAGGCAACAACCTTACCGGAAAAATAATGTCTATCAGCTATTTACTGAAGCCACAAACACAGCTTTTACTAGCAGTTAAACCAGAGCAAGTCAAAATTCCTGATGGTTTTAGCGATGTATTTATCTACCGAAGCACCAAACTATTGCAATTTGAACTAGAAAAAGTGCAAAAATATAAAATCATACCAATTTACAAACCGGGCGATGTGTGGCTTTGGCGTTTAGAGAAATAACAAAAGTGGCAACTGCGAATGATGATTTCTATTGTGATACCTACCTACAATCGCGAGCAACCCCTGCGAGAGACATTGGCTGATACGATTCGGCAAAATTACCCGAATTTTGAAGTGCTGGTAATCGATCAAACTCGCACCCACGAATCGGAAACTCAAGTTTATTTAGAGGAATTGGCAAATGCGGGAAAAATTCGGTGGTTTCGGGTAAATTGGGCGAGTTTGCCGGCGGCGAGAAATTATGCCGTGCGGCGCGCAGTTGGAGAGATTATTTTATTTCTTGATGATGATGTACAATTGCCGGATGGTTTTTTAGTTGCTCACGCTGCCAACTATTTAGAAAAACCGGATGTGGGTTGTGTGGCGGGTAGGGTATTTGACAGAATGAAATTGGATTTTTCTGGAGGTGATTTGGCGATCGACTTTTTGCCCCCAGAAGCGATGGATGCGGGCATTGCTTGGTATTTTATCGATTTGGTGCATACAGTCAAAGCGCAGCAGGTGCTCTCGGCTAGAGGCTGTAATATGTCGTTTCGCAGGCAGGTTTTTGCCGAGTGGGGTTTGACGTTTGATGAGCGGTTTGTAGGGAGTGCGGTGCGGGAGGAGTCGGATTTTTGTTTGAGATTGCGATCGACTGGCATGAAAATTTGGTACGATCCCAGTGCCTGTTTAGTTCACTTGGGGGAGGAGAGCGGCGGATGTCACGATGTCAGCACGCGATCGATCGCATATCAAGTCACATTTTATCACAACCACTTTCTGATGGGATTGAAAAATTTAACGACCTTTGAATGCCTGCGATTTTTCGCCAAACTCTTTGACTGCCACGTTTTGGGGAAGCCACCTTGTCATAAAGGTCGATCGCCCATTAAAATTATTGTTCGACTTACTTTTTATATCCTCGGCTTGATTAGCGCCATCAATACACTCATCAAATCGCTATGGAATGACGGACAAATTTACACCCGTCAAGATAACCTTAACATTAAATAATTACAATTACCAACTACCAATTACCAATGACATAACAATGAGAATCTTGGTTGTTAGCCACACGTATATAGTGGACATAAATCGGGAAAAATTTAAAATATTAGCCAACCTAGAACCAGACATTGAAGTAACAATTGTAGTGCCGCGACGCTGGAAACCAGGAGGCGTACAAAATAAAATCATAGAAACGGAATTTTATCAAGAAGACTCATTGAAAATAGTTCCCATCTCCAACTTTAGTCAAAATAATCAAGGCTTGCTAACATTTGGGACAGATATAATTAAACTATTGCAGGAATTCCAGCCGCAGATCATTCAAGTCGAACAAGGTTCAAAATCCCTAGCCTATACCCAATTAATTATACTCAATAAATTACTCAAACTCCAAGCAAAAAATATATTATTTACCTGGTGGAACCTGCCTTATAAATTGAAGTGGCCTATTTCTGTCTTAGAAAATTGCAATCTTCAGAATACCGACGGGATTATTGCCGGCAATTTAGATGGTTCTAAAATTCTGCACGAGCGGGGTTACACAGGTATGATGGCAGTAATGCCGCAACTCGGAGTAGATGAAACATTGTTTTTGCCTACTGGTAAAAACGCTGATTTATCGCGAAAATTAGGCATTGAACCGACCGATTTTGTGGTAGGATTTGTCGGGCGATTTGTCGAAGAAAAAGGACTACTAACTTTAGCTGAATCATTGGCGGGATTGAAAAAACTCCCTTGGAAGTGGCTGTTAGTAGGACAAGGGAAATTGCGATCGCACTTGGAACAAAAATGTATAGAATGGGGCATCAGCGACCGAATAGTCTGGATAGAAAGCGTTTCCCACGAAGCAATACCCCCCTACATTAACTTAATGAACTGCTTGGTATTGCCCTCGCAAACCAGCTATAAATTCAAAACTTTGACTACTGTGGGTTGGAAAGAACAATTTGGTCACGTTTTAATCGAAGCGATGGCGTGTAAAATCCCGGTTATCGGTTCCGACTGCGGGGAAATTCCCCATGTCATCGGCGATGCTGGCTTAATATTCCCCGAAGGAAATGCCGAGAAATTGCGAGAATGTTTGCAGCAATTGATGTGGCGGCCGGAGTTTGCTGCTGATTTGGGCGATCGGGGTTATCATAGAGCCATGACCAATTATACAAATCAAGCCTTAGCTGAGCAGTTGTTAGACTTTTACAAAGAATTGTTGTAACTTTTAGCAGTATAATCCAAGTATCAAATCACAACTGTTGCAAATGTCTATTCCTTCCGAAATACGACCTTTGGTTGAGCAGCTCTACGAGGTACTAAACGATACCGAGAGCCTTGCAACGCAGGGACTTTTTGCACTTAGAACAGCAATGTCTCTTTTTCCAGAAAATGAAATACTGATGCAATACTTTTCTTCGATAACTAATTTTCAATTCTGTGTAATAGGTACTCGCTTACAAGCAGAGAACATTGTGAGCAATATATTGATGGCTGGTGTTCCCGATGCAGATGTTCAAAAAGCAGGAGATTATTTAGCAGCCTTGCTACATATAGCTCCTGAATCTAAAATGATGATCGAAAAAGTAATTGAGAAATTAGAGGTATTGTCATGAAACAATTACCAGATGAAAGCGTACTGCTGGAAATCCTTGAAATTGTGAAAGCTGCTGAAGCCAAAGCCAGTGAAATGTATGAATTTTCCAAGAAAATATCTCACAATACCCAAATTACAGCAACCAAGAGAGAGGAAGCTGAACAGCTAAACGGGCAGCCTTTTCCAGATAATTAAATTTGTAATGGGAGATGTTGGTATGTTGATTTAAAAAACGATCCTCCATGCGAATTATCCAAATTATTCCCTCAATTTCCCTAAACCCGGGTTCCTACGAGTTTTGCGACGAGTCACGAGAAATCACGCAAGAAACCGGGTTTGTGAGGTCTTTTGGTAATCAGATGTATCTACTGCAAAAAATATTCATCAATCAGGAATAAAACTGTTAAGTTCTTCGACTAGCAGATGCACTGTTGTTGAAGGATTGTCACTTTCAGGATTGGGGCGATCGTATTCCAATAAAAGCCGTTTTGCGTGTTTAATCGCATCCTGCTGTTTGCTTTTCAGTTCCTCGTAAATCGTCTCGCTGTTTTTCTGATACTCGTGTCCGAGCAACTTCGTCAACATATTTTGATAATTATTGCGAGAAATTCCAGTATTATAAAAATGGAAGTGTAGTAAATACCAAAGTTCAAAAGCATCATTGGAGTAAGCTACTTTAATGCCGTTATTTTTGGCAAGAGTCATAGCTGCATTAAAATTTTGCGCGTCGTGAGAATTTTTACCGTTAATATCGCGATCGAACACACACCAAAATCTGTTTGTTTCGTGGTATTCTGTGTCGTTTTTTAACTCAATAGCTTTTTCTACTAAACTCTTCGTATTTTTTCCTTCTCCTTCGATCTTAAGCTTGATTAAATTTCTATCTACCGGGAAACTTCTAAAATAGTTGGGTTCTGTTTTCTCGCCTTCACACACGATTAAGAACCATTTTCTCTTTCCAACTTTTCGATTGTCGTAATCAATCTTGCTGTGTCGAGACGAACTTTTTTTCCTCATGAAGTCAACCTATTAGTTCTTTGAAATTACCAATAAAAGGGATAGCGCCATACTTGCCGATCATGTAATCGCGCTCAAATGAGGCATCTTTTCCCACTTTATACTCTACCAAAGAATACAAATCAGTAGCGCCCTTATTATCCTTTTCAGTAAACCATATTTGATCCCTGCGAAAAGTCTTGCTGCTAAGCAAGTTTGTGTCGTGTGTCGTAAATATAAGCTGTGCGTTGTGCGAATTAGTCTCGTTAGAATTGAATAAGCAGATTAATTCACGAGTAATCAACGGATGAAGTCGGGCATCAAGTTCATCAATTAATAAAATCTTTCCTGTCCTTAAAGTATCCAGGAGAATGCCTGCTAATGCAAACAATTTGTTTGTTCCCTCAGACTCATGCTTTTCGATATCAAATAATTCTATAGCACTCTGTTTCCCCTCATCATCATATTTCCGGTGAACTGTTTTTACTGCTGGTTTAATTTCTGAATAAGGGAAACCGAACATAGCGGTTTTCTGGGAAACAATAGGTAGAGGTTTATTTGTGATTTGAATATCAGTAATACCTAAGTCTAATTTTTTAATAAATTCAATGATATCACGTCTGTGGCGATCGTTCTCAAAAGACTCTAAAGTTTCCTTGCGGTATTGTGTATCTTGCAAGCCTGATATCAATTGCAAATTTTTACTGAACCACAGCAGAATTTTTCCAGAAACTTTACCATTAAATTGTGCAACAACAGAAAGAAATAAAGCATTACTTCTGGTTTTATCGCTAATGCCTTGCCCCTCCGGGAAATTATCTAATATAAAATCGTCAAAATCCCGTTCAAAAAGCATTTCTTCTTCACTGTCATCAGCTTGAAATAGCCACTCAGAAACAACTTCCCGCGCGTTTACCTCAAAACCGTACCTAAAAGTTTTGTCTTCAAGTAGAAAAACGATTTCAAAGAAAGACGGCTCTTTTTCTGTCTGCGTACTTAGCCTGAATGCTTCAATATAGATCGCCTCTGAAACTTGCGTTTCTTTGGATGAGTTGAGGACAAACCACTTCATAAAGTTAATAGCAGCAACAAGATTGCTTTTGCCGCTGGCATTTGCTCCATAAATAGCAGCACTTTTTAGCAATTTTAATCTATGATTGATTTCAAATACATTATTTTCGTCAAGGTCTTTGTCCTCCCCCGTGATTGAGGAAGCTACCATGCTGAGGGTGACAGTTTCTTTAAAAGATTTGTAGTTGCCGACGCTGAATCCAATCAGCATAAAGTGCCTCCGATCGCCTAAATTAGTATAAGGTGCAAAACTTGCACTTATTTCTATAATAACACAACAAGCTACCCCAACTAACAACAAGTCGTAACCATGCGAATTATCCAAATTATTCCCTCAATTTCCCTCGTCTACGGCGGCCCGAGTCAAATGGTATTGGAACTTTCGGCTGCCCTAGCTTCCCAAGGCATTGATGTCACAATTATCACCACAGATTCTAATGGAGATATCGGTCAACCTCCCTTAGATGTGCCATTAAATCAACCAATCAAACAAAACGGTTATCAGATTATTTATTTCCGCTGTTCTCCGTTTCGTAGATATAAGTTTTCCCTGAGTTTATTACAGTGGTTGAATGAAAATATCGAACAATTTGACCTTGCTCACATTCACGCTTTGTTTTCGCCAGTAACTACTTTCGCTGCTACAATTGCCAGATATCATAAGTTGCCGTATATTATCCGTCCCTGCGGTATGCTTGACCCCGCCGATTTGCAGAAAAAAAAGTTCTTGAAACAGATTTATGCTGCACTTTTAGAACGCCCTAATTTGGCAGGTGCGGCAGCAATTCATTTCACTAGCAAACAAGAAGCTAAAATTTCAGAAAGATTTGGTTTGGAGAGCACAGGCAAGATGCCTGTGCCACAGGATTTTGTGCCACAAGATAGCACAGGCAAGATGTCTGTGCCACAGGATTTTGTGCCACAAGATAGCACAGGGAAGATGCCTGTGCCACAAGATTTTTTGTCACAAGATTTGGTGATTCCATTGGGAGTGACGGCAGATTTTTCTCCTGAAATATTGCGGAATTCTGAAATACCAATCATATTATTTATGTCGCGGATCGAACCAAAAAAAGGATTAGATTTGCTCATCCCGGCACTGGAAAGTGTTTTAGCAGATGGCATAATATTTCATTTTATTTTGGCAGGCTCCAATCCCCAAAATGCTGATTATGAAACAAAAATTAAACAACAAATACAAAATTCAAGTTTAGGAAAATTTACTACAATCACGGGTTTTGTTAGCGGTGATGCAAAAGTTGCACTGTGGAGAAAGGCTGACTTATTTGTGTTGCCTTCTTATTACGAAAACTTTGGCATTGCTGTTGCAGAAGCGATGGCGGCTGGTGTACCTGTTGCTATTTCCGATCGCGTACACATCTCCGACGACATCCAGCAAGCAGAGGCTGGGTGGGTTGCGCCTCTGGAGGTAGGGGCGATCGCCTCCACGATCAAATCAGCACTCCTGGCACCACAGGAACGCCAGCGCCGGGGCTTGAACGCGCAAGCTTATGCCAAAAAGCACTACAATTGGGAGGCGATCGCCCAACAAACCATCGAAGCTTACCAGCACATTTTGGCATCGATTAACTAACGCAACTGAAATTTACCTTTTACTTCTTTTCCTGCGGCGAGTTTTTGTGCTGCTGCTATCAGAATCTGTCGGCGAGATATTTTCATCGCTGCTTTGGAGCAGTGTTATTGCTATTTCAGCTACAATACTTGTCAACAAAACTCTGCAATCCAGCTTGATATCCTTCTCCTACCGCCTGAAATCTCCACTCTCCATTCTTTCTATACAAACGACCAAATTCTATAGCAGTTTCTCGCGTAAAATTCTCTTTTAATTCATACCGAACAAGTTCGATTCCCGTATCCAAATTGACAATCTTGACAAAAGAATTTATGATATTGCTAAAATTTGCATTAACTTTCTGTGCTTCGTGAATAGTGACAACAAAAGTTATTTCGACTATTTCAGGATTAACTCTTTCTAAAATAACGCCATAAATAGTCTTATTCTCTTTACCTTGGTTGTTATTTTCAGGAATTGTTTGAAGTACCGAACCGTCAGAGGATTGCAGGTTATTGTAAAATATAAAATATTTATCGTTAGGTATTTTACCGTCAGAGCCTAGCATAAATGCAGAGACATCAATCTCGTAGTTTTGTCCTGCCTCTGTCACCTGCCAACCGAGGGCGATCGCCATTTTTTTTAAATCCGGCGCTTCTTTAGAGATATTAAATCTCTCACCCTTACTTAATTGCATTGCCATCTGCTTATTTGTCAAACATAAACTTTTATAGTACCAATGTTAATATTAAGTGGCACAAGAACTTTTCATCTTTAATAAAACTTAATATTTTGCGTCTCAGAGCGGGCTTGATTAAAAATATGTGCTGCCTGTATCCGAATTTATTGAGATTGACTTACATAAAATTACGTAAGTAAAAACCGGGCTTTATCCAAAACCCGGTTTCTACAATTGAACTTAATTTGACTCTACTTTTGAGCATTTTCAGAACTAGGTGGCAGGGTGACAAAATTACCGAAAGCTGCAACGGTTGGATAGGTTTTTTTGCCCAGTTGAGTTTTGTAAATGCTGACAACGCCTAAGTTCTGACGTTCTGTTGTATTGTCGAGCAAGTGTTCGATCGAGCTCCGCTGCGAAGTCAGCAAATTTTTGCAACTGCCGATCAACGTCTCTGCAACGCCGCTCAACGCTTGAGGTACGCGAGAATCCTTACACACAGTGCTTTCCAACTCGGCTTCGAGTACGCCGGAAGCATAAGTTAGGTATTTGTCTCTCGGAGGATTTGTAAATGCCATACCGGCGGCTAACACGCTTAGGGCGATCGCCACTTTTCCGACATTACCGAAAAAATTAGAATTTGGTTTGTGAGTATTCATTGGTTTATCAATAATCATTTTTTTAGCTCCATTGAGTTATAAGCTTCTCTAGATTTAAACTACACTTGTTCAGAAACAGATTTCAGAAAAGAGAGGACGGTTTTTAGATTGGAGATTAGTTGCGAGTGCCAGCTCTCGCGATCGGGAGGCTCCCACTCAAATATAATTTGGATCTAGCCCGATGGGATATCCGCAGCTTAACTTCCTTCTACTCTCCTTTCTCGCCCAAATCCGGTAAATTTTCACTTAGGCTCTTGTACGCTCTTGTAGGATGCCCCTTGTGTACCAATCGGTAAATCGGTACACAAGGGGCGGTGGGACACCTCGTCAATCGGTGCTTGCTAAGCACACCCTACGCAAACAGTGGTTGAGGGCGCGAATAATAGCGGCCAGGTGCGCCCGCACGCCCTACACTTATTTTTGCTTTGATTTTTGTCGATCGATCTCCCGCTGCAATTCTTCAATCTGACGGCGCAAAGTCTCCGTCTCGCTGTTAGATGTTTGAGACTTCACATCAACCGCACCCTCAGCCACAGCCCGCTTGTAGTTCCCCAGCTTAATTTGGCGGTATTCCTCGGAAGTGGCCCAATCTCGCAAATACCGCAGGCGTTCCACCGGGAAAGGGTGACTCAGCATCACGCCTTGACCGCCGTTGTACAGTAAAAATTTATACACTTGATTGAGATTGTCGCGATCGAGTTCTTGATAATTGTCAGACTGGCGGATAAACTCTTGCAAACTGCATTGGTCAGCATATTTACTGCTAA
>Ga0335395_10001023_pt1 | contig 17809 bp, 7 predicted proteins | sample MAT02_FD_205744 | JGI IMG/M metagenome (GOLD analysis project Ga0335395, IMG submission 205744) | Freshwater microbial communities from Lake Fryxell liftoff mats and glacier meltwater in Antarctica - MAT-02 (spades assembly) (version 2) ...
TTGAACCAAATGTGCTATAACTATTTTTTCGCGGAGATCGACGGAATATGCTTTCATTAGTTTTGGATATGAGATGATATTTTGTTGTTATTTATTGTATCATCATACAGCGGAAACCGCTGTATATAGTCCTGGACGCACGGGTAGTCAGAAACCGGGTTTTTTCACGAAAATCCTTCGTGATAGTCAACAGATTAGATAAAAAACCCGGTTTCTCTAGCCTTAATGCGTAAGTCCTGATCTAGCACTACGCACTTTACTTTATCATTTAGTTCCCAAATCCAGCACAAAATTTTCTCCGTCTTCATAAAGTTTTTTTCGAGTTTTTGCAAGTTGCTGCACGTTATCCCGAAAGTCGTGAGAGAGTTTTGCTTGCAGTCGAAACCAAGATGACAATCCAGGGCCCGAAGTATCTACATCTGCGGGATGATTGAGACTCCAAGACGAATAAGCTATGTATCGAATAGATTTTGAAACTAAATAGTTGGCTAAGGCTTCAGGGCCTTTGAATGCAGGCATACCGGGAGGCAAACTCGCTCCCCCTGGCCAGTCAGCCAGGAAAATTTGATTGCGTTTGAAGTCGAGGATAAAAGGTGCATCTAATCTTGTTAAAACTGTTTCTCCCTGTGGCACAGACTCCTGCATTGCTACGTACTGCGACTTTTGCTTTGCTGTAACTAACGATGGATTTGTCAGCCCAAATTGAATATTTTTCACATAAGCTGAATAAGTCTGTTTAGTGAGAGCCCAGTCATAGCTAATTGCCAACCCCGCACAAAATACAGCAACAATAAAAAAGTTGGCTACTCCGTTTTTATTTAATGCTCCCGTGTCGGTCATTGCTACCGCGATCAATATTAAAATTGCTGGGAAAAGGTGAGAAAACGAATAGCGAAAAGGGTCAGCATTTTCAGTAAGTATGCCTACAGCAATTGTCGCCAATCCCGCTGCAATTGTCATAGATAAAACTGCTTGGCGGTTCGAGAACGAGGGGTTTTCGGGTAAATTGCCAAAATTCAGAGGTCGGATGCTCAAGCTCAAACAGCCGAGCAATATCAGTATAATAATGTAAATGCCTCGGAAAGATGCGATCGCCATTTTAGCAGTACCCAATAGTGTCGAACCTGATTTGAATGTAATGCCATAGGCGGAGGCGTGATAGCCTTTTCCCAAAAGAGGATACATTAAAGTGCCTGATGATTGATACATAGAAATCATCCAAGGCAGCAGAAATATTCCGACTAATACTGTTGTCAGCACTAATTCAAATATAACTTTTTGTTTTGATTGAGAGCTAATCCAGTAGCAAATATAGCTCACTGCAAATAGAAAAACACAGGCGGGAATTAAAGATGATTTTACAGCACAAATTGCCCCAGCAATTAAAGCTAATATACAAGCATTGGCTGCCCAGTGGTTGTGTTCTATTTCTTTACTGTCAAGCGTCCTGAACAAACTTACAAATAATGCGACTGGCTGCATCATACTTGTAGTATTAGCTTTGGGAACTGCAATCAAAAGCAAGAATAAAATAGTAAAGATTATGCGTTTGGTTGAGGCTGGGTTTTGTTGGAAAAATCCTAGAATTGTCCGACAGTAATTATCAGGGCCAAAGCGGGGTCGATGAGGTTTAAATTAGTGTCGGAAAGTCCGCTTAAAATTAATGTATGGAGAAATGACTGTCCCCCAAAAGATACTATTCTGCGTTCGCTGAAAGGGTCTGGGCCCATCGAACCGAGTTGCAGCATTTTGTGGGGAAATACTAAGTAGGCGTGGTAGTCGTCGCTGGTATTAAACCCGTCAGCATAGACCATATTTGCAAAGTTGAGTCTACCTGTATAAAGCCATCCAGCATATTGGATTAAAATCAGTAGACTAACTATGGCAATGCCTGCTAAGATGATTTTATCTTGGCGACATTGTTGAAATAGCTGCAATAGATTGCTAATAATTAATTGTCTATGATTTACTAAATCTACTAGACAGTAAACGATTCCCAAACCTAAAAAAATTAGAATTGTGGTTTGGGAAATAGTCCAGGCTGCATTTAAGATGCCGCCAATTAGAACGCTAAAAGCTAGACCCCAAGCGGCTCTTTGTCCCCAGTCAATTCGCTGGTTGGGAAACAGGATGTGGTTGAGGGCTTTTCCCCAACCTATGAGGGATAGTAGCAGGCAAATACCGTAGGAAAATGAGATGAGGTATGACATCATTGCTGTAGGAGTTTTATCTATTAAATAGTTAACTTTTGAAGTGATTAGTTGTCAAGTATTTGCGGTTTTGCTCTGGAGCGTTTTTGATTATACAATACGGTGTTATTATCGTCAATTTATTGTCAATACTTCGGACAGTTTTAGATCTGGTCGAGTGTCCGAAACCCATACTGGCTATATGGTAGACTATTATTTCAAGGTTTAATTGCAGCGCTAAGTTTCCTAAAATGCGTTAAAAATGGCAGGGCTTCCTCGCCATCGGCTTACAGGGCCGTTAAAAAACTGTCCGAACTATTGTATTGTGGATTATTATATTAATTAATGGCGGCAAAAAAGGCGGTTAATGGCTTGGGAATTTATTTTTAAGTTAGAGATGGGGAAGAAAAGACCGATCGCACACTCGAACACAAAAAGGTCGATCGCCCAGCAATGTCCTCTGTTGTTCGATCGAGGGAAAGGCTAGCGGGGCGATCGCATTCTACTGATTTTCGTCGGCTGTTGAGTCTGGCGGGTCAAAGCGATCCTCTTCGTTGGCTTCGCCCCCGTAGGGCGGGCTTTCCTGCCGTTTTACGGCGTGGGAGCATCATCACTTCTGCCGAAAGCAAAATTCCCAAATTCTGCCTTCAGCGGAGCTACTTCATGCCTTCGGAGAGAGTCAAAGATAAAAATCAAACAAGTCTTGCCACAGCGGATCAATTACCTAACATCAAATCTTATCATAATTAATGGTACATTTCCGAATCTTTGAGGTATCGTTACAATATGCTCAGATGCTATATGTAAAAAAAATTGATGGGGTAAAAACCATGATCGCAAGTTGCTTAATTCCGTTTACGCTCTGCTTGATTGCTGGGCTGGTGACTGCTGGGACTGATCACAAAACGCTAGACGGGATTCCGGCTCCCATAGCTGCAATTATTGGGGTGTGTTCGTTAATTTGGTTTTTGGCGGTGTGTCCTTGGCCTGTTGAACTCGCTCTAGTCTTGGCGGTGCTGGTTTTGGGCAAAGCTTACCTGCAAGATATTTTGAAAGTAGGCTGAATTCTCAGGGCTAGCGATCCTCAAGGGGGAGAGTTCACGGGTGCTTCTACTTCCTGGAAAAATTTCGCTTTTGGCGATTGTTTCGGTTGTGTTTTCAGAGGAATCTGCAACGGCAAAAGCAACCCCAGCATTGGTAAAATTCAATTTAGGATCGCGAATTAAATAACTTACAATTTTAATTGTGATTGTGGGATGTCCAGCCCGTCCAGAAAGGGCAGAAAGAGCGGGACACCACAAAAAATTGTGTAAATTATTTAATGCGCGATCCTTAGATATTTCGGTTGAAAATTTAGAACATCAATAATGTGGTTGTTCGATCGCACATAATATAAGGTGCGCAATGCGCACCCTACATATCGAGCAAGTCAAATGGCGAGATGTTAAATTGGCAAGCGATTGATATCTTTATTAGAACCAATTACTACCATCACCTCGCCCTTGCTCAAGCGTTGGTTCGGCTGCGGATTGATCTCGAACTTGTCGGTGCGACCGACTGCTAGCAAGTTCAAACCATACCTGCGCCGGAGTTCCAAATCCGAAATTGTTTTACCGTCAAACTTTTCAGGAACGAGTAACTCAACTATGCTGTGATCGGGGTCGAGGTCAAAGCGTTCTAAAATGCTGGGTTTTGTAAGAATTCGGGCCAAAGAGTGACCCATTTCTCGTTCTGGAAAAACCACATGATCTGCGCCGACTTTTTTCAAAATTTTCAAGTGAGTTTCCGAGGAAGCTTTGGCTATTACGTGATTTACCCCGCCTTCCTTAAGATTTAGGGTGGTGGTAATGCTTTCTGCTAGGTAATTGCCGATCGCCACAATCACTGTTTCAAATTCAAATATACCCGCTCCCCTAAGAGCGCTAGGCTCAGTAGAATCTAACTGTAAAACGTGAGCAGCTATACGATCGTTCAAAGCTTGAGTTACTTTTTTTTCGTCGGTGTCAACCGCGAGAATTTCGTAACCCAAGTCGTGCAGGGTCGAACACACAGCTTTGCCGAAGCGTCCCAAACCAATAACTGCAAACTGCTTGTTTTCGGCGCGCAAACCACTAAAAAAATTCAAAGATGACAGGTTCACTCAATATCCAGCGCTGAGAGTCTTGCTGTTTAAATTGTAGCAAAGACAGCGCCGCCTCCTTTTGATTTTTGACTAAATAGTAAAAGTTGATTTGGGTTGTCACCCATTGTTTAGATTATCAGCAATAAGGCCAGATTTTTTATCCAACTAACAAACTTTCCTCAACATATTTAAAAGCTCTGGGTTTGGGGTCGCCGACAGCGGCACTCATCAGCAGCAGCACGCCAACCCGACCTATGTACATTGTAGCAATCAAAACCAACTTGCCGATCAATGAAATCTTAGCTGTAATCCCTGTGGAAAGACCGACAGTGGCAAAAGCTGACACGGCTTCAAACAAAACTGTGATAAATTCTAGTTCGGGATTGGCTAGCTGAATTAAAATTGCCGATGTGAAGGCGACTAACAGGGAACCGAAGACTACACTAATTGTTTTCAAAATCATTGCTGGCGGGATTTGACGCTGATAGCACTGCACATCTTCCTGGCCTTCGAGAACTGCTGCGGTACAGCTAAACAATATCCTAAAAGTTGTGGTTTTGATGCCGCCGCCGGTGCTGCCGGGACTGGCGCCTACAAACATTAGGGCGATCGTCATAAATAGCGCTGCGTCGCTCATTTGGCCAATGTCAATTGTATTAAATCCCGCCGTGCGGGACGTAACAGATTGAAACCAAGCTGCCATTACCTTTTGAAGAATGTTTAGAGGGCCGAAAGTTGCTGGGTTGTTGTATTCCAGCACCAAAAAGATTAGCGTTCCTAAAATTAAAAGGGCAACAGTTGTACTGGTAACAACTTTGAAGTTTAAGGAAAAAACTGTGCATACCGGGCTTTTGTTGAAGCGAGCGCGCAGCCACAGATACATTTCCATAATTACTTGATAGCCGATTCCCCCAAATACGATCAAACTGCAGATTGTGAAGTTAAGCACAGGCGAACTGACGTAGCGGGTAAAACTATCTGAGTAGAGGCTAAAGCCGGCGTTGTTAAAGGCATTAACGCTGTGAAATACGGCAGACCACAGACCTTCTTTGAATCCGTATTCTGGGACAAAAACCGACATCAGCAAAAACACTCCCGTTAATTCAAACAAAACGGTTGTTGCTAAAATTGACTGCACGAGTTGCACTACGCCGGCCAGCCCGGATTTGTCAAGAGATTGTTGCAGGGCAATTTTGTCTTTTAAGCCAAAGCGGCGGCCTAATAACAGCAGCAAGAAAGTGGTGGCTGTCATGTAGCCCAAGCCTCCTATTTGCACGAGCAAAAGTAGGCACAGTTGCCCCCAAAAAGAGTAATATTTTCCGACATCCACAACCGACAAGCCTGTGACGCAAACAGCGGAAGTCGAGGTGAAGATTGCTGTGATGGGATCGTTCCAATTTCCATCGATTGTGGAAAAGGGCATCATCAGTAGTAGAGCACCTGCGGTAATGACGGCGAGAAAGCCCAAGCAAATGGTTCGCGAGACAGTCATTCGATTTTAGATTTTAGATTTTGGATTTTGGATTTTTTTGATTGGCGATTTGAGAGGGGATCTGCAAATCGATTTATCGATTTTTTTGATTGGCGATTTGAGAGGGGATCTGCAAATCGATATCTGTTTGCGGTTTTGGGCGATCGCCCAAAACCGCAAAAGATGACAACATCGGGAAAATAACGGTAGAATTCCTTTAATAACTTGCGATCGTGCGATGACATCAACACTTTACCAGCAAATTCAGGAACTCTACGACGCTTCTAGCGGTTTGTGGGAGCAGGTGTGGGGCGAACATATGCACCACGGCTACTACGGCGCAGATGGCAATTTGAAAAAAGAGCGGCGACAGGCTCAGATAGATTTGATCGAAGAACTGCTGGGCTGGGCTGGAGTGCCGACAGATCAGGCACTCTGTGAACCTTACCGCATTTTGGATGTCGGTTGCGGGATTGGTGGCAGTACGCTGTATTTGACCGAAAAGTTTGGTTCGATCGCGCAAAATAATTTAAAGTCTGATGGTGGGGTCGATCGGGTGACAGCCACCGGCATTACGCTGAGTCCGGTACAGGCCAATAGAGCGATCGAACGTGCTAAAATCGCTGGACTGGAAAGTAATGTTAATTTTTTGGTAGCAGATGCTTTAAATATGCCTTTTCCTGACGAGTCCTTCGACTTGGTTTGGTCACTCGAAAGTGGCGAACATATGCCCGACAAAATTAAATTTTTGCAGGAATGTTGCCGCGTGCTCAAGCCGGGAGGAACTTTGATTTTGGCGACTTGGTGCCACCGCCCGCTGGGAGAAACGGCGGGAGAATTAACAGATGCAGAGAGAAAGGAGTTGGCAGAAATTTACCGGGTTTATGCTTTGCCTTACGTGATTTCTTTGCCGGAATATGAGGAAATTGTTCGCAGTTTGCCTTTCACAAGTATTCGCACGGCTGATTGGTCAAAAGCTGTTGCTCCTTTTTGGGATGTGGTGATCGATTCTGCTTTGACTCCGAGCGCGATTTGGGGTTTGCTGACAAGCGGTTGGACTACTATTCAAGCTGCTCTTGCTCTCGGATTAATGAGCAGGGGATATCAGAGCGGATTGATTCGTTTTGGGCTGATTTGTGCTGTAAAATAAATCAGAAGGAAGAGGGAAGAAGGAAGAAGGAAGAAGGAAGAAGGAAGAGGGAAGAAGGAAGAGGGAAGAGGGTTCTGTCGATGATATTTCTGGCGGCAAGTTCAATTAAGTAAGGTGGATAATTTTCACGTTACTTAATATTATTTCTGGTGCGTTTGTAGGATTTATGGGAAACGATTCGATTGGTAAGTCTTGGATTGATGAAAATGGCCCGGCTCCGCAAAGCTGGGTGAGGGCTTTTTGGGAGTTTTCTCGGCCGCATACGATTATCGGGACTACGTTGAGTGTAATGGCTTTGTATGCGATCGCCCAAAGCACCCGATTGTTTGCGAATCCGATATTTATGCCGCTAGCTTTTGCTTGGTTGGCTTGCATTTGCGGCAATATTTATATTGTGGGATTGAACCAGTTAGAAGATGTTGAGATTGATCAGATTAATAAGCCGTATTTGCCGATCGCCTCTGGAGCGTTTTCTCGGAAAACTGGCGAATTAATTGTAAGTGTAACCGGAATCCTAGCAGTTGTGACTGCTGTTTTACAAGGCCCGTTTTTGCTGGCGACAGTTGGGGTGAGTTTGGTAATCGGGACTGCTTATTCTCTGCCGCCAATTCGGCTGAAACGGTTTCCTTTTTGGGCGGCGCTGTGCATTTTTACGGTGCGTGGGGCGATCGTCAATTTAGGTCTGTTTCTGCACTTTAATTGGGTTTTGGGCTTGGGAAAGGCGAAAAGCGCTTTCTCTGGCTGGAGTTGGGATAGCGCGTCTTTGGCGATTCCGGCGGAAGTTTGGGTGTTGACGGTGTTTGTGATTGTGTTTACTTTTGCGATCGCCATTTTCAAAGATATCCCTGACATGGAGGGCGACAAGCAATACAATATTACTACGTTTACGATCGAGCTGGGCAAGCGGGCCGTCTTTAATTTGTCTCGCTGGGTGTTGACGGTTTGCTATTTGGGCGCGACTTTAGCCGGAGTAGTCGCATTGTCTAATGTTAATTTAGTATTTCTGGCAGTTGCTCATTTCGTGGCTTTGGGTTTGATGTGGTTTTGGAGTGTCAAAGTTAATTTGGACGAGCAGAAAGAAATTGCCGATTTTTATCAGTTTATCTGGAAGTTGTTTTTCTTAGAATATTTGATTTTTCCCGCAGCTTGTTTGTTAGGATAAAAGAAGGAAGTTCGGCAGCGAGCAATGTGCGGGATGTAACGGATGTAATGGATGGATTTTGAGAAACAAGGAAAGAGGGAAGAAGGAAGGAAGAGTTAACAGATTAAAATAAATTGGTAAGTAGGTCATTGCGAAAAAACAATAGTATTTTGTAGGGGCGGGTTTAGCTAAAAATCTCTGATACAAACCAGCTTATGAAGGCAAAACCCGCCCTCCCCATCTAATGTTTATTTGTACCCACCTACTTAATGACAAGTTAGCGAACTCCCAAACAACAAAGACAACTATGGCTTCTAAGAAAAAATCGCAAAAATCTGCCGTCAAAATGCGTGCTGAAGATTCTTTGAACATAGCTTGGACACATCATCAAGCGGGGCGTTTGTTAGAAGCTGAAAATTTGTACCGGCAAATTGTAGAAGTACAGCCGGAGTCAGCAAACGTGTTGTGTTTGTTGGGAATTGCAGTCAGACAGCAGGGAAAAGTGGCTGAGGCGATCGACTTTTACGATCGCGCGATCGCCCAAAACCCCGATTTTTTAGAAGCACATTTAAACAAAGCCCATGTTTTGATGGATGTCGGCGACAGTCAAAGGGCGATCGCCAGTTACGAACAAGTCATCCAACTTTCACCAAATACCGCACTAGCATACAATAATTTGGGCTGGATTAAACAGCAATTGGGCGAAATTGACTCGGCAATTTCATATTATCAAACAGCGCTAAAATTCGACCCAAACCTGCTGGAAACCGCCCACAATTTAGCAGGCTTATTAAAAGACAAAAATCAATTAAATGAGGCAGTCGCCTATTATCTGCACGCCTTACAAATAAATCCAAAATTGACATATTCTCTACTCGGATTGGGAAGAGTTTGGCAGCAACAAGGTAAATTAGCCGAAGCTTTCAACTGCTACCAGCAAGCTGTAGAACTAGAACCAAATAATCCCGAAGCTCACAACAATGTCGGAGCATTTTACCACGAACAAGGCAATACAAAAGCAGCAATATATCACTACCGACAAGCATTAAAAATTAAGACGGACTTCGTGGATGCTATTAACAACCTCGCCCACGCTTTAGTAGATTTAGGAGAATTTCAAGAAGCTTTTACTTGTCACCATCGAGCCTTGGAATTGCAGCCAGACAACGCCATCGCACACCTGGAATTAGCCTTAACTTTGCTATTGTTCGGAGATTTTCAGCGCGGTTTTGCTGAATACGAGTGGCGGTGGCGCACTTCCCAAGTAGAAGCGAGACAATTTCCACAGCCGCTTTGGGATGGTTCGGATTTGCAGGGGAAAACTATTTTACTCCATGTCGAGCAAGGCTTCGGCGATTCAATTCAGTTTATTCGCTATGCGCCGATGCTTCGCAGCCGAGGCGCTAAAGTTATCGTGGCTTGCTATCCTGAATTAATGCGGTTGTTTGCGACTGTTGCCGGCATTGAATATTTATCAGTTAGTTTTGAGGATTTGCCAGCCTTCGACTTGCACGCACCGCTGATGAGTTTAGCCAGAATTATGGAGACAACTCTAGAAACAATTCCGGCAAATGTTCCTTATTTGGCTCCGCCTGCTGAGTGCAATTTTGCGCTGGCTTCTGATGCAAACTTGAAGGTGGGGATTGTTTGGGCGGGGAGTCCAAAACGGCGGAAAGATAATCAGCGCTCTTGCAATTTAAGCGATTTTATTCAATTTTTGGATGTTCCGGGAATTGCTTTTTATAGTTTACAAAAAAACTTGTCGGAGTGCGATCGCACTTTATTGCACCAGCATCTAGTCCCGGATTTGAGTCCGCATCTGATCGATTTTGCTGATACGGCTTCTGCTATATCTCAATTGGATTTAGTAATTACTGTTGATACATCGGTGGCGCACTTGGCTGGTGCTTTGGGTAAACCAGTTTGGGTGCTGCTGTCTTTTGCTCCTGACTGGCGCTGGCTGTTGGAGCGCGAAGACAATCCTTGGTATCCAACTGCAAGGCTTTTTCGCCAAAGTCAGCCGGAAAGTTGGCAAGAATTGTTTGATGATGTGCACGCGGCTTTGAGTTTATTTGCGATCGCAAATTCTGCTATTTCTGCCGATATTTCTGCCGAGAATGCTGCGAAAAATCAGCCACTGGAATTGACAGCCACCAGCCCGGTTGAGGAGGATAGACAAATATTTGTCACTACGGGCGAATCGTTAGGGGCTGACTCACCAGTCAAGGATTCGCAGGGGATTGATACATCTCTGGCGATCGCAAATTCGCTGATTTTAGAGGATTTATTGCGACAAGCAGAACATTTAATGGAAACAGGCGATAAGCAAGAGGCGATCGCCCTTTATGATCAAATAATATCTCTCGATCCAAATTGCGTGCAAGCGCGAATTAATTATGGTTTTCTCAAACAAGAAAATGGGGAATTAGATGCAGCTATCCCGCATTACCAAGAAGCTTTAGCCCTCGCTCCCAATATTCCTCAAACAGCTTACAATTTAGCAAAGATTTTTGAGGAACAAGGTAAAGTGGAAGATGCGATCGCGCATTACGAACAAGCTCTGGTTGCTGAACCGGATTTCGTGCCTGCACTGATTAATTTAGCGGTGGCGCTGCAAGAAAATGGGGAACTTTTAATGGCGCTCGATCTGTACCGGCGGGCGCTGGAAATTCAACCCCATAGCTGGGAAGCTTACAACAATCTGGCAACTGTTTTGCAAGAACAGGGCAATTTAGAAGAGGCACTGGAATATTATCACAAAGCTCTGGAATTGCTGCCGGACTTTGTGGAAGCTATCAACAATTTAGGCAGAACTTTTCTGGAAAAAGGCGCGGTTGAAGATGCGATCGCCTGCTACAGACGAGTGATTGCTTTGAACCCAGAACACGCGAGCGCTCACCTGAATTTGTCCTTGGCTTTGCTGTTGGCCGGAGATTTGGAAAATGGTCTCACCGAATATGAGTGGCGCTGGGAAATTAAAGAATTTAAAACTGGTCATTCCTGTTTTTTTACGGCACAGGGAAATACACTTTCAGCAAGAGAATACCGGCCACTGTGGGATGGTGCCGATTTGCAGGGAAAGACTGTTTTACTGCACGCTGAACAAGGTTTAGGCGATTCGATTCAGTTTATTCGCTACATTGCGATCGTCAAACAGCAAGGCGGCAAGATAATTGTTGACTGTTATCCACAATTGCGCCGTTTGTTTGCCATGATTGATGGCATTGATTTGCTCATAGTTAGAGGTGAACCGCTGCCGGAATTTGATGTGCAAGTGCCGATGTTGAGTTTACCCTATGTTCTCGGTACAAAACTGGCAACAATTCCGGCAACTACTGCTTATTTATCTCCGCCTGCGGGTGCTGAATTTGCGCTTTTGCCCGATCGCAATTTGAAAGTTGGGATTGTCTGGGCGGGGAATCCAAAACACCGCAAAAATATGCAGCGTTCTTGCGGTTTGGGCAAGTTTCTGCCGCTTTTGGACGTTTCGGGGGTAACTTTTTACAGCTTGCAGAAAGAGGTTTTAGAGGCCGATCGCGCGCTGTTGAATCAAACGCCGATCGTCGATTTGAGCCCGCACTTTGGCGATTTGGCTGATACTGCTGCTGCGATCGCCAAACTGGATTTAGTGATTACTGTCGATACCGCTGTCGCCCATTTGGCCGGCGCTTTGGGCAAACCAGTGTGGATTTTGCTGGCGTTTTCCCCGGATTGGCGCTGGTTGTTGGAGCGCGAAGACAGTCCTTGGTATCCGACGGCGCGGCTGTTTAGGCAACGGGAAAGGGGGGACTGGCAGGGGGTTTTTGAGCGGGTGGCGGAGGCTCTAGGTGCTGTTTCTGCTGGATTTGTGCCGTCGGATTCGGCGGATGCAGAGTTTCGCTTGGGCAGAGATTTGCAGCAGCAGGGCAATTTGGGCGGTGCGATCGAATGTTATCAGCGGGCGATCGCGATCGATCCGAATTATGCCGCCGCCCACAGCAATTTAGGTGTTGTCAAACAGCAAAGCGGGCGGTTAACAGAGGCGATCGCGCATTACCGACAAGCCCTAGAAATCGACCCGAATTTGGGGGAAACTGCGAGCAATTTGGGTAGCGCGCTGGCGGAAGCAGGGGAGAATGAACAGGCGATCGCACAATACCAGCGGGCGCTGTTTTTGAACCCGAATTGCGCGGAAGCACTGGTTAATTTGGGCCTGCTGCGGGAAGAGCAAGGGGATGTGGGGGAGGCTATCAGGTGCTACCAGCAAGCGATTCAAGTCAATCCTGATTGTGCTGTGGCTTATTTGAATTTGGGCATTGCTTTGGAGGAACAAGGGGAGGAAGTGGGCGCGAATTACGATCGGGCGATCGCAAATTATGAACGGGCGATCGCGATCGAGCCAAATTATGTGGACGCTTTGCATAACTTAGGATACGCCTCGATCCGACAGGGCAGAATTGCAGATGCGATCGCCTATTACGATCGAGCTCTGGCGCTGCAACCGGATTTAGCCGAAACTCTGCTCGGTTTGGGGAGTTCCCTGCAACAGCAAGAAAAGTTAGATGAGGCTCTAGCCGTTTACCAGCAAGCAATTCAGCATTTACCAGCCCATGCTGATGCTCACTGCAATCTGGCAATTGTCCTGCACAAACAGGGAAAAATTGCAGATGCGATCGCCTGTTATCAGCAAGCTTTGAGCCTGCAACCCGACTTTCCCGAAGCTTTGAACAATCTCGGCAAAGCTTTTGAGGAAGCGGGAAACATGGCTGAGGCGATCGATTGTTACCGTAGGGCGATCGAACTCAAACCCGGTTATCTTAATTCCCTCAACGGTTTGGGAAACATTTTGCACCAAAGCGGACAATTTGCCGGTGCTGTCACCTATTACGATCGAGCAGTTGAATTCAATATCGCCAACCCCGAATCTCACCTAAATTTAGCTTTAGCATTGCTGCTTGCTGGAGATTTTCAGCGCGGTTTTGCAGAGTACGAAGCGCGGCTGGTGGTTGAACAAAAACAGTTCCCGCAATACAACTTTCTCCAGCCGATTTGGGACGGCAAAGATTTGGATGGAAAAACAATTTTGCTTTGCCCGGAACAGGGTTTAGGTGATGCAATTCAATTTATCCGCTACGCAGAATTAGTCAAGCAAAAAGGCGGCCGGGTAATTGTTTGGTGTTTGCCGCACTTGCAGCGCTTGTTTGCACGAGTTGCGGGAATTGATGAGTTAATAATTAGTCCAGAAGCAGCGCCGGATTTTCAAGTTCGCGCGCACCTCATGAGTTTGCCGCACCTTCTGGGAACAACTTTAGAAAGTATACCCGCCCAGGTTCCTTATTTAGCTCCGCCTCCCGGCGGGGAATTTACTTTCAACCAAACTGCTAATTTGAAAGTAGGGATTGTCTGGTGTGGCAATACTAACAATTCACAAAATAAACTGCGATCGTTCCCGCTCAATTTATTAGCCAAAATATTAGATATTCCCGGAGCTGATTTTTACAGTTTGCAAAAGGAAATGACAGCAGAAGAACGCGCTTTGTTAGAGCAAATGCCTGTCACAGATTTAAGCTCTTATTTGCACGATTTTGCCGATACAGCGGCCGCAATATCGGCTCTGGATTTAGTGATTTCGGTAGATACTTCTGTAGCACACTTGGCTGGTGCTTTGGGCAAATCCGTGTGGATTTTGCTGTGTTTTGTGCCGGATTGGCGGTGGATGTTGGAACGCGAAGATAGTCCTTGGTATCCGACGGCGCGCTTGTTTCGCCAGTCAGCAGCGGGGGATTGGGAAGGCGTTTTAGAACGGGCTATATTGGCGCTGCAAGAAAAAATTAGCCAGCATCAAGAAGCTCACCCGCCAATAGCAACTCAGCCAAATATTGAGTTGGCTAAAAAACAATTCGATCGCGGAAATGTACTGAAATCCCAAGGAAGGCTTGCTGAGGCGATCGCGTATTTTAAGAATGCTTTGGTTTTGCAGCCAGATTCGATCGAGTCCGCTACTAATTTGGCAGTGACGCTGCACCAAACAGGGGATTTAGCCGAAGCTGCGACGTATTATCAGCGCGCGATCGAAATTGACCCGAACTGCGCTCAAGCGCAAAATAACTTGGGTATTTTGCTGCAAGCTCGGGGGAATATAGCCGAGGCTGTAGTTTGCTTTCAAAAGGCGATCGCCCTAAATCCCCTTTACGTCAAAGCTCTCAACAATCTCGGCGCGATACTCCAGCAGGAGGGCGAGTTGTCAAGTGCGATCGCCTGTTTTAATCAGGCACTTTCCATCAATGCCAATTACGTGCCTGCCATCGTAAATTTGGGTGCGGCAATGCAAGCAACAAATCAGCTAGAAGAAGCTAAACGCCTTTATTGTCTGTCAATTGAGATAGAACCTGACAGCGCGGCAGGACATTATCACCTGGGAAATTTGTTCTTAGAAATGCACCAATTCGATCGAGCTTCGGTCAGCTTAGAAACAGCAATATCTTTACAGCCAAATTATGTAGAAGCGCTGAATAATTTAGGCACAGTTTTAGAAGCAAATCACGAATTAGACCGGGCAATTTCATTTTACACTCAAGCTATTAGTTGCGATCGAAATTGTGCGAAGTCTCACTTCAATTTATCCTTAGCGCTGTTGTTAACAGGTGACTTGCCTCGCGGTTTTGCAGAGTACGAATGGCGCTGGCAAACCGATCAAGCAAAAAAAATACAGTGGTTGAATTTCGATCGGCCGATTTGGGACGGTTCAGATTTGAACGGGCAAACTATTTTGCTCCGCTGCGAACAAGGTTTGGGCGATGCAATTCAATTTGTGCGCTACGCCGCAATTGTGCAGCAAAAAGGTGGCAAAGTCATCATTTCTTGCTATCAAGAACTAAAGCGTTTATTTAAGCAGATTCCTGGCATCGAACAAGTGGTAGTTAGGATGGAGGAATTGCCAGATTTCCAAGTGCAAGCACCGCTGATGAGTTTGCCGCAGATTCTGGGAACAACTTTAGACAATATACCGGCCAATGTTCCTTATTTAGCTGCGCCGCCGAATTGGCAATTTTCGCTAAATTCCGATGGCAATTTCAAAGTTGGGATTGTCTGGGCGGGAAGTTCGGAACATTTGAAGGATTTTCAGCGATCGAGCGATTTAAGCTATTTCCTGAAATTGTTAGATATTCCCGGTGTCAGTTTTTACAGTCTTCAGAAAGAAGTGTCGGTTGCTGATCGCATTTTGTTAAATCAAACTTCTGCGATCGATTTGAGCGACAATTTGAACGATTTCGCTGATACTGCGGCGGTGATATCGCAATTGGATTTAGTCATTTCTGTTGATACGGCTGTGGCGCACTTAGCCGGTGCTTTGGGCAAACCTGTCTGGATTTTGCTCTCTTTTATGCCTGATTGGCGGTGGATGTTGGAACGGGAAGACAGCCCTTGGTATCCCACTGCGCGGTTGTTTAGGCAGTCAAAAGCGGGTGATTGGGATGGCGTGGGCGATCGGCTAAAAACCGCCTTACAAGAGTTAATTCCCACTGAAGCGCCACCATCACCAAGCGCGATCACTTCCAAAACAATCGCAGAAATTGACGTGCAATTTCACATAGCAAATGCCTTACAAAAACAAGGTAACAAAGCAGCCGCCGCCGCGCGCTACGAACAAGTAATCGCCCTCTCACCTAACCACGCGGAAGCCCACAGTTATTTAGGTTATCTCAAACAGGAAAACGGGCAAATATCCGAGGCTATTTTCCACTACAACCAAGCCCTAAAAACCAATCCAAATCTCAGCGAAACTAACTTATATTTGGGTTCCGCCCTCGAAGAAGAGGGAAAATTCGCAGAGGCGATCGAATTCTACAATAAAGCAATTCAACTATGTCCAGAATCGCCAAATTGGCGTTTAAGACGAGCCTTAGCTTTGCTCTTAACTGGAAATTTTGAGCGCGGGTTTGCGGAGTACGAATCGCGCTGGCAAACTCAAGAATTGGAGCAGCACTATGGCGATCACCCGCTTTGGGATGGTTCCGATTTGCAGGGAAAAACAATTTTATTGCACCCAGAACAAGGTTTTGGCGATGCGCTTCATTTTATCCGCTACGCACCTTTAGTCAAGCAAAAAGGTGGCAAAGTTATGGTTGCTTGTCATCCATCGCTGAAGCGTTTGTTTGAAGGAGTTGCAGGGGTAGATAATGTAGTCACCAACCCGCAAAATTTGCTAGATTTTCAAGTGCAAGCGCCGCTGCTAAGTTTGCCGCGAATTCTGGGAACAACTTTGGAAAATATACCTGCAAATATTCCTTATTTAGCTGCACCTGATGATTGTGAAATTTCCCTAGAATCGAACAATTTACTAAAAGTAGGTATTGTGTGGGCTGGCGGGCCGCTGCACCGCAAGAATCATCAACGTTCGTGTAAATTGAGCGATTTTGAGAAGTTTTTAGATGTTCCTGGAGTGAGTTTTTACAGTCTTCAAAAAGATGTATTAGCGGGCGATTTGACTTTATTGAATCAACAGCAAATCCAGGATTTAAGCGGATATTGCGTCGATTTTGCTGACACCGCAGCGATTATTTCGCAACTCGATTTAGTAATTTGTGTAGATACATCTATCGCACACTTAGCTGGTGCCTTGGGCAAACCCGTTTGGATTTTATTATCTTTCGTGCCCGATTGGCGGTGGATGCTCGATCGCGAAGACAGCCCTTGGTATCCGACTGCGCGGTTGTTTAGGCAGTCAAAGGCGGGTGATTGGGATGGCGTGGGCGATCGTATAAAAGCAGCCCTAGAACAGCTAATTTCTACTTCCCAAGAGCCGGATACAGAGACAGCGCCCCTGCTAATTCCTCAACTCCCCCCCCCAGAAACCCCGCCACAAATAACAGGAATCGGCATCAGTTGGCCGCTCAGCATCACCAGCGGCTGGGGAATTTACGCCCTGAATTTAACACTGCAACTGCTGCGAAATCCCGCCTGGGAAGTAGCACTTTTAGTGCCACCATCCATCACCTCAGAATCGCTCAATCCGCTGCACAAATCACTGTTATTACCTTTAATAGAAAAGCAGAAACATTTTCAAGAATTAGTAACCGCGAATTCTGACAAACAAATCGCTTGTAACTTTCCCGTACTTTACGGTTTGGGGAATAATTTAGTATCGTCTGGAGTAGAGAATCAAATTACCAGCGCTTGTCAAGTAGGAGTCATATTTTTTGAAGACACGCGCATCACAGCAGAAGCAGTAGAAAAAGCCAAACAATATAGCGTGATTGTCGCCGGTTCTAACTGGAATGCGGATGTTTTGAGAAGCTGCGGCTTGACTAATGTGGCGATGGTAAATCAAGGAATTGACCCCGCAATTTTCCATCCTGCACCTAAATCTAACCTATTTGGCGATCGCTTTGTCATCTTTTCCGGCGGCAAACTCGAATATCGCAAAGGGCAAGACATTATAATTGCCGCTTTCAAGCGATTTCGCGCCCAACATCCAGAAGCTTTGTTACTAACAACCTGGCACAACTTCTGGCCTCAGTATATGCTAGGAATCGAACAAACCGGAAACGTTATCGGACTTCCCAATATCAACCGCGATGGAAGTTTAGGAATTTCCCAATGGTTAGCAGCTAACGGTTTACCAGTTGACTCTTTTATCGACATCGGCTTAATTCCCAATCACCTCGCCGGACAAATTTTGCGAGAAGCCGACTGCGCTGTTTTCACCAACCGCTGCGAAGGCGGCACTAATTTAGTCGCAATGGAAAGTATGGCC
>Ga0335395_10001024_pt1 | contig 17808 bp, 17 predicted proteins | sample MAT02_FD_205744 | JGI IMG/M metagenome (GOLD analysis project Ga0335395, IMG submission 205744) | Freshwater microbial communities from Lake Fryxell liftoff mats and glacier meltwater in Antarctica - MAT-02 (spades assembly) (version 2) ...
AAATTGGCTGCTAGATGAATTTTTACCTTTGATGGACAATGCTTTCTGCGATGCCCCAAAAGGTAAAACAACTCACTATCATACACTTAGATCGCTAAGTTAACAACTATGGTGAGGACACGAACCATGGCTTGATAGTATAAATTCTTCCCAAATACCAGATTTATCCAAGCGGGTGTAGGTTCTTTTTCCAGCCGTTGAATTCTTCTGTAACACATACAGCAGAAGCATTGGGCGTACACACAGAAAAATTAAATCCATTTATGTTTTCTAAGTTAATGAAATAACTGCCGAATTTTTCATAACCTTAAAAAAGTTTTCCTTATGCAAATAAAATAATCTCTTCATCCGTAAAAAAGGAAAATGCCCAAACCACTTTTGTTTTGTCAGCAGTATTACTTGGCAGGTAAGGCATATAACAGATCCAACGTTGGATATTGTACGGTGTGAAGTAAATTTAGTAATATTTCCTTTGCCGGTAATCTCAAGAGATTAAATAAAGCTATTTGGGTTTTGCAGGAGGTTTTAATGCCGGCAAAAGAATATTATAGGTTTTACCCCCGGTTTCAAGGCTTTTCCCTTTCAACCAAGGATTTAAAATTCGTAAAACTTTATAAGTAGTACCGTTATTTAAAGCAAATTGAGCAAGGTTGTTTATAGAATAATTTACCTGCAGTATTTTTGTGTTGTAAGGTTCAAAAAGCCTTTCTTTTTCTATTTCAAAACCTAAGGCCTCTGCATTTTCAAATATGTATTTGAAAGATAGGATGCGATAAATGTAATTGTTGGTTTCTTCCGGCAAATACAGGTCATAATAATTTTTTGTTTGCTGAAAAGTAGCCTCTCCATTATATTTTCCCATACCACAATTAAAAGATGCTGCTGCTGCGGTCCATGTGCCGAATTTGTCATAGGCGGTTTTAAAATAAGCGCAGGCTGCATCGGTGGATTTTAAAACATTATATCTTTCATCTACGCTGGTGTTCATCTGCAAGCCATAGCCTGGTGCCGTGTAGCTCATAAATTGCCAGAAACCTGTAGCACCCGCTTTTGAAATCAGATTTTGCAAGGTGCTTTCTGCCACGCATACATATTTAAAATCTTCGGGGATTCCTTTTGCTCTCAGCCTTTCTTCAATTAACGGAAACCATCTGGCAGATTGTTTCATAATATTCAGTAAAACCCCAGTCTGGTAATATATCTGCGTATAATTCCTGTCAAAGTATTCTTTAACATCCTGTTTTTCAAAAGGCACTTTTTCCCCAGCGAAAGAAAGGGATTTTGGGAAAGGTGGTAACGTCCAATGCTTTGTGGTGTCAATAAATAAATAAGGAGCAGCATGTATTGTGTTGCTGCGAGCCGATAAGTAAATAATTAAACCAGTAAGTAAATAAAATATTTTGGGGAGTCTGATCATTTGATAAGTTTTCTGTCATCTTTCAAATAACCTGCCAAAGATTATTATTCGCAAAAAACACCGCTTTATTTTTAAGGCAGCATTTAAAAGTGTTTTCGGCAAGTATGGTTGTGAATAAGTGTACAAAATATTTTTTTGAATAAAAATTGGCGGATGATAGGAAATGCAAAAAAACTTATCATTTTTTCCACCGATTTTCAATTGAAAGTCTAATAACCGTTCGTCGCAAACCTTAGTGGGAGCTTTGAAAAGCTTCAAAACTTTATAAAAAGTTTTTTGAAAGAAAAAAGTTTAGAGATGGCTTTTGGTTTTAATTGAGTGTAAAATATTATCAATAAATCAATTACCTTGTTGTTTAATAATTTGTTCCAATTGGTTGGCCGATACCACACCTGATTGTCGCCATTTTATAACACCACTTTTAAAAAGAATAAAAGTAGGGACGCCCTTTATTTGATATGCAGATGCTGAATTTGGACTTTTATCAATATCTATTTTTAAAATAATAACTTTTTCACCCATCTTTTTTTTCAACTCTTTTAAAATAGGTTTAATAGTTTTGCATGGCCCACACCATTCTGCAAAAAAATCGACCAATGTTGGCGTATCATTTTTTATTATTTCCGAAAATTTATTTGCCATAATTAATTATATTGTGAGTTTGATCATTAAACATTTTTATTGGTTGTTAAATTTATTTTTATTGATAAATGCTATCATAGTTAAATAATTTATAACACCCACTAAATAGGTTCTGAATTGTAGGAATACGATTAATGAAAAATAATAAGTATGAACATTATGTATCTTCATACTTATCTAATAAATTTTCGAGTGAGTCGTAATATGAAGCTAATACTTTAATCGTAACATCAGGATTTTCTTCCTTGGGTATAGTAATGGGCATTTCATCCAAATATTCTAATAATTCAGGATTTTTTTCTCTGATTTTATCGGTATTTCTAAAATCATTTCGTTTAATTTTAATTCAGTCATCATAAAATTTTTTAACTTTATTATTTTAATAAAGTTGTACTGTAACACCGAAAAAAGCTTTACATAATTTTAGAATTACATTACATTACATGTTTTGCACTATTTAAGATAAAAAATTAAGATTAATGTTGTAATTATATTTTGAATTTAAAATGTTAATGTGATTTAACGCATCAAAACAAATGCGATTACAAAAGCTTAACATTTACTAAAAACTGTAACCGAAAGTATTTTTTTAATGGTTTATTTTTGGTTCATCGAAAGTGTAAGTAAGAAAAAACTATCGGCCAAAGCCATTACACTATGTACAATGTTTTCTTGCAAGGTTATCATCTTACCTTTATCTAATAATGCTATATGTTGTGCTGTAATAAAATTTATTTTCCCTTCTAAAACTTGTACACTTATTACACCATTGGCATTGTGTGGTTTTAGTTCTGCTTTTTCACGTAACCCTATTAATACGATTGTCATAGCATCCGATTTAAAAATTGTAATAGAATTTCGGTCGCTATTTTTCCAGGTAGATTCATTTTTTATTTGTTCAATAAATTCATGCAAATCCATTTCTACTAATGGTGCATTTAATACTCTATTTCCTTCTGGCCGTAAAAGTGTAGCAATATTAGATTTATTTTGCATGGTGTTTTTAGGTTAGTTTGTTTTTAACTTTTCAATTATTTTTGCAGTTATATCGTCTGATGAAATACCATAACCGTTTATTAAAGTTCCCTTTATGTTAAATTTTGTTGAAGAAATTGCATAAAGTATCGACTGATCATCGGGATTAGATTCTCCTTCAAAACGATAAACTTTATCTATCTGAAAATCGTGAGGAGAAAGTATACTATCAATTTGGTGGCATACTAGGCAATCTTCCTTAATATTAAAGTCGTGGGTATAGCCTACTTTAATCAATCCGTTTATGGTTTCTGATAATGTTCCATAACTTTCTTTTAAATAGTTCGTTAGCATGTTTTCGAGGCAGTTAATTGTTTAAAATTATAGTGAGAATAGTAAAATACTAAGTGTAGGTACATTTAATTTATCAATCTATAATACATTTTGTAGCAAAAATTCATCCAAACTAAAAAAAGATAAATTTTACTCAATACCTAAGCCAAGCTATTTATTACCCTATTTTTAAAACAATATTTTTACCGTAATTTTAATTAAATCATAAAATAAAATATTTGGTAAATCTCACACCTAATGCCGCTTGCTATGAGCGTACTTAACAATTGCCACTAAAAACACGCCACCTATAATATTTCCTATTGTAGCCAACACCTGAAATTTGAGAAACTGTAACCAGCTAACGTGATTAGCGTTGCCCCAAAAAGCCATAAATACCTCTATAGAACCTACTATACAATGGTGAAGACCGCAAATGCTTATTAAAAAGGTAACCAAAAAAATCATCACTACTCGGCTAAAAGTATCCTGTGCCGAACTTAGTAACCACGATAACATTCCCATAAGCCAACCCGCCATAATGCTGCTGATTAAAGTGGCGCTAAAACTGTATTTAAGCATTTTTTGAGCCACAAAATAAAAAAAATCATTTCCAATTAAGTGCATTTCTCCGTTAAAAACCAGTAAAATACTTCCGAAAATATACCCACCGGCTAAGTTGCCCACATAAACAATCAACCAAAGTTTTGCTAAACTGCTTAATGTTGCTTGACCGTTCATTACGGGTAGTGTTGCCAGCGTGGTGTGTTCAGTAAACAACTCCGACCTGCCAATAATCACAAAAATATAACCAATAGGATATACCAGTGCCATCATTACAGCTAATTGCGCATTGCTCGACTCATTTTTAAAAAGCGTGTAAATTACTCCAATTACTAAAATACTGAACCCTACTTCTAACCCTGCTGATAAAGAAGATAAAAACACCCCCAAATCGGACCGCTTGTGTTCTTTCAAACCAGTTTCAATTTGTTCATTCATAATGTCGTAAGCCTCTTTGGGCTTTTCTCCGGAGGTGGTTTTAGATGAATTAGCCATAGGTTGCTGTATAAAATGGTTATGAAATAAGCCTAATTATATTTTAAATTTATTGAATTTCATTTTGTGTTTAAGCGATGTAAAACATTACACAGATGCGTTAAAGATAGCAGCTGAAACTCTCGATTTTTCTTCGGGATTAAAACAACCAAACCATTTTCAAAAAAGTTTATAAAACCTTACCCTTTCAACACCTTACTTTGGCAAACAAAATTAGTTTTTGGGACTGTGGTCTCAGCAATCGCAGTAAAACCGCCTGCAATTTCGGTAAAATTTCTATAACCACGAGCCTGCAAAATACTTGCAGCCATCATACTGCGGTATCCGCCTGCACAATGCAAATAGAAATGTTCTTTTGGATTAATGTCTTTTACCCAATCGTTAATGTACGCCAAAGGTTTGCTAAAAGCTTCTTCAACGTGTTCGGCTTCGTATTCCGTTTCTTTGCGTACATCTATTACTTTACTTTCGCCTATTTTTACTTCGTTAGCAAATTGAGCAGCCGAAATTCGGTTTACGCTATCTGTTTCTTTACCAGCAGCTATCCAAGATTGAATTCCACCTTTTAGATGTCCTATTTGATTATCAAAACCCACACGAGCTAAACGAGTAACGGTTTCTTCTTCTTGCCCTAAATCACAAATCAACAAAAGTGGTTGTTTTACATCGGCAATAAGTGTACCTACCCAAGGGGCAAAATCGCCTTTAATACCAATATTTGTACTTTGTGGAATAAATGCATTGTAAAAATCTTCATTGCTGCGAGTGTCCAAAATTAACGCTCCCGTACTTTCTGCAGCTAGTTCAAATTCTGTTGCCGATAAGGCTTTCATTCCATTGTTTAACACATTTTCAAAACTATCGTACCCTTTTTTGTTCATGGCTACATTCATTCCAAAATAGGCAGGCGGCGGTGTAAGTCCATCTAATACTGCGGTAATAAAAGCTGCTTTGTTAGGCTGATTTAAAGCGTAGTTCATTTTCTTTTGGTTGCCTAAAGTATCCACCGTTTCTTTCATCATATTTTTACCGCAAGCCGAGCCAGCACCATGTGCCGGATACACAATAACATCATCGGCTAAAGGCATTATTTTGGTCATCAAACTATTGTAAAGCAAACCAGCTAAATCTTCTTCGGTAATACTTCCCGCTTTTTGCGCTAAATCGGGCCTTCCCACATCACCTAAAAATAATGTATCACCACTAAAAATAGCGTAGTCTTTTCCATTTTCATCTTTCAATAAAAATGTAGTGCTTTCCATGGTATGCCCCGGTGTGTGCAAAACCACAATGGTAACATTTCCTACTTTAAATTCTTGACCATCAGTTGCACTCACACACTCAAATTCGCAAGTGGCATTAGGGCCAAATACAATTGGTGCATCGGTTTGTTTGCTTAAATCTACATGTCCACTTACAAAATCAGCATGAAAGTGAGTTTCAAAAATATATTTAAGTTTTACACCGTCTTTCGCAAGTCGGTTTAAGTAAGGCTTTGTTTCACGCAGTGGGTCTATAATTGCAGCTTCCCCATTTGATGTGATATAGTAAGCACCTTGTGCTAAACATCCTGTATATATTTGTTCAACTTGCATGTTGTTAATTTGATTAATTTATTGAAGTTTAATTAATTGTTATTGCTTTTTTGTTGGGTCCATCTTATATTTTTTAAATTTTGTTATTCTTATTAAGATGTTGGTAAATACTTCTTATTTTGGGTTTAGCGATTTGCTACCATAATAATTGCTTTAAATTAAAATTAATAGGGTAAAATCTTTTTATTTGAACAGTGAATATTAATTTTTTTAAAATTTTTTTGGGCGTTTTAATCCCGAAGAAAAATCGGGACAGGCTACGCTCTTCGCTATATCTTTTTCCCATATTTGGTCCCCCCAGCCCCCAAAGGGGGAGAACAGCATGGGAAAAAGGATGCCGCTGCGATCGTTAACGCTCTAAAAAGCGCATACCTACTATACTTTTAAAAAACAAAAATCTAACGAAAAATAAATTTCTCTAAATCTATTTAATGTGGTAATTGTTCTCTAAATTTTCCATATACCCAAGTACCAGCAACGGCACTAACTAAGGTTATAAAAACAACTAAAAACCCGCTTCCTATTTGGGCAAATAAAGGACCCGGACAAGCACCCGTAATTGCCCAACCTATACCAAATATTAAGCCACCATAAATTTGTCCTTTATTAAATTTTTTATCTTCAAAACTTATTTTTTCGCCACTAAATGTTTTGATATTAAAGCGTTTTATAAGCCAAACAGAAATCATACCAACTACCACGGCTGTTCCAATTACGCCATACATAAAAAACGATTGCAAACGAAACATTTCTTGTATGCGAAACCAACTAATAATTTCGGCTTTTACGAATATTGTACCAAAGGCTATACCCACCAAAAGGTATTTTAGGTTTGATGCAAAAGTGTTTTCAGATTTCTTACTTTCGTTGGTACACATTGCGTCTTGGTGACGAGTTTCAATACTTTTTTTAATTCTCATTTTTAGAATAATTTAAATATTAATGGTAATAACACATTTGTAGAAAAGAAACCACCAACCATAAAACAACAAGTTGCAATTAAGGATGGTAATTGAAAATTTGATAAACCCATAATGGAATGTCCACTGGTACAACCGCCTGCATATCGGGTGCCAAAGCCCACTAAAAAACCTCCTACAACAAAAAAGAAAAATCCTTTAAGGGTAAATATGTTTTCAACATTAAATATTTGTGAAGGCATCAGTTGGCTATAATCTGTAATGCCAAAAACGGCCAAACTTGCTTTGGTACTTTCGGCTACCACAATAGTATTGGGGTTGCTTAAAAAGTTAGTGGCCAAAAACCCACCTATTAAAACACCTACTACAAAAAGCAGGTTCCAGATTTCTTTTTTCCATTCGTATTTAAAAAACGAAATATTGGCAGGAATACACATGGCGCATATATGCCTTAACGACGAAGAAACGCCAAATTTTTTATTGCCAATAAGCAACAATGCTGGCACAGTTAAGCCTATTAAAATGCCTGCTATGGACCAGTGCCACGGCTGTTTGATGAGTTCTAACATATTTATTTTATTGTTTATTTATTTAAAAAATATTTCTTTTGTTAAAATGTAAATTCCTGTTATTAATACAAACCAACCAAATACAGGTTTAAGTTTTTCGTTACTTATTTTTGTACTTATTAGCATTCCAACAAAAATACCAACTATTGAAAATGCAGTAAATTCTACTAAAAAACGCCATTCTATTTGGGTGTTGTTTACACTACTTGCAAAACCTATTAACGAATTTAAAGAAATGATAATTAGTGAGGTGGCCACCGCTTTTTTCATAGGTAACCGGGCCGAAAATAATAAGGTTGGGATAATTAAAAAGCCACCACCAACACCTAAAAAACCTGTTAATATACCAACTAATATCCCTTTAAAAATGATGGTTTTAAAATCTATTTCGAAATTATCATTTTCAATAAAAGTTGTTTTTTTAATCATTGCAAAAGAGGCCAAAATCATTAATACTGCAAAAACAAACATGATAAAAAAATCTTTTGAAACACTAAAGCCTCCAATTTTAAAAAGTATATTTGGCAGCAAGGGGACTAAATATTTTCGCATTATAAAAATGGAAATAATACTGGGTAGCCCGAAGTAAATAGCTGTTTTAAAGTCTAATAACTTATCTTTTATTCCTTTTAAACTTCCTGCCAAAGCCGAAACGCCTACAATAAATAACGAATATGTAGTGGCAATAGAAGGCGAAATATACATTACATATACCAAAATTGGAATAGTAAGTATGGAGCCACCACTGCCAATTAAACCCAATGAAACGCCAATTAAAATTCCTAATATAAAGCCAGTTATTTGCATATTAAGATAGTTATGTATCTATGTTATTTGAAAAAATTAAATGTGGTTACAACAGTTTTCTAAACAGGTTACAATTTTTTTCATTTTAGGAAAACGAAGCGACACATATTTGTTTCTGCCTACTTTTTCAGATTTTAAAACTCCTTTATCTTCCATTAAAGTAATTTGTTGTGATGCTATGGCTTGTTCCAAATTCAGTGCCTCTTGAATTTCAAGAATAGTCATTCTTAAATTTTCGGTCAATAAATCAACAATAGCCAACCGAACTGGGTGCGCAATTACTTTCAGCATATTTATGGCCGATTGTAGTTTTTCCGTTTGTATTCTTTCTGTTAAAACCATTTATTAAAAAAAATTATAATACAAAGATAGCTATGTTTCTATGTATTTTCCTAATTTTTTTTTTTTTATTTTTGGATATTAAGCCGGCTGTGGTTAAAGTTCTTTTTTTGTCGAATCTTGGGTTTTTTCTATTATCTGTCATGTTTTTTACGGTTAATGCGATAAGTTTTTTGCTTATAAAGCTTCATAGTTAGTCGCTTTTAGTTTTTTTACACGTCAAGTTTTCGTTTCCAATTTAATAATTTGAATTTTATAGTGTCGTAAAACAAACCCATTATTAATAAAGTAGCTGGAATAATTAAAACTAAGAGTTGAAAATAGGTGTAAAAAATACCACCAAATACACCACCTATAAAAAAATAAGTAATTATTCTTAGTCTTAGTTTAATTGTTGAAATTAATTTCTCTTGTTGTTTTTTTGCTTTGTAAAAAAATAGTTGCGATAATTCTATCCCTAAATCGGTAAAAAGACCCGTTAAATGTGTTGTGCGTACCAACGCATTCGATATTCTGGTTACTAATGAGTTTTGTAAACCCATTGCAAAAAGTAAGCTAAATGCAATAAGATTAGCATTGTCGGCAATAAGTTTACGACCAATATATGCAATGAAAAATAAAATTACACTTTCAATAATTGTTGGAATAACATGAATTAGGCGTTCGTTTTTTCTTGTAACAATTTCTACAAGTATGTTTGAAACAAAAGATCCTAAAAAGAAAAATAAAATGTACAAAAAATACACAAAACTTTCAGTAAAATTAAGTTTTAAAACTTCATCTACAAAATAAGCAAAATGCCCAGTTACGTTTGTGGTTAACCGCTGAACAGATAAAAATCCCGCAACATTTACAATGCCTGCAACAAATGAAAGCAAAGAAGCAATTTTTTTATTGTGGCTTAAAGTTCTTGTTTTTCCTAGGTGTGTAAACATTGCTTTGGTGTGAAGTTTAAATACGCATACGTTTTAGGTAAAGGGCAAACTATTAAGATTTTACGAATTTTAAGGAAGGATTATTTATTAGCCTAAATAAATTTTCATTAAAATTTTATTCTTTGTATTGATATTTTTTAATCAATTAAAAATTTATGTAAATCTAGCTATTATGTTTTAAAAATTATTTTTTTCTTCTAACGAGCAACAAGTCATATTGCTTTCCTTAACGTATATATGTTTATGATTTAAGTTTAACATTTTATAAAATTAATGTTCGTGTGCCTCGCCCTTATTAGTCATTTTTGCCAATATAAAAAAAGCTCCATTGGTTACAATTTTTGCATCAGCAGGTATTTCTTTTAATAAAGTAATTTCCGAATATCCAATATCGGTTGTGCCTTTGCGTATGGGTATTTTTTCGAAAGTTGTAGTACTATTTTTGGCATTTTCGTTTACTATAAAAATATAATCCTGATTTTGAAAATTTACAATCGCACTTGTTGGTACCGCATCCAATAATGCGTTTTCTAAACTTACCAATGCCGTAATACCCATGCCATCAATTAAATTTGTTTTATTGCCCTGTACCAAAGCATGTACAGCAATAGCTTTTGTGTTAGGTTCAAATGTGTTACTAATACCAAAAACTTTTGCATCGTATTCTTTGCCTGCATTATTGGTTAATGTAAAATGGATGGTTTGCCCAACTTTTAATTTGCTTAAATCTTTTTCATATACATACAAATCTAAATGCAGTTGGCTGTTATCTACTATTTCGGCAACGGGATTATTGGCTTCGGTATAGCTGCCCATGTTTACCATAACATTACTTACCGAACCCGCAATGGGACTTTTAACACTTACAACAGATTGCATATTTTCGCTGGTAAGATTAGCCGTTTTTATACCAATTAAAGCTAACTGTTTTTGCAAACTTGCTTTTTTTGCTTTTAAAATTTTTAATTCTGTTTCGGCTTGTTCGTAGTTTTTTAATGCAGCAGCATTGCCTTCGTTCAACGTTTTTTGACGATTATATTCTAAGGTTGCTAAATTTGTTTTTGCCTCTGAATTTAAAAATTCCTCTTGCATGGTAATAAACAAAGGATTTGATATTGTTGCTAAAGTTTGCCCTTTGCGCACTTTGTTACCCGGTTGCACCAAAATAGATTTTACCACTCCGCCATACAATGAGGTGGCTGTTGCTTTATTTTGATTGGGTACTTTTAATAATCCATTCGCTTTAAGCGATGCCGTAAGTTGCTTTTTTTCTATTACGCCAAACTTTACGCCTATTGATTTTATTTGTTCGGCGGAAAGTATGGTTGTGTTTATGTTTTCGTGTTCCTCGTGATGTTCGTTTACCGCTTCTTTATTTTCTGTATTTTTGCTTCCGCAAGAGGATAAAAAAATAGTAAATGGCAAATAGAAAATGATGAATAATACGAACCCTTTTCTCGATGTATTTATGATTGTTTTCATTAAAATAGTTTTTAATTATTGTTTAATTAATTTTTAAAGCTTTAGAATTATTTTTATGTTTTTTAAATATCTCACCTAATTCCTATACGATGATTTAATAATTGCAAATAAACTCCCCACTCCCTACTTCCCACCCAAATAACTACCTATTTAATAAAAAATTTATATTAACCACATTTTCATTGAGTTGATGTATGCTTTGTAAATATCCTAACTTAATGGTGGTGGCAGTTTGTAACGCATTTGCATATTCTAGGTAACCAATATTGCCACTGGTATAACTCAGCGTTGCTGTTTTAATTATAGTTTTAGCATTATTTATTGCTTGCGATTTGTAATAATTGTACTGTAATAAATTTTGATTGTACTGTGCCAAAGCATTTTGTAATTTCGATTGCAAAACAAGTTTTCCGTTATCGGCTTCTTTTTGTATCGCTTGTTGTTTTTGGCCTAACGATTTTATTTTAGAAACCGTACTAAAAAAAGTTAGCGGAATACTTAATCCTAAATTTAACCCTTGAAAACGTTTACTACCTGTAAAAAAAACATCTTGCCCATTTATGGATTGGTTGCCAATTAACGATTGATTAAAATAACCCACAAATAAATCAGGAAGTAATTGAGCCGATTCAACTTTTTTATTTTCGGTGGCGATAATAGCTTGCTGATAGCGTAGTTTTAGCGATGGATTGTTTGCTACTAATGTAGTATCAAAAGATGCGGTAATGGTTTGTGGCGATAATATATTTCCGTTTTCTATCGAAAAATTACCATCGGCATTAAGCAATATTTTTAGCGAATTATAAGCCATAAGTATATCGGTTTCGTTTTGCTTAAACAGCAATTGCATTTCGCCTTGTTTGCTTTGGGCAGTGGTTTTTGCCAATATATTTGTTTCGCCCGATGTGTAACGCAGTGTGGCAACTTTTATAAATTGTTGGTACAAACTATCTAGTTGCTGCAATTCGGTTTTTACATTTTGCAAATACAAAATTTGGTAATAATACAACTTTACTTGTGCGGTTATTTCGTTGGCCGTTGCTTGTTGTTGCAACTGGCTGCCTTGCAATTCGGCTTTATATAATTTTGATTTTGCCGAGTAATATGTTGGAAAAGGTATTGATTGGTTAATTTGAAATCCTAAATCCTGATTGATGCTATTATATTGGCCATATTGTACATTGAAGTTGGCTTTGGGTAACTCAAACACCGATTTTTTTAACGTTGTGCTTGAAAGTACATTTAATTGTTCGGCTTGGTTTTGAAAATTATTTTTTAAAGCAATTGTTATTGCTTGTTCAATAGTTAATGGTTGACTGTTTTGTGCGTTTACACGGGTATTTGTAAACATAAAACCAAGTGTAAGCACACTTATTAATGAAATTTTACCAATTATCATTTTTCGTTTTGTTGAAACTAAAATATAAAGTAAAGGCAAAACAAAAAGCGTAAGAAACGTTGCCGAAAATAAACCGCCAATTACAACAGTAGCAAGCGGTTTTTGTACTTCGGCACCTGCACCATGCGATAGTGCCATAGGTAAAAAGCCCAAAGATGCTACAATGGCGGTCATTAATACAGGGCGTAACCGCAGTTTAGTTCCTTGCATTACTCTTTGTAATACATCATTAATTCCGTCTTTTTCTAATTGGTTAAATGTGCTTATAAGTACAATTCCGTTTAGCACCGATACACCAAATAATGCAATAAAACCTACGCCAGCCGAAATACTAAACGGCATATCGCGAAGCAATAAAGCAAAAACGCCACCAATGGCACTCATTGGTATGGCGGTAAAAATTAAAGTAGCTTGCTTAACCGATGAAAACGTAAAGTATAATAACATAAATATTAAAGCCAATGCAAATGGTACGGCTATCATTAACCTGGCCGATGCGGCTTGTAAATTTTCGAAAGTGCCACCATAAGTATAATAGTAGCCTTCGGGAAGTTTTATGTTGTCGTCGAGCTGTTGTTGAATTTCTTTAACTACACTTGCTACATCTCTATCTTTTACATTAAAGCCAATAACAATTCGGCGTTTGCCATCTTCGCGGCTAATTTGTGCTGGACCTAATTCCATTTTTATTTCGGCAACTTGCGATAGCGGAATTTGCTGGCCATTTTTAGTTGGAATATATAAACGGTCTAAATCATCGATATCGCTGCGGTGCGCACTATCTAAGCGAACCACTAAATCAAAGCGTCGTTCGTTTTCATAAACAACACCCGCTTTTCCTCCTGCAAAAGCGGTATTTATAATATGGTTCACATCCTTAATATTTAATCCAAAATTGGCAATTTGTGTTCGGTTATATGTAACAGAAATTTGCGGAAGCCCAGCTACACGCTCAACAGTTGGCTCGGTTGCGCCTTTTATTTTTTGTATCACATACGAAACACGGTTAGCATAATTTAATAGTGTGTCCATATTTTCGCCAAATATTTTAACAGCTACATCTTGCCTTATACCAGTCATCATTTCGCTAAACCTCATTTGTATAGGTTGGTTTTTTTCGAAGAAAACACCAGGTATAACTTCCAGTTTTTTTAATATTTCATCGCCCAATTCATCGTAAGTTTTATTGTTTTTCCATTCGTTTTGTGGTTTTAATATTATCATTAAATCGCTGGCTTCGGGTGGCATTGGGTCGGTTGGTAACTCGGCACTTCCAGTTTTGCCTACCACCATTTTAACTTCGTCTAATTGTTTTATAATTCGCGATGCTTGCATACTGGTTTCAATACTTTGGCTTAGCGATGTGCCTTGTGGCAATATACAGTGAAAAGCATAATCGCCTTCGGCAAGGTTAGGGATAAATTCTCCGCCCAAGCGAGAAAAAATAAAAACAGTAACACAAAATACGACTACGGTAACTCCTACCACTATGGCTTTTGCTTTGATAGTTTTTTGCAATATTGGGGCATAAATGCGTTGGAAAAATTCCATCATCTTATCCGAAATATTTTTTTTGTGGGATACTTTTTTACTCAAAAAAATAGAAGAAGCCACAGGGATATAGGTTAGCGACAAAATAAATGCACCCATAATGGCAAATGATACCGTTAGCGCCATGGGGCCAAACATTTTGCCTTCGATACCTGTAAGCGTTAAAATAGGAATGTAAACAATAAGGATAATTATTTCGCCAAAGGCAGCACTGGTTCTTATTTTTGATGAGGCGGCCAATACTTCGCTATCCATTTGGTTTTGCGATAGTTTACCATTTGTAGTTTGTAATTGGCTTGTGCTTATGCGGTAAAAAATTGCTTCAACAATAATTACAGCACCATCTACAATCAAACCAAAATCAATAGCTCCTAAACTCATTAAGTTAGCACTAACGCCAAACACGTTCATCATACCTAAAGCAAACAGCATTGAAAGCGGAATGGCTGAAGCTACAATTAAGCCGGCTCTAAAATTTCCGAGAAACAATATCAATACAAAAATTACGATTAGTGCACCTTCAATTAAATTTTTTTCGACGGTGTTAATCGCTCGGTTTACCAAATCGGTTCTATCTAAAAAAGGTTCGACTATTACATCGTTTGGCAACGATTTTTGAATGGTTATCATTTTAGCTTTTACGCTTTTTACTACTTCGGCACTGTTATAATCTTTTAACATCATTACAATACCACCTACAACATCTTTTTCGCCGTTATAAGTCATTGCGCCATAGCGTACTGCACTGCCAAACCTTACTACTGAAACATCTTTTATTAAAACCGGAATACCGTTGGGGCTATTTTTTACCACAATATTTCTAATATCGTCCATAGAACTTACTAAGCCAACACCGCGGATAAAATAAGCGTTTGGTTTTTTATCAATGTAAGCACCGCCTGTGTTTTCGTTGTTCTTTTCTAATGCTATAAATATTTCGGGTATCGAAACATTCATTGCCAAAAGTTTATCGGGGTTTACAGCAACTTCGTATTGCTTTAGTTTGCCACCAAACGAAACTACTTCGGCAATTCCGGGTGTTCCGTAAAGTTGTCGGGCAACTATCCAATCTTGCATTGTGCGCAAATCCATTGCCGAATATTTTTTTTCGCTCCCTTTTTTTGGATGAATAATGTATTGATACACCTCGCCTAAACCTGTACTTACTGGGGCTAATTCGGGTGTGCCAACTCCTTTAGGAATTTTTTCGCTCGCTTCTTTTAACTTCTCGTTAATAAGCTGCCTGGCAAAATATACATCTACATTTTCTTTAAATACAACGGTTATTACCGAAAGCCCGAAACGCGAAATACTTCGTAATTCTACCAAATCGGGTAGGTTGGCAATACTTTGCTCAATAGGGTAAGTTACCAATTGTTCTACTTCTTGGCCTGCCAAGGTTGGGCAATTGGTAATTATTTGTACTTGATTGTTGGTAATATCGGGCAGGGCATCAATAGGTAATTTGGTTGCACTCCACACTCCCCAAATAATGAGTGCAAAAGTCATTAACCCAATAATAAATTTGTTTTTTATGCTGAATGCAATAATTTTATCTAGCATTTTTATAAAATTTTTTAATAAATAAATGAAAAATACTCACTGTGCTTTTTGCACTATAAATACTTTTATTTGTTCCGCTTGGGCGGGAAAATCAAAAATTTATCAGCTAATTTTTGGCGGTTGCCAAATGCTAAAAAACACTTTACTTATAAATGAAGTGGTATAAAATGGGAAATTTTGCGCAATTACTGGAAGGGTAAAATTAACTTTATAGCTTACAAAGCTGTTGTTTAAATTTTGACCGCAGCAGGTACAAATACAAAAAGGTGTGCAATTTTCGGTTTCGTTATGGTGATTGTTTTGTTGGGTAGTTATGAAATTTGAATTGGTTATTTGCTTTTCATTTTTACAGTCGCTATCATCGGTGCAGGGCACACACGATAAGGCCAAAAGGTAAAAACTGAATATAAAAGCAAAAAGTTTCATTAGGTAAATATAGAGAAATATGTTAGTTGGAAAAATATTTGTTAAAAATGGTAAATGATGGTGTAATGGACATTTTTAATGGTTTTTATTAAAAATTTATTAAGTTGTAATGGGATTTTACCAAACAATTAAAAAAATACTGCCATTCGTTTATATGATTTTTTTGCATAAATCTAATCTACATAAGTTCGAAACTTTAACTATCTATGTAACATTATTGGTCTTTTGCAGTTTCAATTCTCGGTTTTAACGTAAACCTAAGTCACAAAAACCCAATAGTACCAGCAATAACCGACGCAATCAAAATTGCAATTTTTGAATTATTTATATTTATGGCATCTTTAAATGCTAACAGTGTAATAAATATCAACCTTGTAAAACCTATACCACCCAAAAAGCCAGCTCCGATTATATTTTACCATTTTAACTCGTTTGGTAAAATATAAAGATTGCATCTCCTTGTTTTGTTTTGCAAAGGTTTGGTTTTTTTTAGGGTAAAAATTTGATATTCGCAGTTTACATAGGATGAGTAAAACCATAAATTAAAATTTTATAATTATAATAAGAAAAAAAACGGGTTACAGCTGCAAGAAGTTGGCGATTTCGAATCACAAAACTGTCTGCGACCACAAAAACTTGATACGGAGTACAATGCTTCACCTGCCTGCCGGTCAGGCAGGTTTAACCACTGAACCGCCAACTTTTTGTAGGTGCTGTTAGGCTGTGCTTCTTTATCGTCCTACTTGCTTTTTTAATTCTGCCTTCAATTCTTTTGGCAAGTCGTCCCAATGTAAGTCAAGCAATGCTCCTTGAAGGGAATATAAATAATAGCAAACTGGAAATGTCTTGTCAGGATTTTGATTACAAATACTTTGATAGGCTTTTACAGGCGTAATTTGAGCAAGGTCGGCAAGAGAAAAAACGCCTACTTCGCTTAGGCGTTTTTCAATAGTCGTTCCAATATTTTTTGCACCCTTTAGATTATTTGAAAGTTTCGTTTTCATAACTATTTTTCTTGGTGTGGAGAATATTTTACAATGTCAATGCCAATACCATTAGGGTCTTCAATTGCGAAATGTCTGTCGCCCCAAGGTTCGTTGCGCATGTCTATTTTTATGGCAACTCCTTTCTTTTTAAGGTCGTTGTAAATTTTGTCCACATTATCAACTTCAATTGTAAGATACATTCCTTGTCCTTGAAAAGGTTTGTGGAAAAAAGGTTGCTGGCTAGGATGGGCAGGAAGTAAAAAACTGATTTCTGCTTTGCGATTTGGGGTGTGCAGCAAAAGGTAAAACTCGTTTTCAAACGTTACCCCAAACCCTAAATTGTTGGTATAAAAAGCCTTGCTTTCTGCCAACTTTGTAGTTAAAATTCCTGCGTTTAATTTCATTTTGTTTTGATTTTTAGTGTTTGAATTTGCTTGACCAAAAGCCGTTGCTGCTATGCAAACGGCTATGATGATGTTTAGTATTCGTTTCATTTTTTGTAATGATTTAACGATATAAATTTCAACAAAATCAAATTTAGACCATTGTAAAAAACGGACAAAATTACCTTCCGAAAGCTTTGCTTGGTGTTACGCCATAAAAATTCTTAAATTCTTTCACGAAATGGGCTTGGTCGTAATAGCCGACATCAAAAAATAATTTGTTCTCTCGTAAGCTTTGACTGGAAGGTTTTGCTCTCAAAATATTTTGAAACCGAACCACTTTGCTAAATGTCTTTGCAGTATCGCCTATATAATATTCAAATAGTCTGCGAAGTTGTCTTGGGCTAATACCTGTATTCAAATCAGT
>Ga0335395_10001026_pt1 | contig 17803 bp, 16 predicted proteins | sample MAT02_FD_205744 | JGI IMG/M metagenome (GOLD analysis project Ga0335395, IMG submission 205744) | Freshwater microbial communities from Lake Fryxell liftoff mats and glacier meltwater in Antarctica - MAT-02 (spades assembly) (version 2) ...
AAAAATGTTATCAGTTATTAGTTATTGGTTATTGGTAGCTGCTAACAAATAACTAATCACAACAGTCAACAGTCAGCAGTCAACAGTCAACAGTCAACAGTCAACAGTCAACAGTCAACAGTCAACAGTCAACAGTCAACAGTCAACAGTCAACACACTAATTCTTCATCCCAACCCCAACATACATAATCGAAGTATCCTCATTAATTTGGATTTTAAACAACCCAGACTTTTTGTAATCAACATAATTACCGAAATTAACTGTTAACAGTTGAGCTGCTTGTTTGAAAACTTCCCCCGAAGGAAATAGTTGCTTTCCACTTGTAAAATTTCCCCAAAAACCGTGCATCTCGGATAAAATGGCGCCCATTTGTCCAAACATATCAAAACCTTTAATTTCGATATTACCAAAACCAGTATCGCCCATCACCACAGACAGTTCCTCCGGGGTAATAAACTTGTCCCAATCGTGAACGCCCCGCCTAATTTCCTGCAAGATATTTTCCATCAGCCCAATCATCACAACTTGCGACGAAAAAGTTCGATTAATCGTGTCAAAAAAGAACAATCCCCCAGGCTTTAGAATTCTGTGAACTTCAGACACAACTTGTTTATAATCTGCAACGTGTTCTAGAACATCAACACAAATTACCACATCAAAGGTATTGTCATCATAGGGCATATTTTCTGCAAAACCTTGTCTGTAATCAATCTCAAAACCGCTAATCACTGCATGATTTTTAGCTGCTTGAACGCACTTTTGGGATTGGTCTATTCCCGAAACAATCGCGCCTCTCTCGGCCATAAATTCGCAAGAAAAGCCGCCGCCACACCCGACATCTAAGGTTTTCAATCCTCGCCAATTAGTCGCGTGTCTGTCGAAAAATTCAAATCGGGGTTTGTTTAGATGGTAAAGAGCATAGATTTTAGATTTTTCGTCCCACCAATTATCCGCATTTTCGTCGTAGAATTCTAAATCATTTTTGACTTCAGTTTTTACCATGTTTTTTTCCCTACTTATAATGATTGATGTTGCCACGATTTATAATTATAATACTTTTGCCATGAATTTCAACCAGATGAATCGCGTTTCTATTATTATTCCGACTTTGAACGAAGCGACTTGTCTGGAACGCACCCTGCGCCAACTCAGCATTCTCAATCCTCCCGCTTGGGAGGTGTTGGTGGTAGATGGGGGTAGTCAAGACGAGACAGTGGCGATTCCCTACGGGATAGCTGCGCTTCACGCCCTTTCCTCGAAAACCACAGTTATTCATAGCACTATACCGGGACGTTCCGTACAAATGAACCTAGGTGCACAAACCGCTACGGGCGACGTTCTGTGCTTTCTCCACGCCGATACTTTAGTCCCAGACGATATTGTATCAGTTATTCAAACAACACTGTGCGATCGCAAAATTGTCGGTGGCGGATTTATCTCGCTAATGACTGGTTCCCACCAAACAAGATGGGGTTTTTCGCTACATAATTACCTAAAAACTTACTATGCACCGCTATTATTTCGCCCTCATTTATTTCTCAAAGGATTCCGGTTGCTGTTTGGAGATCAAGTGATTTTTTGCCGCCGTACCGATTTTTGGGAATGCGATGGCTTTGATGCAGAACTGCCAATTATGGAGGAAGCAGATTTGTGTTTGAAGTTGGTAAAACGAGGTAAGATTAAGTTAGTAAATAGGATTGTCGAAAGTAGCGATCGGCGAGTGGCAAATTGGGGCGAACTTAAAGCAATTGCGGTCTATCTAGCAATTGGTTTTTTGTGGGGTTTTGGGGTTTCAGCTAGATATCTCAAACAGTTTTATGAAGACGTTCGCTGACACAAGCTTCTATTACTCACTATTAAGAACAGGCAAGATACCTGTTCCACAAACAAAATTGGATCGCAAATTCAAGAGCCAGAAACATTATCCAACTGCTGGCGGCCATTGCGAACCACACGCAGCGCATCGCTCAGCTTATGCTCAATATTATCCAGAACTTGATCGGCGTAATCGTCGGCTCCGTTTTGAATTTCCTCACATTCAGCCATCGCCCTCGCTCTCATTTCTGCCAATTCTTCTTGAGCTTGGTAGCGAATTTGTTCAACTTCTGCCAGCGTCGCCTGCTGAATTGCTTCACAGTCAAGCAAAACCTGTTGTCGCAACTGATCCGCTTCCACCTTCGCCTGTTGGATCAAACCCATATCATTTAAAAGCTCTGCCGCTCGCTGTTCTGCGGCTTCTATAACTTCTTGAGCGTAGAGTTCTGCCTCTTGCAGTAAGTCGTCCTTGTGTCGGATAATTAGCTCAGCTTCCTGAAAGGCGATCGGCAAATTGATCCTCACCAAGTCTAACTGGTCGAGCAACTGTTCTTCATCCACCAGAGTGCGTCTGGTCATGGGAATTCGCGGACTGTCGAGAACAATTTCCTCAAGCCGATTCAATTCCCGCTGGATATCTACTCCTGCGGTTCTGGTGTCGTCTCCGAAGGCGGCTGGATTTTGAGATGATTCATTCTCAGTGCCACGTCCGGTGCTGTTGGGTTCGATGCGAGTTGGTTCCTGCTGGCGTAACATTGGTAAATATCTAGGGCGACGTGTTTCGGAACAAGATGATCTACGGATCCACCAAACTTGGCTATTTCCTTCACTACACTACTACTTAAAAAGCTGTAGGCGTTAGAAGTAGCCAAAAATACTGTTTCAATTTCACCCAACAGGGTTTTATTGGTGTGGGCCATCTGGAGTTCCATTTCAAAGTCTGTTAATACTCGCAGCCCCCTCAGCAGCACTTTAGCTTGCCGCATTTTAGCATAGTTTACTGTCAAACCCTCAAAACTATCTACTTCTACGTTTGACAAGTGTTTAGTAGAGCAGAGAATCTGTTCTATCCGTTCTTCTACGGTGAATAGAGGGACTTTGCTGGGATTTCGGACTATGGTCACGATTACTCGATCGAACAGTTTGCAGCCTCGCTCTATGATATCTACGTGACCAAAAGTAATCGGGTCAAAGCTGCCTGGATAAATTGCAATCACAAATTGGGCCCGACGCGGTAATTAACAGAACTCAATTGAAAATACCAGTTTTTCGGAAAAATCGTCAAGGCAAGGAATGAGCCTTATAGAAAGTTTCCAGGCTGGGCTTATCGCCCACAAACCGCCAGTGCCAAGGTTCGTAACTAACTTTTTGGCGATTGTTTTTAGGGAAAGACATTTCAAAGCTGAAGGAACTGGCGTTGGCTTCTAGCCACTTGAATGCTGGAGTCTCTTCAAAGCTGGTGCTGAGGTTTGCCGACGGGATTGCGCTGTCTCCCAAGTCGATCGCATAACCGGTATGATGTTCGCTATATCCTGGAGGAGCGCTAACTTCCGCCCGCTTGCTGACGTTTTGCTTGCGTTCGGCTTTTACATCAAAAAATACGTGTTGTTGGTCTTCCAGGGAACGAAAACCCGATATGGGAGCAAAATATATACCTTGGACAGCCGCCGCGTTTGCCATTTCTTGATATTTTGCCGCTGCACTTTTGCGGAGTTTGATCCCACCGTCTCCGGTGACGGCTACCAAGTCAGAGGCTGGCGCTTCTTGATAAGGTAAGTGTCCCAGTAATTTGTCCGGTGTTGCCGTACTGCTTTTTGAGTTAGCAACCGGACTCTCGGTTGAGGGCGAACTCGCCGATACTGGATTTTGTTGAATTTGTTCTGCCCTACTGGTATTTGGGGAAAAGTTAAAGTTGAGGTGCAGCCAAATGCTCACCCCAAAGGCGACTACACTCAAGGCTAGCAGTTTCCAAATCAGCCCTTTTTTTCTGGACTGACTAGGCTTGACTTCCAGGTATGAATGGTCTCGCACTGCTTCTGGAATTTCGTCAATGGCAAGCTCTGAGGCTTGCGGGGGTTTTCTCGACAGACTCGCGTTATCCAAGCCAGCTCCTCTCCTGCACTTCAACAAGGCCCAACGTTACAAATTGTAGTCTGATATTGGCCAAAGTCATTGGGAATTGGGAATTGGGAATGGGGCATTGGGCATGGGGCATGGGGCATTGGGAGTTGGGCATGGGGCATTGGGAGTTGGGCATGGGGCATTGGGAATTGGGCATTGCTATAACCAATCACCAATCACCAATAACCAATAACCAATGCCCGTATAGGATTTAGCCAAACTGCGTTAAGAATCGGAAAGCATTCAGAACATGAGTTGCACAGACATAAGGCGAAGTATTATAAAAAGCTTGCCAAGCCGCCGCCTTATCTTCATCATATCTATCTGATCTTTCCAAGTGTTTTTCCAGCCAATTCAGCCGTACAGCGTGACCGATCAATACATCCAAGACGATGTACTCTTCTATTTGTAGCTCTGGGTTGCGTTGCGCGATCGCAGCCAACTCCATCAATGCCTCAATATTAACTTGTCTGTACTCAGGCGCAACAATTTTATTCAGCAAATGCTCCACCTGTAGCGCAAAATTCTTTTCACCAGGAGTCATTTCCGATAAAATCACCTCACTATCCAACCGATTTCGGCGTTCCAACTTATCCCCAATAATCAAGCCCTTGCAGTGCCGCAACATTCCCCAAACATTCGGATAAAAATCCTTGGGAACCCGATTGACAGCACCTTCCAGTTGCCGCTTCCTGCGCCATCCACCCGCAGGCATTTGGGACTCCGATGAAACAGGCGCAACCACCCATTCAATCTCTTTTTCCGATTGTTTGACCCGCAGAGATTCTTGCTGTTTCAGAACTTGATTCATTTCCTCATATTCTGACAAAACTTGACGCAGACGGTTTTTGATCTCAAAGGGACTTAACTGCATTAACTGTTCGTAAGCTTCATTCTGCGTAATTCCCAATTCACGGGCCAATTCGCTAGTCAACAACAGAATAAAATAGCTAACTCTCAGCGTCAACAACCCTTTAAACAACTGCGGTTCTGCTTTAATTAGCAAACCAAGATATATTAGAATTTCTTGGGTGAGAACTCGATCGCGAACGTCTTCACCACAGAATTGACGAATCTTGTCCATCACCTCCATATAAGAACCAGGACGCGAAATCACTGAATCTTCGCTGTAAGCTTTCCCCACAGCAATCTGCTTTTGTCGCACCAAAATATCCGTCACCGCATCCGACAAGCTAATATCAATTTTGTCCAACAAACCAGCAGCATAACGAATCACAGCCCATTGAATCTTTGATTGCGAACTATTTCCAGCTTTCGTATAAACTTCATTGAGCAAGTCTACAACTTTAACACTCTCTCCACTCGTTCCAAATCCCGTATCAAAGTTGATTCCTTTGAGACGAACTAGAGTTTGTAGCAACTCAATTTGTTCATACAAATTTTCTGATTTCTGGAGGCTAATGAGCAATAAATTAGTATTGGTTTCGCACTCCAAATGAAATTCTTGAGTATGACCCAAAGGCCAAGTTTTTTCGGGATTATAACCCAGATAGCTGCGAACTTCCACAGCACCTGTGACTGGAGATTCTGTAAAGTCAAAATCGTGAAGAAAGTCAATTTTCTCCGTACCAGCAGTCAGGATTAATTGATTGAGATTCCCCAACTTGACAGGCGTATTTTTGCAATGTCCATCCCGGAGTTCTTTCATCAAATTGAACAAAGCTTCCCGGCCCGTTTCCAGCATTGTGTGAGTCAGCATCAGCGTTACCGTAGGCCGTCCCAACTGAGACCAGTGACGGTGAATGTAAGCTAATTCACTATTGATTTGAGATACCAAGAAATGGTAATCTAGAGTTAGATAAAACTCTTGTCTGTCGAGAAAAGATGGCAGAAAGACGATCGCCTCTCCGCGAACTTGAAACACCCGCGAAGTGGTCAAACTCCTGAGCCGGCGGACGGGACGGCCTGTTAACCCTAATTGGTCATTGCGTCCAATCTGCGTGTAAATAGCTGACAATTCTTTTGTTTGGCGGACTTGAATTGGTTCTACCTGTTTTGGGGTTTGGGTGGCAATTCCATTCGCCGCTAATTCTGCTTGCAAATCTTCGTCTTCAGCTAACAGTGCGATTTGGACTAAAGGTTCTCTGCGCCGCCCGACTGACAAGTGTTTTCCCAGCGGATCTATATCGCCAATTGCGATTAATCCATCGTTCAACAATTGACCTAAAAAATACAAACTCTGCGCCCAAACTAGGGGGACATTTTCATTCGGTAAACGCTGTTGGCTGCGGGGATTTAATTTTTCGGCGTTGATATTTTCGGCTGGTATGTAATACAATTCTGGTAGCAGAGACAAACCAGAACGCTCAACTGCGAGAGAGGCTAAACGCTGCTCGTATTCTTGAACTTGGGCTTGATTTCCCTCAAATATGCCGTCTAATAGTAGGTAAGTGAAAAACAGCGGCCACTCGCATTCAATGTGCTCAAACTGCTTTAATTCTGTGGGTTCGTAGTGTAGGCGATCGGCATCTTCTAAAACTGTTTGATGTCCATCTCGCAGAAACCTTTTGCAGCCGTATTTTCCCTGCAATTTGTCGATAATCTTCTTTCTTGTGCGTTCAACTAATTCTCGGTCTTCAACAGCAAAAGCGGGAAAACTAATGATACTCAAAAGAGCTGCATCTACTTCCTTAGAACTAGATTCACGAGGCAAAAGCGATTCTAATGTGATGCGAGTTCGGGCAATTTCGTCTGGCAAAACGTGAATTACAGATGCTTGAGAGCCATTAAGACCGAACAAATCTAATCCATTTATCGCTTCCAGTGCTGCTTTTGCCATGCCAACTGAACTGGCATTTAATTCTGCATTTCCGCGATTAATTTTATTGCCTCTTTCCCAAATTCCATAATCGGGAGTGCGGTAGGCTCTACCAATGTAGTAAACTAAGTTCTGGACAAAATTGACTTCATCAATTGTGAAAATAATGTGCAATCCAGAAGCGGTCATTTGAGCTAGAATTAACAAAAATATAGATGTTGCATCTAATTGCAAGTGTCCCCATTCATCATCGCCGACCACAATATTTGCAGTTTGAGTATTGTATTTGGCGTGTAAGGCATCGAGGGGTAACTGAGTATTTTTAAAGCTTTCTACTTTATTGGCTTGCTGCATCATGGCAAACATCAAGCCTCGCATCAGTTTAACTGTGCTGTGTTCGAGTTCAAATGTTCTACCCCGATCGCTATCAATTTTGCGGTAAGCTAGGCCCAAGCCCCAAACTGCGAGGATGCTGTAAACGTTGTCGCGTACCCAAGCATCGGTGTAGTCGCCGTGGGCGTTAACGGCGGTACTCGCGGGTAGCAAACCGGTAATTGGGTTTTGCCGCTTGAGAATGATGCTTTTGATTTGCTGGTAGTAATAATCTAACCTGGTTTGCCGCTGAGCTGTTGCGATCGCCATTTCGTTTTCCTTGTGGTTTTTTCCTGAGACTCGCTGAGTTGCGCTGAATAGACTTTTAAATATATCAGAAATTATATCACTGTCTTTAGCAAATAGTACCGAGGTAACGATCATGTCTCAGCATCATCACAATAACAACAGTGTTCCTTTTGTCAAAATTGTCTACTCTAAAATTAAGATCAATGGTAAAATCGAGTTAGTTGCGATGGAATGGTACGCAGACGGATCTGTCAAAAAGTGCGATCGGTAAGTGAATCAACCGATTTTGGATTTTGGATTGTAGATTGCGATCGTATATAGCGGTTCTCAAGAAAGTGAGGTACGTCAGCTAGTAATTACCAATTCCCAATTCCCAATTCCCAATTCCCAATTCCCAATTCCCAATTCCCAGATCATACCAAGAAGTGCTATATGTGTGTAGGAAGTTGAAAGCAAGTAACATGGATCGATCGCACCCGCAATTTTCAGTGCTGGGACTACCAGTTCACATCTTAGACGATCATGCAGATTGGCTGATGGAGCGCCTACATCAAGGATTAGGAAGTCACGTCGTCACGCTGAATGCAGAAATGGCAATGCAAGCCGAGCAAAATTCAGCTTTAGCCGATATTATCCATTCTGCGGAACTTGTGATTCCCGACGGTGCAGGAGTTGTGCTCTACTTGCGAATCCAAGGCAAAACTGCCAAGCGATTTCCGGGGATCGAATTAGCCGAGTCATTGCTACAACAAGCCGGAAAATTGCCCGACGGGGAATCAATATTTTTCTTTGGAGGTTCGCCCGAAGTTGCGATCGCAGCCACAGAAACTTGGCAACAGCAGATCAACGGAATATCAATTCTATCTCAACATGGCTATCTCTCACCAGAAGAAGAACCAGAATTCCTGGAAACCCTGAAAAAAATTCAGCCAAAAATGATTCTAGTCGGATTGGGAGTGCCACGTCAAGAATTTTGGATTGCCAAACACCGACATCTTTGTCCTCAATCTATCTGGGTAGGAGTAGGCGGCAGTTTCGACATTTGGGCGGGAACAAAAACTCGTGCTCCGGCTTGGTTTTGCGACAATCATTTAGAATGGTTGTATCGACTTTATCAAGAACCTTGGCGCTGGCGCAGGATGTTAGCTTTGCCACAATTTGCATTCAAAGCATTGGGCAATTTTCGAGGGTAAAATAGGCGTAGAGCACTACTCGGTTTATAAACAACTATGCCAACTCCAACGATCAACGTTCAACTCAAAGAAATTATCGCCCAAACCCGCCAGGGATTAGAAAATCTTTATGGCGAACAGTTAAACCGAATCATTCTCTATGGTTCCCAAGCCAGAGGCGATGCTAGACCAGACTCCGATATTGATATATTAATCCTTCTCGAAGAACCCTTCAATTACTCCCAAGAAAGCGAGCGTATTTCTGTTTTGATTGCCGATATCTGCTTAGAACATACTGTCGTGATTAGCTGTATGTTTGCCACACTTCAGAAGTACCAAGAGTATGAGAGCGGTTTCTTTCGCAATATCCGTCGCGAAGGAGTCCCAATATGAACCCAGAGCAACAAAGGTTACTTGATAAAGCTGATAGAACTTTGCAGGCTGCACGGGTTTTATGTGACCAAGGCTTTTTTGATTCTGCCGCTTCCCGCGCTTATTATGTGATGTTTTACATAGTCACTGCATTTTTAGAGTCAGAGAAATTATCTTATTCTCGCCACTCCGCTGTCATCGCCGCTTTCGGTCAAAAATTTGCTCGTTCGGGGCGGGTTCCGGTGCAGTTCCATCGTTACCTAATCGATGCCCAAAAAACTCGATTAGAAGCCGACTATAATGCTGATATACAAATCTCACAAACAGACGCAGTGCAAACAATAGATCGGGCAGAAGAAATGCTAAACTTTGCTTTGGCAAATATTGATTCTATTCCTCCATCCTCTCCTTGATTGAGGAGATAGCCTGCTTTTTAAAATTGCGATCGCCCACCGCAAAAACTATGAAAGTTAGCGATATAGATTTGCTAATTGCAGCCGATCAACCGGGCATTCAAGCCATGTTGCAGCAGGCTGGATTTACCAAAGCAGCAGTGCAATGTACCCGCCATTATGACATTGCATCCGTTAGCATCGGAATAGTAAATTGTAGTTCACTGTTGACTGTCAACCGTTAACCGTCAACAGTCAACATCACCTGACGGTGTAACCGGAATTGATATGAACCGATCGCCTAGTCGCTTTTTTGAGTGACACTCATTTGAGTTACAGGAGACCGATCGCAATTAAACGATATAAGGAGAATCGATCGCCTTTGCCCGTTTAATTGCCACCAAAGTCTGGTAAATCAAAGCCGAAATCTCAGCGCGGGTAATGTCTCGCTGCGGTGAAAGCCAATCGCGAGAAGGATAGTTAACCACAATCTTCAAGCTAGTTGCTGTACCGATCGCACTTAAAGCAAAATTAGGAATTTGAGCGCGATCGGTGTATACTTTCAGAGTGTCAGCATTTCCCCCCTTCAGTTCCAAACCATTAACCAAAGACACGATCGCCTCAGTCTTAGTCAAATTCAAATTCGGGCCAAACTTCAACCCCGGAAACCCCGACAAAAACCCAGCCCGATTCGCCCGTTCGATCGCACTTCTGGCCCAAAAACTAGCAGAAATATCAATAAAATTCATAGCCGCCACCTTTGGAATCGGACTAAACGCACTCACCAACAGCGAAGCATATTGAGCACGATTTAAACACTCATCAGGCCGAAAAGAACCATCCGGCATACCACTAATCATATTCGCCGCCGCCAGGGCCTCAATAAACTTCTGAGCCCAATGTCCAGAAATATCATTAAACCTTGCTTCACCGATATTCGGATTACCACCACCCCTTCTCACCGCAGCTTGTACAGCTTGAAAAGCATTCACTTTTCCATAACCAAACCAATCGCTACGACGGTTTTTAAGATCATAACTACCCATGCGAATACCCAACTGGGGATCGGGATCGAGATCCACAATTTTGTCCGCAGTTTGTTCGAGAATTCCCCGCACTTCCCGCGCCGTCAAACGAGGGTTAGCCGAAAGTATCAAAGCTGCAACCCCAGCCACTACTGGAGTGGCGCTAGAAGTGCCGCCAAAGGAGTCTGTGTAGTCCCCTGGATCGTAACCATCGGCACCGACTCGATCGGCAGTAAACACCCCCAAACCGGGCAAATCCTGTGTTACCTCCGGCGGAGTGGTGATATATCCAGTTTGCTGCATCCAGGTTCCCGGCGGGGCGTTATTGCTGGGGGCGCAAACCGAAATACTACTACCCCAATTGCTGTAGGCTGCTTTTTTATTCAGCGAAGTCGAAGCCGCCACCGCAATCACGTCTGGGTGAACAGCGTAGCCACTCAGCCATTGAGTTTGACCCTTGATCATGTCATCGGGCCAGCCTTTTTCATTAATCGTACCGTTGACGGGGCGGTTGGCATTGCCCGCAGCGAAGACAATCACGCAACCTCTGCCGCCGCGCCCTTGGGTGGCTGCTTTGGTGATGATGGCACTTTGTCTCAGGGAAAGGGGAAAATAAACGGCTGAAGGCCCCCAACTGCAAGAAATGACGGCGGCCCCTCTGTTGATCGCCCAATTGAATATCTGTTCAACAGAATCATCATCTAGGTAGCCCGTGGTACGGATGGGCATCAAGGCGCATCCAGGGGCGACACCGACAATGCCTTTGCCGTTTTCTTCCGCAACGGCTACACCAGCGCAGGAAGTGCCATGATTGTCTGAATCTAGAACAGGCATTGGGGACAAGTCGTTGTCTTTTAAATCGAGGGGAAAAACGATTTTGCCTTGGCCTTGAAAATCTGGGTGTGTCATGTCCACGGAATCATCCGCGATCGCAATTACAATCGATCGCACTCCGCGAGTTGTATCCCAAGCTTTCTCTGCAAAAATGTGAGAACCCGCCACCATTTTGCTACCACTTTTGTTGTTGAGATACCACTGTTTGGGATAAAGCGGATCGCGCGGAATATAGTGCGGTTGAGCTTGTACTATAATGTTGGGTTCAGCAACCAGAACTTCTGCATATCTGGTGAGACGATTGGCAATTTTGATGGGGTTTTCTGTCGCTTGTTTCGTGATTTCGCAGATAAATGTATTGCGAATTCCTTCTACTTGTCGGACTATTTTTAAGGCTGCTGCATTGACGATCGCATTTCGCGATTCTTCGTCTACTTGTTCGTCAAATTGTATGGTAATGCGATCGGTTAAATAAAAGAATGTTCCCAGATTCTTCGCTGGAGAATAGACATGGCTAGCAAAAACAACGGCATCGCTAGCCCTGGCCGCTTGCATGGCCGTATTCAGCAGCGCCGGCGCAACCAGATATTCTTCGAGATTAGTGTTTCCAATACGGCGGTTGAGTTTCGCCTGGGCTGTTACTAGCCAAGGGTTTGAGGCTGATGCTGTAGATGAAGGGCGGACTGTAAAGCGATCGAGAGCTTTTGACAGCAGCAATTCATCGCCGCCTCGTTGTAAAATCAGTGCCAGACTTTCATCAGGGACTCCTATACCTTGATAATTGATGAGAGTGCTGGTGTCGGGTTGCTTTGGTTGTACCATCAGAAATTGTCCTGTTTAATTTTGATCCAGTTTAACCATTTGATTTTGCCGTATATTAGACAGTTGAAACGACTGAGTTGGTTTTTTTGTGCGCGATCGGCACAAATCCTATTAAATAAATACGCTAGGATTAACCTTGAAAAATTCCCCCAGCGCCTTAGCTTGCGCCTTACTAATCGCCCGTTTGCCATGAACTACCTCAGAAACTACACCTTTTGAACCAATCACTCCCACTAGATCAGCTTGTTTGAGTTCGCGAACTTCGATCAGGTGTAATAAAACATCCTGGGGAGTCGCTTGAGGAATTGGGTAATACTTACCTTCATATTCTGCGATCAACAGCGCCCAGAGATCAAGTAAAGTTTCTGCTTCGAGGCTTAATTTCTCCTGAGACATTAGGGCTTCGACTTCTGCGAGGGCGACAGAATAGTCTTCTTCGTTTAGGATGGGCTTAGGCTGCGATTTAGCTAACAGTTGGCCGTAAGCTATTTTTTCAATTGTAATATTCATAGTTCGTTTGGATTGTGGATTATGAATGTTTTAGATTTCTTGAATGTATCAGGGGAACTGGGCCAATTTTCCTGATACATTCAAGTGAAAATTTAACCTAGTTTTTGTTTGACTTCATGAGGAGACGGCAGTGCCGTGTCCCTACCGACAATAATATTGTAGGGACACGGCACTGCCGTCTCCTAATTTCGGCTACTAATAATTCCGATGCTACCGGATTTGATATCAAGTCTCTAGTTTGATTTCTCGAAGACAGTCACAGTTTGACATTTCCACAAATTTGGTTTATACTCATCCGGTTGCGATCGCCAATGGTAAGATCTGCTCTAGCTAAATATCTTTTTTAAAAGCGCCGAGGCGCAAAGTAATTTCATGGTATACTCTGGAACTGTTGACTGGCTTCGCTCCACCGCCCGGATTGCCCTAGTTGCGATCGCCACCTTGGCCCTATTTCAAGCACCCCAAGCCCAAGCACAACAACCATCTGGGCAAGGAAACCAACCACAAGTCGAACCAGCCGATGACCCCACAGACCCAAACAATCTCCGCCCAGTCTCCCAAAGCAACAGCATCTTGAGCATTCCCGGAGGCCAGCGTTTGATGACAGAAGCTAGCAGCGCTATTTCCAACCAAAACTACACCGTAGCCTCTCAAAAACTTCAAGAATCCCGCCAAATTTTCAATCAATTGTCAAATTTCTACCAACAACTGTCCAGCAGTTTTGCCGGAATTGACATCCGCTTAGCCGACAGCAACCGCACCAAAGCCGTCGAAACAGCCCAAATGCGTGACGAAGCCACCTACCGGCTAGCGTTAGTACACCGCGCCCAAAACAAGCCCGAACTCGCCGTCCCACTGCTGATTCAGATTATTCGTTCCCAGCAGCCAACTCGCGATTTAGGCAAAAAAGCTTACCAACAGTTAGTAGAGTTGGGGTTTGTGGATATGCCCTATCCCCGACCAGCCGCCAACACTCAGCCGACTCCGCCTAAGAAATAATTGACGTAAAATCTAAATTGCAGCCCTTTATCAAAAAAAAACAATGGTTACACCATCTCAAGTAGCAGAAATGATTCAGACTGGATTGCCAGACGCTAAAGTAAAAGTTGATGATTTAACCGGTGGCGGCGACCACTACCAAGCAAGAGTAGTTTCGGCTGCGTTTGAAGGGAAAAGCCGAGTACAGCAACATCAACTGGTCTACGGTGCTCTCAAACAAGCAATGGCTAGTGAAGCCATCCACGCTTTGGCTTTGCAGACTTTCACTCCCCAAGAATGGGAAGCGCAAAGTCCGGCTGCTTAATTATTGAGTGGCTAATTGGTATCATAAGTTTGTATTTATGTCAATAGTTTATTGACATAAAACAGTCACAGTTTAAAATCTTTCAAGCAATATAAGGAGCAACCATGAGTACAGCAGCACATCAAAGAATTGACGACTTAGTTAAGCAAAACAAAATCATGGTCTTTATGAAGGGCAATAAATTAATGCCCCAATGTGGTTTTTCTAACAACGTAGTACAAATTCTCAACACCTTGGGAGTGCCTTACGAAACTGTTGATGTTTTGGCAGACCAGGAAATTCGTCAGGGAGTCAAAGAGTATTCTAACTGGCCGACAATTCCCCAAGTTTATATCAACGGCGAATTCCTTGGCGGTTCGGATATTCTGATCGAAATGTATCAGAAAGGCGAATTGCAAGAAGCCGTAGAAGTCGCTTTGGCTTCTTAGAATCAGAGGAAAAAAGAAAGTTTTGAGTTCTGAGTTTTGAGTTCTTAATTAGGAACTCGAAATTTTCCCAAGTTCCACATCTCAAAGACTGTAGGGCGGACATACACGACCGACCCTACAAATTATCCTTTTTTTTACCCACAGTTGGCAACCAATTGACTATTAATAATAGCCTGATTCTGCTTGGGGCATGGGCATTTCAAAATTGGAGGTGTCCCGAATATAACGGGCGGCTTCTTCTTCTAATTTGTGAATCAGGTAGGGTTCCAAACTGTTTGAGTGACGAAGGGCTGCCAAATACCCATCTAAGTATAGCCGCAGGTCATCAAAACGATAACCTCTATTCCACATTTCGACGAGGGCGTCGGTGAGTTTTTGGTAATGTCGGATTGTTTGGGTGTCTTGAAGCATGGCGTGAGGTTGAAATCCTTTGTGGTTAGTACAATGACGGCGGGATTTAGAAAAGACTTCGACTTTTGCCTAATTGCTCTAGTCGAGGCTATCACTAAAAAATTTCTACCCTGCTAACAGGCTACCCCCCATAAAAAATTTCACTCGCTACTTTGTACGACTCGAATTTTTCTGAATGCACCTAGTTGATTCGCCAGGAGATTAAGAGAATCGGGACGCCACTAAATTTTACAATCAAATGGCTTGAGTTTGCCAGCTACCGAGGGAGCCTGTGGTGGGAAATTGTAGTTTTAGTTGGCAGATTAGTCAACTTCCCAGGAGGGGAAGCAGACTCTGGGATCACTGTTGGCGCGCTGTTGGGGCCGACGGGTCGATCGACTCTACACTCTACATACTTTCATTGTAAGATTTTCGTGAGAGTGTTTGAATCTTTTGGGTTCTCAAACTGGAAAATTTGAGTAAATCTTTAAAATTTTGACCATTAACTTGTTAATAGCTTCACATAAAGCAAAAAACAGGACTCAATTCAAAACTCCAAGCTCAAAACTTCAAATTCCCCACTCAAAGCTTAAAATTTTTGATTCCTCCCTTTACCAGAGTCCCCGAACAGGCCTCGTAGGCTGCGCGGCTGGTACTGGTGCGATGACGGGACGGGCTACAGGGCGCGTGGCTGGCTGTACGTTGCGACGGGGTTCGATCGCCTTTTCGGTAGTAGTTGTTTCAGTTGTCGTAGTCGATCGCATACTATCTTGAAGCAAGGTTTGCATATTCCCCGCCAAACCCTGAACTTTTACCACCGCAGCCCCAATTTGGGCAACATCTACATAAACTTCCGAAAGGGGATACTGTTTCAGGATTTCTAGTATCGATAATTTCCCGTCATCACTAGCAGCGAGGATTACCGCGGCGCGCAAAGCTTTGCCACTTTCTGTATGGCGCTGAGTCCGAATTGCTTGACCGATTTCGTCAGTAATTTTTTCTCCAGGGGTGCTGTAAAGTATCCGAGCCAGATTAGCTGGCTTTAAGCCAATTTCTAGACCCATCAACCCGCGCAGGGTTCCTGCATCCATTTTTGAGGCTCCGATGATTTGTCGAATGGTTGGGGTGGTTGTGCCGTTTTTAGCAAAGTCTTCTAAATCGCTGACATTAATGCTTTGTCTAATCGGGCCAAAAGTCAGCACAACTTTTTCGGCCCCGAATGCTCTAGTTTGCGATAATATGCTAGCGCTTGCTGCTAAAAATACGGTGATGCCGATCGATACAAATTTTGTTAACTTCATAATGACTGCAAAATTAAAACTAATTGGAGCCTTTACATTATTGTAGATGCCACAGTTATATTCTACAAGCTCCCGATCGGAATTTGTACAATAGCCACACATACAATCTCAATTAAAATGTATTTTCAATATTAATTTACAGGATGATTGACCGAATCAACCCCATATTTACTTGATTGAATTAGCCGAATTTATTATATAGCAACCGCCACATCGGTGAGGACATAAATAACTTCATGAATAGAGCCGATACCCGTACTGCATCAATGATTTGATTCCCGTTATGCAACTGTCAACTGTCACAGGTCAACTGTCAACTGCTATACATACAAGCTTTTACACTTTATGGTTAAAACCAAGCGCAAATCCAATAAATCCAAACAAAAGTTGCTGAAAGAAAAAAATACCGCGCTCAGTAAGAAAGAAGTAGTTGCACAAAAACGGAAAACTTCACAAAAACGCAATGAACTCGTCCAGGCGATCGCAATTAATAGCTTAATGTGCGCCACTCTCACCATCCCGCTGTTATTCGTTACCCGCGCCAAGCTTGCCATTGCAGCAGGTTGCGCCGTAGCAATATTGCTGTTTTCCTACAAATATCCCCGTCAAGCTTTATGGGCATTTCTAATTTACCTACCTTTTAGCGGTACAATTACCTACGCCATTGGCGGCGGAAATGCTGCATTTCAAATAGCTAAAGATGCTTTTTACATACCAGCTCTCATCGCCCTCATTCAAAGCTGTAAAAAGAAACAATTGCCCATCTTCCTTCCCAAACAAATGATTCCCACCTTCAGCATCCTATTGATGATGGCGCTGCTGACTTTAATTTTTGTCAACGGGGATATGCAGCTTAACCCGATGAAGGGTGAGAAACCCTTACTGCAAGGAATTCTCGGCTTAAAAGTATTGATAGGTTACATACCGCTGATCGCTTGTACTTATTATCTGATCCGCACTAAGAAAGATTTGGTATTTTTTAGTCGAATGCACGTAATATTGGCGATCGTTTGCTGCATTCTAGGTTTAATTCAGTACCTGTTACTCCAAAGTGGAAGATGTGCGGGTACAAGAGGAATGTCAGGAGCAGAATTATATAAAGCCACCTTGGAAGCTAGATGTTTTGTCGGCGGTTCTCTTGTCTTTAGTCCAGAAGTCAAGTTTATCCGTTTACCGGGAACTTTTGTCGCCCCTTGGCAATGGGCTTGGTTTTTAATTGCCAATGCTTTCTTGACCTTTGCTTCTGCTTTTTGTGACCCTTCATTTTGGTGGCGAATCATCGGTTTATTTGGCATGGCATTAGTATTTGCTAATGCCGTTATTTCAGGTCAAAGAGCTGCTTTAATAATGGTTCCTGTTGCTACTTTTGTGCTACTAATTCTGACAGGTCAAATAGTTAATTTAAAACGATTTATTCCGATTGGTATCGGACTAGCTATTCTGTTGTTTATTGGTACAGCGATTAATCCAGGAATTATTGAGCAGCGGCGAGAAAGTTTTATTAGCCGCTGGAATGCTGCACCACCCCAACAGTTTTTGTTTAATCAGTTCCAGCAGAGTCACGATTTCATCATTGACAGATATCTGGGTAGAGGTGTAGGACGAGCGACTAATTCAACCCGGATATTTGGTGCGACGCAACTAATTGAAACTTTTCAATCTAAGTTGCTCTACGAACTCGGTTATCCAGGAATGATTGCTTTTCAGCTAATGGTTTTACACTTAACTTTTCTAACTTTTCGAGCTTACCGTTCTGTGAAAGACAAAAGTTTACGGACTTATGGAGCTAGTTTTTGGGTATTTGTGGCATTTATTACGATCAATACTCAATACTATCCCCTAGATGTAGATCCAGTATCAGTTTATTACTGGGTTTTGGCTGGGGCTATCTTAAAGTTGCCAAAAATTGACAAACAG
>Ga0335395_10001027_pt1 | contig 17798 bp, 9 predicted proteins | sample MAT02_FD_205744 | JGI IMG/M metagenome (GOLD analysis project Ga0335395, IMG submission 205744) | Freshwater microbial communities from Lake Fryxell liftoff mats and glacier meltwater in Antarctica - MAT-02 (spades assembly) (version 2) ...
AATCTATGTGCATAGAAGTGTGAAGGGCTGGATGCGGGTTAGTGTCAAAATCGGGATAAAATAAATAGGAAATTTGAGGTTTGCGAGCGTGAAATTTGATGATTGTCGCGCCGTCAAGCCTGCCAATCGTGCGGTTGGCGCAGCCTTCATAGAGTCGTAGCAAAGGGTCGAGTTCTTCTAAAAATGAGACGTGGACTGAAAGGGAACCGTGCTGTTTGTAGCCGATCGCACTATCTTCACAACAATCACCAATAATCTCACTTTTGCCCAAACTATATAGCATTAAATCCGCCAAAGTGCAAGCTTTCTGATAACTGTCAAACAAACCTTTGATGTCATTGCGGATTTGAGCTGGGAGTTGGCGCATCGAGGGTCGATCGTCCTCCAAACCGTTGAGAGCCAGATATACTAGCAAATCCTGGCGGCGTTTGTCAGCGATATTCTCCCAATCATCCGCATCCGTGGCTTGCAAAATCACCCGCCAAGCGCGGTTAAAACTGTGGAATTCCGCCTTAATCGCCGATTCTTCGGCTAGTTCGCCTTTGACGGGAAGGCGGCCGCGATCGCTCACAAAGGCCATCAAAGGAGCCAGCATTTCCGCGTAATCTTCAAAACGCTTAACTTGCGATCGCACTCTGGGAGTCGATAAGTGCGATCGTAACCGAGCAGCCCGAAAACTTTGAGCTTCCGCTGCATCTCGAAACACAAAATAAATCCCCAAAGCCACAGGAATTGCATCAACATTCAAAACTTGGTCGATATAAACCTTCAACTCTTCCTGTTCATAATACTTCTGAAAAGTATTCCAAGAAGTAATGATTCCATCCCCATAAGCAATTTGACCTCGCTCGCCATCATCAATCAAAACCTGAGCCGCCACTATTAGTAATTTGTCAGTTAATTCCCAAGCATTCAGCAAAGCTTCTCGCCTTTCTCCCAAAGATTCAATCACATTAATTACATAGCCAATATTCACAATATCCGCAGAAATTCGGGGAGTATCTGGTTGATAATACGGGTCCCATCCAGCAGCAGCATAACCTTCTTGTCCAATATGTTGAATATCCCCACCGTAGCCACAACCGTAATCAAAAAAAGTCTCCCCATCTCCAAATAAATCAGACTCTAAAACCAAACGCATAGGTTTAGAAAGAGCGTTTCGCAGCATAGCAGCCTTGTGTCGCTCAATCTTCGGAATTGACAACTGGCTATTTTCTTCTACAGCACGCTCAACCACAGTATGATCGTGAATTTCAACACCGCAATATCCCAAGTATTTGAGCCAACCTTCACGAGTACCAATAACGCTAGTATTGTCAAGTAGTCCCCATTTTTCTTCCGAACGAGTCAGTTTAGAAAACTTCTGGTAGTGGGGATAATCGGCCGTCACAAAAGTTTCCTTGCGGTGCAAAACTGGCGGATTTTCGCTGTTGCTGTAATCCAAACATTTAACTTCTCCTGTTTCCAGATTAATTTGGATGCTCGTTTGTAAAGCCGGGTGAGCATCTGTATCAAAATCAGGGTAAAAAAGATAAGAGATTTTTGGTTGATGAAGCTGAAACTTAATTAAGGTTGCGTCATCAATATTTTGGATATTTTGCCGGGCACATTTTTCATAAATTATGAGTACAGGATTGAGTGCGGATAAAGCTGAAACGTGAACGTAAAAAGCCGTGGGTAATTTTTTACCAAGTTTGCTTTCTCGACAGCATCGAGCCACTTTTTCAACCAGATTATCAACACAAAAATTACTGATTAGCTCGTTACAAGGCTCTTTCTGGCAACGCAGATCTGGAGGCTCTGTTTCTTTTTCATGCAATAAAATTTTTTGAGCAAAAGCCATCAAAGGCGTTAGCAGTTCTCTATCATTTTCTAATGGTTTGCTATCTAAAATAGTGTTTGTACTGGTATCGTAGGTCATAGCTATAGCAGTTGACAGTTGACAGTTGACAGTTGACAGTTGCATAACGAGAATCAAACCATTGATGCAGTACGGGTATCGGCTCTATTCATGAAGTTATTTATGTCCTCACCGATGTGGCGGTTGCTATAAATTAATTATTATTTTTTAAATTAACCGCAGAGAACACAGAGTGAAGAAAGAAATAGAGCAAAAAATAGAGCTGATCGAGTTTATTTCTGAGTAGGGATACGGCACTGCCGTGTCCCTACGATCGACTAATATATTAACCAAACATTCGAGTTTCGACAAATTTTTGAACTCTGGCTAAATGATTCGACAAACTCACTAATATATTTTCAATCCCCTCAATGGTTAACAATTGGGCCACTGGTGCTTCTGATTGGAAGCCTCGTGCTTGTTCTTCCAATTGTGCGGCTAAATCTGACATCGGTGCAACTCCCACATTAGCAGAACTTCCCTTGAGACGGTGTGCTTGATATTCCACGGCTTGCCAATCTTTAGCTTCTAGGGCAATTTTGGCAGCAGCTACATCAGCTTGCGCGTTTCCGATAAATGCTTGCAAAAGTCGATCGGGCAATTTAACATTAACCCGTCCGAGTTGCTCCAATCTGTGTTTGTCGAACAGTCCGTCGCAGTCTCCGTGTGTCCAAGTTTGAAGTGCGATCGCCGATTCGGGCGATACAGCAGAAACTTGCTCTTTTTCCAAAATTTTTGTATAATTTGTTGTCGATCGCTCGTCTTTTTCTAAATCAATTGTTTTGTATTTATTTTTAGATGCGTTGTTTACTACTTCATAATTTTTGAGGGCGGCTGCTAAAGCACCTAGATCTACAGGTTTGCTGAGGTAATCATCCATGCCCGCATCCAGACACTTTTCTCGTTCTCCCGGCATTGCGTGAGCAGTTAAAGCAATGATAAAAGTATGCCGATCGCCTTTTTCTCGTTTTCTCAATTTTTTCGTCGTTTCGTAACCGTCAAGTATCGGCATTTGACAGTCCATCAGTACCAAATCATAGCTTTTAGCCGCCAGCAAATCTAGCGCTTCTTGACCGTTAGCAGCACAATCAGCATGATGGCCCAAAACTGCCAACTGTTCCACCAGAACTTGTTGGTTAATAGGGTGGTCTTCTGCCAGCAAAATTTTTATCAATGATGGCGAATTAGTCGCAGTAAAAGATTGAGAATTAACCTGTGGCAATTCGCAATTATTAGCTGCAAAAACGCTCCCAAACTCTCCCCTGCCATTAACAGCCCATAGCAGTGCCGGAAGCAGCCGAGAAGCCCTCACAGGCTTCATCAAATAGCCGCTAAAACCTCGATCGCAAAGCGCTTCAGCCGTGGGTTGTTCGCGCCCCGATGCGATCGCGATTAATGGCCCAATTGCCGAGAGCGATCGCACTTGGGAAACAAATTCCTCAGCATCAAAGTCGGCAATTTGCAAGTCCACAAGCACGGCATCGCAGCACTTTTCCCCTGCTTCCGACTGCACAGAAATCCGGCTATTTGCATTTTTCAACCAAGTCAAAGCAGCAGCAGGGGTTTCTGCTTCGTCGCAGTGGGCCCCCCAAGTTTGAGCATTTGATCGCACTGCGGCCCTCATCAAAGCACTTCCAGAGACTACTAACAGCTTTTTACCAGCAAGTTCAGGAGTCCGAAACTCACTTTGCAACTGTTTTTCCAAAGGTACAGAAAACCAAAAAGTCGAGCCGTTACCGGGGGAACTGCGAACCCCAATTTCACCTTCCATCATCTCCACTAACTGCTTGCAAATAGCCAAACCCAAACCCGTTCCCCCGTATTGTCTAGCAGGAGAACCGTCTACCTGAGAAAAAGATTGAAACAGCTTAGTCTGTCCTTCCTGCGAAATTCCAATGCCAGTATCCCGTACCGAAAATAATAATTTATCTTCTTGCTTTTCCTCGGTTATTTTCTGATCGCGTTTAACTTTTATGTAAACTAAAATTTGACCTTTATCAGTAAATTTAATCGCATTTCCTGTCAAATTAAGCAAAATTTGCTTCAACCTGCTAGAGTCTCCAACCAAATTTCTCGGCACTGAATTTTCAACTACAATATTCAATTCAATACCTTTTTGTTCGACCAAAGCTGCCACCATTTCTATCACCGATTCAATGCAGCTATCTAAATCAAAGTTTGTCTTTTCTAACCGCATTTCTCCAGCTTCAACCTTAGAGAAATCGAGGATATCATTAATCACCATCAACAAATGTTCCGCACTGCGGTAAATAGTTTGAGCGCACTCCCGCTGTTTCGGTTCTAGGGGAGAGCGTACCAACAATTCAGCCATGCCCAAAACCCCATTCATGGGAGTGCGAATTTCGTGACTCATATTCGCCAAGAATTGCGACTTCACCCGGTTCGCTTCTAGGGCAGTTTCCCGCGCTTCCACTAACTCATTAATCTTGTCGGCTACCATCACAATTCCCCCCACATTGCCATCGGGATCGTACCAAGGGTGAGCGGCCCAGCGCAGGTACATAATAGAGCCGTCTGCTCGTTCCCAAGCATCTTCACTCACAGAAACCACCTCACCTTTGAGCACTTCTTGATACATTGCTCTCCAACGAGCCGGCGTATCTGGAAACAATTCGTAATGACTGAAATTAGTCAAAGTCTGCCACTCGAAATTATATTGAGTCAGCCACTTGCGAGAGTTAGCTAAATAGCGCATTTCAGTATCAAACATCGCCATTGCTACAGGCACACAAGTAATAATTTGCTTTAGTTGTTGCCGTTCTCTTTCTAGAGCATCTTCCGCCTGTTTGCGATCGGTAATGTCGCTAATCATGCCGGCCATCCGCACCGCTTTCCCTTGGGAATTCCGCTGAGCTTTTCCCTGAGAAGTGCAGTAGCGGTAAGCACCGTTCGAGTGTAGCAGGCGGAATTCTACGTTATAGTCTATTTTTTCCTCCAAGTGAGCCGATATCGCCTGGATAATGCTTTTTTTGTCTTCGGGGTGGAGGCGTGTGTAGAGAGCTTCCATAGTGCTGCCAAATTGATTTCGTGGCAAACCGATAATTTCCAAAAGGCGATCGTTCCAATACACTTCATCTTTAATTAAGTCCCAATCCCAAATTCCGTCGTTAACTCCCTCTAAAACTAACCTGTAGCGTTCTTCACTTTCCTTTAGTTTTTGACTCGTATGAAACGCCTTAGATTCGGCGTCGTAAACCCGAAGGGCACTGTGCAAGCTGCGGGATAAACTGTCTGAAGACAGCTTGCCTTTAGTGATATAATCGGAAGCTCCAGCCTTCATTAATTCGACAGCAATTTGTTCGTCACCTTGACCTGTGAGCACAATTAAGGGAACCTTGAAACCTACTTCCCGGATATTTTGCACCAAAGTCAGTCCGTCTCCGTCTGGCAATCGGTAGTCTAGGAATATGCAATCAAATTTACAGTCAAATATTTGATGAGCAAAGAGGGTATTTTCTGTATTTTCTGCCTCACTGAATTTTTGAGATAGCTCGTCTTTCGAGAGTCTGGCGGCCGCGATCTCGTCTTGGCTGATACAGAGTTTTTTTAGGGCATCGGCGCAAGTTTCTGCTTCAGAAACTTCCACAATAACTCCCGCCGATTTGAGCGATCGCTTCACGGCGACCCGATCGACTTCATCGTCATCAACTATTAGAATTTTGAGCAATTTTTTCATAACAACCAAATCTTGGACTACCAGAACTAATTGCGACCGAGCAAAATAAAAATTCCAAATACAAAGCTCACAAATAAAAAATATTCTGTGTTTTTGCTCTCTTTATTTTTTTTATGGTATTTCGTTCAACATCCAGTATTTGTTGAGTGTAGACATAACGTCAACAAAATTAGAAAAAGTGACTGGTTTAAGAATATAGCCAGCCACATTTAAATTATAAGCTTCTACCTTATCTCTATCTTCATTGGAAGTTGTGAGGACGATCACCGGAATCGACTTCAAACTTTCATCCAGCCGCAATTCTCGCAAAAACTCAATCCCGTTCATTCTGGGCATACTCAGGTCTAACAAAATCAACCTGCGCGCTTGAGGCATTGCAGGATCTATTGTAGCTTTTCCACGCAAAATAGCAAGAGCCTCTAATCCATTTCCGGCTATGTAAATGGGGTGGACAATGTTACTTTTTTTGAAGGCACGCCGGACGTTCATTACATCGACCTCATCATCTTCAACCAAAAGGATATGAATTTTTTTGTCTTCCATAAATCTGCCTTTGTATAGATGTTTTTTTTGCAGCAATTACAAGCTGTGACTTTCAGTGTACCTTTTGCTTTGTAGATTGTGTCGCTTTTGTATCGATCGCGCGATCGGCCGAAACCAGTAGTAATTTAAATCAAATCATGCCTCAGTCCCCGGTCGCATCTATCGGCGGGTGCAACCTGCCTGCGGGGGGTTGATTCATCGGCACTCGATGCAAAAAACTCGCCAATAGTACCCGATCGAGCTACTGTAGAACTGATGCAAAAAACCCGGTTTCTTCCAAAAATCGTCGCTTTTTCGGTAAATATTGACGCAGAAACCGGGTTTTTGACCCCCCGTGCGTCCAGGACTCTAAAACTCAACTAAATTATTTATTACCATGTCAGCCGATCGCAAACTCTACGAAGGCAAAGCCAAAATCCTCTACTCCACCGAAGACAGCGAAATTTTGCTGACTCACTTCAAAGACGACGCCACAGCCTTTAACGCCCAGAAACGGGGCACTATCACCGGCAAAGGCGAAATCAACAATGCCATATCCGCCCACCTGTTTAGGATGCTAGAAGCCAAAGGCATTCCCACCCACTTCATCGACACGCCAGCCCCCAACCAGATGCGAGTTTGCCGCGTCCAAATCCTGCCCTTGGAAGTCGTCGTCAGAAACATTGCTGCGGGTAGTCTTTGCAAGCAAACAGGAATTGCGATCGGTACAATTATCAATCCCCCGCTGGTGGAGTTTTATTACAAAAATGACGATTTGGGAGACCCGCTGCTGACTCGCGACAGACTGCTGCTGATGCAGCTAGCCAGCCCGGAACAAGTAGATGAACTCGATCGCGCCGCCAGAGAAATCAACGAAATTCTCAAAGAATTTTTCAGCCAGTGTGGGATTACTCTGGTAGACTTCAAACTGGAATTCGGTATTGACCAACATCAAAATCTGATCCTCGCCGACGAAATCAGTCCCGACACTTGCCGACTGTGGGACAACGCAGAAACCGATCCCGACGCGCGTGTGATGGACAAAGACCGATTCCGCCGCGACTTGGGCTCAGTGGAAAGCGCTTACCAGCAAGTTCTCCAGCGCGTTCTAGCTCAGAAACTCTAGAGGCCTTGGCAATGCGCTAGAATTGCACAGTTTGTCACGGACATTCAGCACTCAGCAGTCAACGGTTAGCACTCAGCGGCCAATTCAACCGACTCAATAACTAATGACTAACGACTGATGACTGATGACTGATGACTAATCTGGTGTGTGGATTCCAAAAAAGTGAACAAAAATGCGTTTATCTGCTGTATTGGTGGCAGTTCTTACTGTCTCAGCAACATTCGGGTTATCAAATTCTGCTTCGGGCCAAACATCCTACTCTGAATCAGCAGAGAAGGTTTCGGCCGCCATTCCTCCGGTCCCGTCGATCGAATCGTCCGATCGAAACCTGGGAGAATTAACTGAAAATCCTCCTCAAAATCGGGTAGTGGCCAAAGCCAGTAAAATAGAATCCCTCAAAAGAATCGTTGCTGCTGCCCCTGTGAGGGGAGAAAACGACCGCGAACCCCCAAACCGACTCACAAAACCGTCGCCCCCCATTGCGACTCCCAGCTTAGAACTCAAACCCGATTTAGAATCCAATCCCGGACTCGCATCTAGCAACCAAAATACTCTGCCAGATGCGAAACAAGACGACAGCAAAGTCCCCCCTTCGGAAACCACTGTTTTGCCCGCCTCAGTCGCAGTAGACCAGGGGAAACAAGACGAATCGGGGGCGACTCAAAACGCCCAAATTCCTCCAACTAGACCGGTGCCAACGAGACCGGCGCAGACTACACCAGCCCCTGCAACACCTCCGGCTAACACGATTCCTGCTTTGCCCCCCGGCGCACCCCAACCAAGACAAACCCCCGCCCCCACCGGGCCAGCCCAACCCCAAGTGCTAGTTGCAGAAGTGACCGTCAGCGGGGTGACTGGAGACCTCGAAAGTGAGATTTACCGAGTCATCACAACTCAACCGGGACGCACGACCAACCGTACCCAACTGCAACAGGACATCAACGCTATTTTTGCCACAGGCTTTTTCAAAAATGTGCGGGCCGTACCGGAAGACACCCCTTTGGGCGTGCGGGTGACTTTTATCGTCCAGGCAAATCCAGTGCTGCGGGGAGTGACAATCACCGGCCAGCAAGTGCTGCCGCAAAGCGTAATTGACGAAAGCTTCCGCGATCAATACGGCAAAATTCTCAACCTCCGCCGCTTTGAGGAGGGTGTGAAAAAAATTAATACGTGGTATCAAGACAACGGCTATGTCTTGGGCCAAATCACTGATGCCCCGCAAGTAGCAGACGACGGAACAGTCACGCTGCAAGTGGCAGAAGGTCAGATCGAATCCGTTGATGTCCGCTTTCTGAACAAGGAGGGAGAAGCAACGGATGCCACCGGTAAGCCTATTGGGGGCAATACCCAGCGCTATATCGTCACCCGCGAAGTAGAACTCAAGCCCGGAGACATTTTCAATCGCACAAAAGCGGAAAGGGATTTGAGGCGAGTGTTTGGTTTGGGGATTTTTGAAGACGTGCGGCTGGCTTTGGAACCGGGAACGGCTGACCCCCGCAAGGCAAGGGTAATTGTCAACGTGATTGAGAAAAATACTGGTTCTCTGGCCGCAGGTGCGGGTTTGAGTTCGGCTACGGGTTTGTTCGGTACGGTGAGTTACCAGCAGCAAAACTTGAACGGTAGAAACCAGAAGTTGGGCGCTGAGGTGCAAATCGGGGAACGCCAAAATCTGTTTGATGTGAGTTTTACAGATCCCTGGATTGCGGGAGATCCTTATCGGACTTCTTACACGGTTAATGCGTTTAGAAGACGATCGATCAGCGTGATTTTTGACGGTGGAGACCAGGAAGTCAGACTCCCAAATGACGATCGACCTCGCATCAATCGCACCGGGGCCGGCATCAATTTTACCCGTCCCCTGTCGCGGAATCCTTTTGCCGATTCTGAGTGGACGGCTTCTGTGGGCTTGCAGTACCAGCGGATTGCTGTTACAGATCGCAAAGGCCGACGCGAATCTGAGGACGAACTCGGCAACCAGTTGAGTTTTAGCAATTCCGGTTCTGATGATTTGACAACTATCCAAGCAGGTGCTGTGCGCGATCGACGTAACGACCCCCTGCGGCCCACTAGCGGTTCCCTGCTCAGGTTTGGTGTTGAACAGTCAATTCCTGTCGGTTCCGGCAGCATCCTGCTCAACCGCCTGCGCGCCAGCTACAGCTTTTACCTCCCAGTCAAGTACACGAACTTTACTCCCGGTCCTCAAACCTTGGCATTTAGTTTTAAAGCCGGCACTATCTTCGGAGATTTGCCTCCCTACGAAGCTTTTGCTTTGGGCGGCGCTAACTCAGTCCGGGGATACAACGAAGGCGACATGGGAGCAGGCCGGAGTTTCCTAGAAGCCAGCGTGGAGTACCGTTTTCCAATTATTTCGTTTATCGGCGGAGCGCTATTTCTGGATGCGGGTACGGACTTGGGTACTGGAAAAGATGTCCCCGGCGATCCAGCCGGTATCAGGAAAAAGCCCGGTAGCGGTTATGGCTATGGTCTCGGTGTGCGGATTCAATCTCCGTTAGGACCGATCCGGATTGATTACGGTATCAATGACAGTGGCGACAATCAAATTCACTTTGGCATTGGTGAGAGATTCTAAAATCTCGATCCCCCAGGGCTGTTTCAAATCGTCAAAAGTAAAAGCGATCGCTTGTCTGATAAAATATGCGAGCGATCGCTTAACCACAAATATATCTGCTGACTCTAATCTCATTTGATAGATAATATGAGGCTATTTATTTTTACCTCCCCACAGATCGCAGCGGAAAAAAGTTTACCTTTCTTTACAAAGAACAGACAAAAAACGGCGTGTAAAAGAAAAATTTCCTGACAGACTTTAAATGCGCCGCGCGATCGACTAAAGTGAAAAAAATAGCTCGATCCGTTTATTCATCGCAAAGGAAACAAAGCTCATGACTCAACGCGGTTCTACAGTTCGGATTCTCCGCAAAGAATCCTATTGGTATCAAGAAGTGGGCACCGTTGCCACCGTAGACCAAAGCGGCATTAAATACCCAGTTATCGTTCGCTTTGACAAAGTAAATTATGCCGGCGTCAACACCAACAACTTCGCCCTCAGCGAAGTAGTCGAAGTGTCAGCACCCAAAGCCAAAGCCAAATCGACAGCAGCCCCCGGCGGCAAGCAAACCACCATCGAGGAGAAAACCCGCAAAACCGGCAGCGGCGGCGCCCCCCAGCAGCCGAAAACTTCCGCAGACAGCAAACCAGGAGCCGAAGTTCCTGGAAGCGTCGAAGGTTCCCCAAATCAAGGAACAGAACAACGCTAATTGTGCCGGAACTGCCAGAAGTAGAAACTATTTGCCGGGGGCTGAATCATCTCACCCTCGATCGAGAAATTTTGGGCGGAGATGTGCTGTTAGCCAGCTCGATCGCCCGCTCAATCTCTGCGACCGATTTTTTGACAAAACTCAAGGGAAAGTCGATCGCCCGCTGGTACAGACGCGGCAAATACCTCCTGGCAGAACTATCTCAATTCTCAGAAGGAGAGGGGGATAGTGGGAGAGGGGGAGAGGGAGAGAGGGGGAGAGGGGGAGAATTTCAAGCCCAAACTCCTGAGAATTCTGAACTTTCCTCTTCCTTCTTCCCTCTTCCTTCTTCCAAACATCCGTTACATCCGTTACATAATCCGTTGCCGAACTTCCCTCTTCCTTCTACCCAAACTGGTTGGTTGGGTGTACACCTGCGGATGACAGGACAACTCCTGTGGGTGAATCAATCCGAACCAGTGCCCAAACACGCGCGAGTTAGGTTGTTCCTTGAGGGAAACCAAGAATTGCGGTTTGTAGACCAACGCACCTTCGGGCAAATGTGGTACGTGCCCCCGGAAACCGAAGTTTCCAGCATTATCACTGGCCTCAAAGTGTTAGGCCCAGAACCATTTTCAGCAGATTTTTCAATAGCATATTTAGCCCAAAAGCTACACCGACGGGCGCGACCAATTAAAACAGCATTGCTAGACCAGTCTCTGGTGGCGGGTTTGGGCAATATCTACGCTGACGAAACTTTGTTTGTGTCGGGGGTTTTGCCGACAACTCTGTGCGCGGATTTGACAGGAGTGCAAATTGGGCGCATCCATTCAGCGATTATTCAAGTCTTGTCCAAGGCGATCGAATCTGGTGGCACCACTTTCAGCAATTTTCTCAATGTCCAAGGCGTAAACGGCAACTACGGCGGTGTCGCTTGGGTGTACAACCGTAAAGGACAACCTTGCCGCACTTGCTCAATGCCGATCGAACGGATCAAGTTAGCAGGGCGATCGACTCATTTTTGCCCCGTTTGTCAGACATAAGAAGAAGTCAGTAGTCAACAGTCAGTAGTCAACCGTCAGTAGTCAACAGTCAACAGTCAACCGTCAACAGTCAACCGTCAACAGAAAGAAGTGCTGTCATGGCAAATCTAGATTAAAATTTGTATACTTTTATAAACTAGACAGAGCAAGTCATGGCAATCAAAAAAGGCAGCATAGTCCGCGCTATCCGCGAAAAATTGGAAAATAGTTTGGAAGCCAAAGCCAGCGATCAACGCTTTTCCTCCTATTTATTTGAAACTAAGGGCGAAGTTCTGGATGTTCGTGGCGACTATGCTTTTGTCAAATTTGGCAAAGTACCTACCCCGAACATTTGGCTGCGGCTAGATCAACTCGAAGATTTTAACTAATTTTAACTAATTTTAACTGGTTCCCAGGATCTGCCTGGGAACCAGTAATCTAAAATCTAAAATCCCAAATCTAAAATCTAAAATCTAAAATCGAATGGCTTCTATCAATTCCACCAACCTAAATTGTCCATCAACCCGCGTCTCAATTATTGGTGCAGGCAAAGTTGGCAGTACCTTAGCCCAGCGGATAGCGGAGAAAAATCTTGCCGATGTGGTATTGCTAGATATTGTCGAAGGTTGGCCACAGGGAATTGCTTTGGATTTGATGCAAGCAAGGGGTGTAGAACGACACGATCGCCAAATTGTCGGTACAAACCATTATACAGATACTGCCAACTCAAACATTATAGTAATTGCCGCCGGAATACCACGCAAACCCGGTATCAATCGGGAAGATTTAATTAAAATCAATGCTAAAATTGTCACGGAAGCTGCACAACAGGCGATCGCCCATTCCCCCGAAGCAATCTTAATCGTAGTCACAAATCCCCTCGATGTGATGACATATTTAGCCTGGGAAGCTACGGGTTTGCCAAAACATCGAGTCATGGGTATGGCTGGCATTCTCGACTCCTCCCGTTTTCAAACTTTTATTGCTATGGAGTTGGGCATTTCTATTGCTGAAGTTAATGCAACTGTCCTCGGTTCTCACGGAGATTTGATGGTTCCTTTGCCACGCTATTCCACTGTCAACGGTATTCCCATCAGTCAACTTCTGGATGCAGGGGCGATCGCACGTTTAGTCGATCGGACTCGCAATGGTGGTGCCGAAATTGTCAAATTGATGCAGACTTCTAGTGCATATTTTGCACCCGCATCTTCTGCCTGTTTAATGGTAGAGTCAATTCTTTTAGATCAATCTCGAATATTGCCTTGTTGTGTTTATTTGCAGGGTCAATACGGCGTGCAAGATATGTTTTTAGGTGTTCCATGCCGCTTGGGATATCGGGGAGTTGAACAGGTAGTAGAACTCGAACTCAGTGATACTGAAAAAGCCGCTTTTATGGAATCGGGCAAATTGGTTTGGCAAAGTATTGAGGAAGCCAAAGCGATCCTGAATAATGCTCAAATCTCAAATCTCAAATCTCAAATCTAAAGCTGGCTGACTTTCAGTCAAAATGTGTTAGTCTAAGTATTAATCTCCGCTCAAAATACTACTCTTACAAAAAAACGCAAACACCAGGGAAAAGTCTCCGCTCCTCGTTGAGATTGTTCAATTTCACCAGAGTCTGCCACTAACCCATCGGTATTTTATGATGTTAAATTTTGTAGGGGCGGGTTCACCAATAATAATTGCCCATAATTTACAATCTCATAAACCCGCCCTCTCATATAGCTGCTAAGTACCCGGAGCATAAACAGCACGGAGGTCGCACCATTCATCAGACTAAACTAAACATCACGATTGGGGTGCTCGCTAAATCTATACCAAACTACAAAATAACTACAGAGATACCATATGTTTCATGAATTCCTGTATCAAGAAATAACCAGCCTGCGAAGCCAGCTAATTCACCTAGAAAGAGAAATGAAGTCTCAAACTTGGTTCAAAAAGCTGCAAGCCCTGATGGGAGTAATTAATAAAATTCGCGAATCCCTAGACTTAGAAACAATATTTAAAACTACAGCAACCGAAGTCCGGCAACTCCTAAACGCCGATCGAGTCGCCGTCTATCGGTTCCTCCCCGAATCCGACTGGAATGAAGGCGAAGTAGTATCAGAAGACGTGCTGCCCCAATACAGCCCATCTTTGGGCGCAAAAGTTCACGACCATTGCTTCGGCGAACAATTTGCAGCAAACTATGAAAAAGGCTACGTTCAAGCTGTCAGCGACATCTACAAAGCCCGGTTGAGCCCCTGTCACCTCAAAATCCTCAAGCGATTTCAAATCAGAGCAAACTTAGTCGTACCCCTACTGCAAGGGCAACATTTGTGGGGATTGCTGTGCATTCACTCCTGCGGCCAACCCCGCGATTGGCAGGAAGACGAAATTGAATTTGCTAAGCAAGTAGGCGACCATTTAGCAATCGCAATTTCTCAGGCCGAACTGTACTTGCAAACTCAGAGGCAATTAGCAGAAATTGAGCATACGCAACAACAACTTCGGGAAAGTGAGCAAAGATATCACCAAATTCTCGACTCGATCGGCGACATGGTATTAGTCAAAGGCCCTGAATCAAAAATCCTCTGGGCTAATCAAGCATTCCGCGACTATTACGGCATGACTGAAGAGGAACTTCAAGGAATTGTAGACGCACCTTTCGCCGATCCTGACCATACTCTCCAATATATTAAAGATGATACCTTCGTATTTGAAACCGGACAAACTCTGCAAATTCCCGAAGAACCAGTCGTGCGACACGATGGAGAAGTGCGACTGTTCAGCACAGTCAAAACACCCATCCGCAACGAAGACGGCCAAATCACCATGACTGTCGGTGTTTCCCGCGACATGACGGAACGAAAACTAGCAGAAGAAGCCGTCAAAGCCAGCGAAACCAAATACCGCAGCCTAGTAGAAACCTCCCAAGACATGATTTGGTCGATCGATGCGATCGGGCGCTACACCTTCGTCAACCCAGCAGTTAAATACATCTACGGTTACGAACCAGAAGAAATGATCGATCGACCATTCTCCGATTTTGTGACACCAGAACAAGCCCAGAAAGATTTAGCTGTTTTCGCCCGCCTGTTTGCGGGAGAATCAATTTTTCAGTACGAAAGCACCCAAATTGCCAAAGACGGCAGCATCAAACATTTGATGTTCAATGCGATCGCCCTGTACGACGAAACCGGAAACGCGATCGGCACCACAGGCACGGCTACTGACATTACTGCTCGCAAGCGCGCAGAAGCAGCATTGCAACACGCAAACGCCGAACTAGAACGCAGAGTTGAAGCCCGCACCGCCGAACTGCGCCAGACTTTTGCCGCCCTCACCGCCAGCGAAGCCAAATTTCGGACGATCGCAGCCACCATCCCCGGAGCCCTGTTCCAATTTTGCAGCAGAGAGGGAGTGTGGAAAGTTGACTACATAAGCGATGGCATCGAAGATATCACCGGCATCGCAGCAGCAGACATAATGCGAGACATCACCTCCTTCATTTCCCGCATCCACCCCGATGACTTGGAAAGCTGGATTGCCTCCGTCAACGAAGCCGTAGAAAATCTCTCTATCTGGCACTACGAAGGGCGGTTAGTCAAGCCCGACGGCGAAATTCGCTGGTGGCAGGGCGACTCAATGCCCACCCGCAGCGAGAACGGCGAAATCGTATTTTCCGGCGTCGCGCTAGACATCACCGATCGCAAAGTCGCCGAAACCGCCATCCGCGAAAGCCAGCGGCAGCTCAAAGAAGCCCAGAGACTCGCCCACGTCGGCAATTGGGAGTTCTACCCAGCCACGGATACCGTCACTTGGTCGGAAGAACTCTTCCGCATCTTCGGACTCGAACCGGCTGCGGCAGCGCCCAGCATAGAGCAGCAAATCTCTTGGTATCATCCAGAAGATGTGGAATTGTGGCAAACGCAAGTACAGCAGAGCCTTGAATTCGGCATTCCCTACGATTTTGACTACCGCTTTTATCGTCCTGACGGCACCTTGCGACACCTGAACGCCGTAGGTCAAGCCGAAACCGATGCGAACGGCAAGGTGCTAAAATTGTTCGGCACGGCGATCGACATTACCGATCGCAAAAACGCCGAAGCAGCCCTGCGACAAGCAGCAGCCGAGTTGGAAGACAGAGTGAGCGATCGCACCGCAGAATTGTGGCAAGCAGTGGCCGAGTTAGAACTAGAAATTAGCGATCGCAAAAACGCTGAAGCAGAACTCCAACACGCCCAAAAGTTTATGGAATCAGTGCTCCAAACCATACCCGTAGGAGTAGTTGCCAAAGAAGCAGAACAGTTGCGATATGTGCTTTGGAATCCCGCCGCCGAACAGCTATTGGGTTTCCCCGCAGCAGCAGTTATGGGCAAAAACGACTACGACTTTTTCCCCACAGAACAAGCTGATTTTTTCACCACCAAAGACCGGGAAGTGCTCGCCAGCGGGCAAGTTATGGACATTCCCGAAGAACTGGTTCAAACCAGTGAAGGTGAGGAACGCATATTTCATACCAAGAAGACCGCAATTCTCGATCGAGAAGGCAATCCTCAATATTTATTAGCAATTACCGAAGACGTTACCGATCGCAAGCGGGGAGAACTGGCTTTGATGCGATCGTCAGCCCAACTCAAGCAGCAAGCCGATCGAGAAAAATTACTTAACAACTTGACAACTCAAATCCGCAATTCCCTCGACTTCGACAACATCCTTGCAGTTGCAGTCAAAGAAATTCAAGCCTTCATGCAGATCGACAGATGCAGCTTTGCCTGGTATCGCTGCGAGGGAAACGATGCTTTCTGGGAAATTATTCAAGAATCTCGCAGAAGAGAACTTCCAAATTTAATAGGTTGCTATAAAGCTTCTGACTTCGGCACTTTAGGAGAACAGCTCTTGCGCCTAGAAACGCTGCAAGTCGATGATGTAGGAGCAATCGCAGAGACTGTTTCCAAACAGTCTCTTAGCTCTCTGGGCTACCAATCTATGTTGGCAATTCCGATGCAGGCGCTTTCGGGAGTCCTGAGTGTTGTTACCTGCTCCCACTCCGCTGCTGTGCGCCCCTGGAGTCAAAGCGAAGTAGAATTGTTACAAGCGATTACAGTTCAATTGGCGATCGCCCTAAATCAAGCCGATCTTTATACCCAAACTCTCAATAAAGCTCGTGAGTTAGAACACACATTGGCTCAATTAACTAGCGCTCAATCGCACTTAGTTCAAAGCGAAAAAATGTCATCTCTCGGTCAGTTAGTTGCGGGAGTAGCCCACGAAATCAACAACCCAGTTAACTTTATTTATGGCAACCTGACGCACGCTAACGATTATACCCAAGACTTGTTGCACCTGATCGAACTTTATCAAAACCACTATCCAGAGCCAGTACCGGAAATTCAAGAAGAAGTAGACAATATTGAACTCGATTTTCTGATGGAAGACTTGCCCAAGTTGCTTTCTTCAATGAAAGTTGGTGCAGACAGAATTCAAAAAATTGTTGCTTCTCTCCGCACATTTTCGCGTATGGACGAAGCGGAAATGAAAGCAGTCAACATTCATGACGGCATAGATAGCACTTTGATGATATTGCAACATCGGCTCAAACCTAAACACAATCATCCAGAGATTCCGGTGATGAAAGAATACGCCAATTTGCCTTTGGTTGAATGTTATGCCGGACAGTTAAATCAAGTGTTTATGAATGTTTTGAGCAATGCCATAGATGCTTTGGAAGAAAGAGATTTACAACGTTCTGCTGATGAAATGCGCGAAAATCCTAGTATCATTTCCATCACAACTGAAATGCCTAAACCCGATCGAGTCCTGATTCGGATTGCTGACAATGGGCCGGGAATACCAGAGACTGTCGGTACTCGACTTTTTGACCCATTTTTTACTACTAAACCTGTTGGTAAAGGTACTGGGATGGGTTTGTCAATTAGCTACCAAATTGTTACAGACAGACACGGAGGCTCCCTGCAATGCACTTCTTCGCCGGGAAATGGTGCAGAATTTGCGATCGAAATTCCGCTGAAAACTAATTGTTAATATTACCCGAAATCAGGAGACGGCAATGCCGTGTCCCTACATGATTATTTTGGGGTAGGGAAACGGCACTGCCGTCTCCTAATTAGTTATCATATTGTTTACAGTTGTTGTTTATCGATTTTTAAAAGCATTTCAGCTAATTGTTAATATTACCCGAAATCAGGAGACGGCAATGCCGTGTCCCTACATGATTATTTTGGGGTAGGGAAACGGCACTGCCGTCTCCTAATTAGTTATCATATTG
>Ga0335395_10001028_pt1 | contig 17790 bp, 11 predicted proteins | sample MAT02_FD_205744 | JGI IMG/M metagenome (GOLD analysis project Ga0335395, IMG submission 205744) | Freshwater microbial communities from Lake Fryxell liftoff mats and glacier meltwater in Antarctica - MAT-02 (spades assembly) (version 2) ...
AGCTGAGAAGCTGAATCTCAATGGATACCCACAAGCATGGTCACTCTTAAGATCAAACAATACAGGCGTCACCATAACTAATGGAGTATCCCCTGTGCCATTGCCATCTGTATCCATTAATGTAACTGACGTTGCTAATGGCTTACATCTTGCGGTAGGTGCTTTACAGCTTCTGATTTCAAAAGCATAAGCAGTCGAGTTGATATTACCACACCTGTCTTCTACAGTATAACTAACATTGTAAATACCAACTGGATAAGTTCCGGTAGCGTTATTTCCTGCACCTCTTGTATAGAATACTCCACCTCTGGTCACTGTATAATTCCATAGCAATTCAATAGCTGGGGTACAATCAGTAGCTGATGCAGTCAATTGGATAAATCCACCTTCACATGTACCATCAGGCGAGCAAACTATTACTGGATTAGTGCCACTAGTTATAACCGGAGCGGTTTTGTCTTCTACTTTAAACTCTTGCTCATACGACCACACTAGGTTATTACCGGCCTCATCTACTTGACACCAGTCGATAACTTTCCATGTACGGATGATCTTGTAACAAGCACCATTTGCTGTAAACTGAAATACTTGATCTTCATACTTCATCCCCACTTGATCACATCTATCTTTAGAGATTATAGGAAAAGCATTGAGAACTGGTAGCGTAGATGGATCTAATCCATCATAAGTACATGCACCTGTGATCGTTAAATCTTCTGGCCACTCTATGTCTTCTTCCCCATCAAATGGAATATCATTTATAAATGTAATTGTCTGCGTACATGTCTGAAACACAGTAGTGCCTTGCTGTAATGAGAAAGTTCTAACTACTGTACCCAATCCGCATGAAGTTCTATTATCATCTAATTCTTCTATTACTTGATTATTTGCTGGACAATTATCATTGATAGAAGGTTTGCCAAAGAAATCATTAGCATTAGCTGTATCGAATACAAAATCACAATTAGCGATTAAAGTATCTTTAGGACAAGTCATCGTAGGATTAACCTTATCTTGTATATTTACACTGACCATACACATATTGGTATTTCCACCTTTGTCTGTAACTAATAATTGCACCATTCTAGTAGTATTAGCGTCCAAGCAACAGAATCCAACCTTGTCATACCATGAAGTATCCGCACCAAAATTGCATGGATCTTCCATTCTTCTTACCTTAAGTGTCACTGGACCACACTCATCTCTACTTCCATCATCTATTGCAGTAGCAGTAACTTCTGTATATCCATTTGTTTTTAAACTTATAGTTGCAAATTGGTCGCAGATTGCTACTGGATCTGTTTTGTCAGCTACAAGGATATTGTAAGTCATGGTACTTACATTGCCGCATGCGTCAGTAGCCGAATATACAACAATATTTACACCTACTGGCACATTCATCTTGCCACCATTAGTAGGAAGGAATCCTACTGGAGTTCCATCATTTGTTACATTTATGGTAGTAGATCTGACTGCGTTACAATTGTCAGTAATATTAAGGGTGGGTAAAGTTACACTACCTGAACAACTTTTAGATTGTGTACTCATATTACCATTAGCCTGTTGAGGAATCACCGGTGCGATATCATCTACGATATCGATTATTTGTACTCCTATAAACAGCTCTACAGCCGTACCGCAATACCATTCTGTTATAGACCAAGTTCTAGTGATTCTCCTTTTGCAACCCGTATCGATGATTAACTGATCAGTATAATCTATCAAAGCATTGCAATAAACCATCTCTAGGTTAGACATAGGGAATAAAGCCTTTGAACCTAACATAGGTAGTCCCGTAACTGAAGGAGCGGGATAACCCAATCCTTTAGTATCTAATGCATAGTTTTGAGAACATTTCAAAACTGGATTGATAGGTCTCAACGTCACTCCTACCACAGATGGGCGAAGAATATTAATAAATGTTGTACATATTGCACTCTCTTTACCACCCGCATCTACTGCCTTATACTGTCTAGTGATACGACCTACATAAGAGGCATCACACATCAAGTTCTCAAATTCTTCAGAAACCAATACTGCTCTCACACCTGGACAGTTGTCTAATGGTGTTGGTAATGCTACTGTAGATAAATCCTCTAGACATGCTATATCTACAGAACCTACACATTCTATTGATGGCGCAAATTTATCTTCTACGAGTACGGTGTTCCAGCATGAAAAACCAGTGCCTGCATTAGTTATACTATATTTTAATGTCTTATTTAATTGACCTGCAGATACAGTATTCCCAAGATCTTGTCCATTGCTACTTATTACATTGATGATATAGTTTTCTATACATCCTAGCATTACTGTGCCTTCTGGACCTTGCCATCCCGTAAGTACATTAGTAGGTGTAAGTTCACCTTCGCAGTCACCATCTAATGAGATATTAACTGGAATACATCCTAGTGGAGGCGTCGCTGCTTCATTCACGACAACATTAAAGGTACAAGAAGCAGTATTACCAGCTGCATCTGTAGCTAGATAAGTTATCAAAGTAGTTCCTATGTCAAAAGATGATCCAGACGTCGGCCCACCCACTTGAGTGACAGTAACCACACCTGGACATAAGTCAGTTGCTATAGGGGCAGTAAATGTAACATTGGCTATACATTCACTCATAAGTGCTGTTACAGTTACATCTGCTGGACAAATAATCGAAGGAGGAGTTGCGTCAAAAGTAACAGTATAAAAAACTGTATCACTTTGACACTCAAAATCTTCTCTTATATCATTATCATTCAAGTCGGCGTAGGCGATAAACATCAAGTTAACAGCACCTGGTGCTAATGGATTTATACTACTAAAAGTAGCCGTTGAACCATTGAATGCAGCAAGCGGAGCACTACAGTCATTGCATATAGTACCAGCAGTCGCATTGGTAGTAGTGAAAGTTTGATACACTTTTACATTTCTCATTGCCGGAACTGCTGAATTGGTAAATGGCCCAAAAGTGATATTATTAGTCACTCCCGAACAAACTACAAAACTAGTTCTATCCGTGGCATTACTAACTGTATTTGCTCCGTTGATAGTTGCATTGAGTATAGGATTACTACATATTATAATATTAAAGTTACCACCACCATCAATAAAGTATGATGGATCAGGTGTGTAATCGTTGTTAGCTAATAACGCAAAGACACCACTTGGTGTCCCGCCTGTCAAAGCATCAATATCATAAAAATGAAAATATGAAGAACCTAAAAGGTTAGTAGCATCAAATTCATTGTCAAAAATACTATTTGCAGTTCCACGTGTTCTGAGTAGAGTTGCAAATCTTGCTGTAATACCTGAAAATTGATTACCTGATATTGTTACATTTGTTGCATCAATGGTTACTTGGGTGTTTCCTTGACCAGTTAGTGTACATCCAGGTTCTACGCTAGTTGATCCAGTGACGCCATCTATGATATTGTCAGTAAAAATGATATCTGTATCTGTGACACCATTTATATTTATCAATTGTCTAGGTACATTAAATAATGAAAACTGCATTCCAAACCCACAGCCCGAAGCCTGAGCTCCAACGAAAGTTTGTCCATTAAAGGTATTGTTAGAAATTGTAAGGTTACTGTTTGCACCACCGAACTCTTCAAGAAATCCACCCTCACCATTAGCCGTAATAACGTTATTGGTGATACTGATGTTGTTATGATTTCCCTGAAGATAGATAACAGCTTGCTCAATCGCTGGATCAGGGGAATCATATCCGATAAGCGTAAAACCATCAATAGTTACATTATTTACACCACTTGGTATAAAAAATGTTCCCAATGGACCACCAAGCGAATAAGACCCAGTAACTGTAGCACTCGTCCCTAATAGATTTAACGATTTGTTGATATTTACATTTTCAGCGTATGCACCACTCGCTACATTGATGTTGTCACCAACAGAAGCTTGAACTATAGCATACTGTATAGTAAGACACGGACTTCCAGGTAGATCGCATGCACCTGCATCGATACCCGAAGGAGACACATACCTGTTTTGTGCACTTGCTCCTAGGGAAAAGCAAATCACAATCAAGGTACTCAAAATAGAAAGGGTAGAGAACTTTTTGGTTCTATTACCTTTCGATAAAAGTTTTTGTAAAATTGACATAATTAACAATTTTTATTTTGAGAAAAAAATTAATAATTACTGCATCTGGGAAGGATGACGAAACAAATCACTCCATTTCATCATGCAAAGATAGTACACTTTTTACATATTACAAATTATTGTAATGTATTTTAGTCTAAAAATTAGCGTTTTTTAAATATTTAATAATCTTAATATGTAATCTTATGATTAACAGTTGGTTGAAATATCGAGTTTTTTGACTTTTTTAAAAAAAAAATCGTCAATCGTATAAGAAATGAACTTTTAGGGTAGTTATAAAAAACTCTAAGCAATAGAATCTAAGCAACAATAATTAATTTTCATATTTTAAACTAAAACTGTGGACAGAAATTATCCTCGTTATTGTGCTCTCCTATATATATAACAGAGAACTCAAAAGAAGATAGTCCAGTTCGACCATTCGCAATCGATTTAAGGCTTTGGTCATAACTAAATCCGATGATAAAATTGTTTTGTTCTATACCTACCATTGCGATGATTGACTCTAAACCAAAGTTACTATAGTTTTTGACACCTCTGATGTATGGGCCTATATGTAAATATTTACCTTCGGTTTTGGACAGTTTGTATCTAAATGTTGTGCCCAGATTTATCTCTGTACTTTTGCCTTGAATGAGTGCATTGATGCGTGGCTGTACGCTCATTCTGTCCCCTGTCTTAAAGGATGCACCTGTATGGACGCTATACTTAGAAGATAGTTTATCTAACAATATAATATTGGGGTTGATATTATTGGGTGTAAAAAAGAAAGAAATATTAGGTTGGTTTATATGATAATAACCTAAACCAACATGAAAGTTAAAATCTTTACTTGGGCTGATCGTATAGTAAAGTCCAAGACTAAAGTCTGCAAAAGCTTTATTGTTAATGGGTAAGTTCTCACCTGTGGCATTAGTATATCCGTTAATGGCATTGAACTGATCTTCAAAAGTTAAATCTTCGTAGTTTAGTGATTTTTGTAAGATACCCGCTTGTACTCCTATACCTAGATATTGTTTTGTTTTCTTGTCGAGTGCTTTGTGATAAGCACCTGTGAGCATGATCTGATTGGTATTATAGTCAAAGGTATTGACACGATCCGAAAAGAAAGTTATTCCTATCGCTACGACATCTGCCATCTTGGTTCTATTGTAATTAAGATCAAACTTCACATCTCCGCTTGCCACAAACGTTCTAAATGGGTTATCTACCGCAGATCTCCATTGGTCTCTATAGCTCGTTGATATTCTGAATGTACCTGTATAGGTTCCAGCTGTAGCAGGATTCATAAGCAACGGAGCTGCATAAAATTGGGAAAAATGTGCATCCTGAGCCTTAAGACTTACCAAAGTACTGACAATTAAAAAAACAATTATATAATATGACTTCACAAAATTTTTCAAATCTAATTTAATTTATTGATAGCTATTCTATCCAACGTTAATATGAATGTTATCCAGAAAGATACTTTCCTCTTCTTTAAATGGATAATCTTTTAAAAATATTGTGCAAAGGTAGTATATTTAATGGAAAATTGGTAACGGAAAATTGGTATTGAAAAATTGATAAAGGTGAAATATAAATGGAAAATGGTAAATTGATTAGCTATATGCAATTCTTACATTATTCTTCAGTCCTGAAGGGATAACATATTTACACTAATAGGTTTCAAAATGCAATGCGACCCCGACGAGATCGTACGTTGTTGTTGCTATTGCGATTTTATAAATATTTGATCCATTATGTGTCTAAGCCCGATTGTAGAGTTTTATAACTGCGATACGTCATCTTTTAGTCTTCCCATCAGGTTGTAGTTTAATAAATATCACGTTTTTCTATAGCTGACCAAAGCCGAAAAGAAGTGACTTCGTGGCTCAGAGACTACGACTAAAGTAGCTTATCAATTAAAAAAACCTATTGAGGGTAAAACCAAATGTTGAGCCTACATTTATAGTAGAACGAACGTTTATGGTTTGATCATGTGCTTCGATGATGTGCTTGACGATAGATAGACCGAGACCTGAGCCTCCTTGTTTGCGATTCCTACTCGCATCTGTTCTGTAAAATCTATCAAAAACATGCTTTAAGTGTTTCTCTTCTATACCGAGACCATTATCTGATACTTCGACCAAGATCTTATTGTCTAGGTCATAAAACGATACTTTGGTCGTACCATTCTCATTACCATACTTGATAGAGTTGACGATTAGGTTAGTAAATACTTGTCTTATAGTTTCACGATCTGCCATGACCAAATAGCTTTGATCTGCACCCTCTTTAAAAATCAAGCTTATTTTTTTCTTTTTAGCCATTGACTTTAAGTCCTGAAATATATCTTTTACGAGCTCTTTGATGTCAAATTTGCGGATATCTAGCTGAGCCTGTCCGGATTCTAGTTTGGTGATTGTGTCTAGGTCTTCGACGATATTGCTTAGGCGATCTAGATTGTCCACTGCTCTTTTGAGGTAATCTTTATTGATCTTTTCGTCATAGAGACCTCCTTCAAGCAAGGTAAGCAAATAAGCTTGGATCGTAAATATAGGTGTTTTGAGTTCATGAGCGATATTGCCTACATAGTTTTTGCGATATTCCTCTAGTGACTTGAGTGTATCGATCTCTTTTTTAGTGCTTTCTGCCCATTCCATTACAGAGAGATTGACATTTTCTATATTAAGTAATTTGGTTTCATCCAACTTGTCTTTTTTAGAATCAAAAATCATTTTGTAAATAATCTTAATCTTTCTGAATACAAACCGCTCTAGAAAGAACCTAACGACAACATAATTAACCAATAGAATGATGGGAAAAAGCATCAAAGTACTGTATCCACTTAACAAGGATTGGCTCATCCACAATGCGACAAAACCCACTCCTGAGACTATGCTAGTAATAAGCAAAGTCAAGGTATGAACAGAAATATTCTTATTGAGAATCGGCATCAAAAATCAAACTTATACCCTACACCTTTCATGGTTTGGATGTATTGCTCACCTATTTTTTCGCGCAATTTACGGATGTGTACGTCTATCGTACGATCACCTACGATTACATCATGACCCCAGACTTTATTGAGGATTTCTTGCCTTTTAAAAACTTTTCCAGGTTTAGAAGCCAATAGCGTTAGTAACTCAAACTCCTTTTTGGCAAGTCCTGCATCTTCATCCTTGATCGTCACTCTGAACTCTTCCACATCGATTACTAGATCACCAAAAACAGCCACACCCATTCTAGATTCTGCATCTTCAGATTTTACACGACGTAGCAATGCAGAGATACGAGATTTAAGCACGTTGGGTTTGATAGGTTTGTTGATGAAATCATCGCCGCCTGAATCTAGTGCAGTGATTTGGGTGAATGATTCGTTTCGCGCAGTCAGGAATGCTATAATCGTATCTTTGAACTGTGGCATGACACGTAGTTTTTGACAGACTTCTATGCCATCCATTCCTGGCATCATGATATCAAGTAGGATAAGATTGGGTTCAAAATTTATGGCTTTTTTTATTGCACTATTACCGTCCCCAGCCGTTTTAACACTAAAACCCTCTTTCTCTAGGTTATATCTTAGGACTTCCAGTATATCCTCTTCGTCATCCACTATCAAAATTTTAATCTCCTTAGCCATTTTTATTATAATTTTGATGAATTGCTTTGTTATCAAATGTTCTATTAATATTGCAAAGGTAAGATTAAGTAGATATTTATTTTATCTAAACTATATTATCTTAATGTTAATTTACTTGATCCTCAGACTTAGCACTTAGTTGATAACTCCGCTCTATCAATACTCTAATCGTATCTAATGCCCTACTCTGCAATATATTGAGGCTGTCGGGATAGTTTTTTAGATCTATTAGACTTTCGTCAAAAAATGATTTACCATAACCTTTTCCCTCAAAATACGCCTTTATATAGCTAGCTCTCAAGCTGTCAGAATAGGTCGTTTCGGCTTCTGCCATCTTGGCGTCTATAGAGTAAAGATTGACTAGACCATCTACGATCTGTGCTTCAGTCAACGGTTTTAGTTTATCGCTTTGGTTTACATCACAGGCACAAATACACGTTGTAACTACCACTATTGTAAAAAATATTATTTTATCTATCAAACTGCTAGGATTTTTATTGCTCAAAGTTAGTAAAACTTATACATAATGGTAAGAAAACTAGATTTTTGGTGCCAAAAATGTTTCATATCTCATATCGTCAAAAGTTACATCCCCCCAATTATTTGCTATACTTGTTACAAACAACATCCCACAGGTTGGCATTTCTACATTAAGATTGGGAGCTACTATATTAGCTAGATACGATATACCAGGATTGTGACCTACGAGCACAACTGTGCGGATATTTTGATCTAGTGTGTGTATATGTTCTAAGTAAATATAAGGCATAGAGTGATAAATATTGTCTTCAAACCTAATAGTAGATTCAAAAAAATGTGCAAAGTAACTAGCGGTTTCTCTGGCCCTGACTGCACTACTGCTGATGATCAAGTCTGGTGCGAACCCAAAGGTTTGCCACTTCTGTGCCATCACCGGAAGATCACTCTTTCCTCTTTCATTGAGCGACCTATCAAAATCTGACAATCGCCAATCTGACCAATCTGACTTGGCATGTCTGATAAAAACAATACGTTTCGTCATAAAATCATTATTGTAACCATAAAAATCGAATCTAATAATAGGTCAAAAAGGTTTAAATTAAATCATAAAAACATCCTTTCGAGTAAATATTTTTATGCCAATCTTGTCTGTTTGAAACCAAAACCGTTACGTAATTACTAAACTACACTAAAAACAAACATTCTGACCCCCAAAGAAGTTTAAACCTGTAATATAAATTTTCTGTAAAAAAACATATCATATTACAATATTTTAAAATATATAAATAAAGAAAATAAGAATCAATATAATACATAGCTTATCATTAATACTAATCATCAAAAGCTGTTGCAACATATACTTAAAAACCATTGTATCTATCGACAAACATACTGTACAAAAGTGGCTAAAATAGGTAGGTATTTGCCAAGCCTAGTCCTAGGTATATCTACCATGACGGCTCGTCCAGAAAATGATGAAACAGAGTTGCTAATGGTGTTTAACGAAGCAAACAATCTATCTGTAGAAAAAATACGTTGGCGCTCAAAAAGCTATGATAGCGCCTTTTACAAAATTTGAATTGGTAGCAAACTAATTATTACTAAGATAAAAATAAAAGAAGGCTAGATTAAACTTTAGCCTTCTTTTTTTGTCCATTGGATTAGCAAAGTTAGTTATACGTATAAATATAGTTAATTTAGTATTAAAATAAATCAAAACTTAACCATCAAAAGATATAATAGCTATCTTGTTGGAATTGCAAATATCCGTTAATCTAAAGTATAAATTAATGCGTCAAATCCTTTTATTAATTACTATTTTCATATCAAATCTAACCATTGCGCAGATCAAAGAAGGTGTAATTATGTACAAACAAACTACTTATACTGATATAGAAAGTCTTCCACAAAACATGCAAGCTAACATTCCGAAATCAAACGAAACTATGATGGAACTGACCTTTAAAGACGGAAAATCTATCTACAGAAAAGATCCGAATATCAAGGAGGAAATCAATGATGACATGCCGAGATGGGTGCGTAGAATGCGTCAGCAAGACAACAAAACTACTTATAGGGACTACAAAAAAAGTGAAACTCTAGAGCAAGTTAACTTCTTTGGCAAAGACTTCCTCATCAATGATACGATCGTCAAACAACCTTGGAAGGTAATAGCTGCCGAACAAAAAATAATCCTAGGAATGATGTGTATGAAAGCCATATACAAAGACAGTGTCAACAACCTCGTAGTATATTTTACCCCCCAGATACCTATCTCTGTGGGTCCTGACCTATATGGAGGACTACCTGGAGTAATCATGGAGATCCAAAGCGAAAAACTGCACATCATCGCAACAGAATTCAAAAAAGAGCCGATCGCCGATACTATCAAACCTCCAGACAATGGGTCTAAATATATACGCAAAGAGTTTGACAAAATGCGTGAAGAAAAAATAAAAGAACAACGAGAAATGTGGGGCGGCAGAAAGTAAACTTTTGACCAACTTACAAATAACATAGATCAACTACTAGCTTAAATATAACCATAGTACTTTTCAAAAATCATATATGAATACTTTCATTAGAATTGGTATTTTAATCTTTGCGTGTTCTTTCAGTTTAAATGCACAAACTTTAGCCTTAAAAGGTGAGCTTCAGGACGGTAATAAAAGTCCGCTCATAGGTGCTGTAGTCGTAGCGCTCAATGCCAAAGATTCCACACTGCTTTCATACAGCGTGAGTGATCTTGATGGAAAATTTGAACTATTGGGCCTTCCAAAAGCAGACATAGATCTTCAGATCACTTATATAGGATTCGGTACGATTCAGCGATTTTTGACATTGGATGGATCCGAAAAAGTAACCAATCTTGACATAATCACTATGGTCGCCGAAGGCAAAATGCTAGATGCTGTAGTAGTCACGGGTGAGTACGTCCCTATTAGAGTAACTAAAGATACACTAGAGTACAATGCGGATGCATTCAAAACTCAACCAAATGCAGTCGTAGAAGACCTACTCAAAAAACTACCCGGCGTGGAAGTAGAAGCAGACGGCTCTATAAAAGTGCAGGGTGAAACTATTCTAAACATTACTGTGGATGGAAAAGAGTTCTTTGGGAAAGATCCCAAAATGGCATCAAAAAATTTACCCGCTAATGCCATCAAAAAGATCCAAGTATTTGACAAAAAGTCAAAAACTGCTGAGTTTACCGGCGTTGATGACGGACTATCCGAAAAAACCATCAACCTAGAGCTGCGAGATGATAAAAAAAGTGGTTATTTTGGCAATGTCATGGGAGGATATGGCACAGATGATAGATACGAAGCCAAAAGTATGATCAACCGATTCGATAAGCAAACCCAAATATCATTCATAGGTTCTGCCAACAATCTGAATAATGCCGGCGTAGATGCAGGAGAATACTTCAATGCGACTGGGCAGGGCGGCTCGTCACGCGGAGGAAACAGAGTGGTATTCGGCGGTGATAGCAATATCCCCTTGTCATTCGGACCTACTAATAGCGGCGAGATCAAAAGTCTTACATTAGGTCTGAATATGAATCATCAGTTCGGTGCTAAAAATAAATTTAACCTCAGTTATTTCTTAGCTAACTCTAATACATTACTCCTCCAAAATGGCCTTACCAACACTTTCCTACCCACCAGGAATCAGATCAATAGTTACTTTGACGAAAATAGAACTAAAGGTCTTGCACATATCATCAATTCAAGTGTAGATATCAAAATAGATTCTACATCAGAGATGACATTGACAGGAAGTCTGGCCATCAAAGACAGTAATGCAGCTTCTAATCGCCAAGACACTACAAGTCTCGAAACAGGCGCTATCCTTAACACCAATAATCAAAACAGAACTAGCACGGCAAATACTGACGATGTAGCACTAAAACTAAACTATAGAAAAAGATTAGCAAAGGCAGGCAGGTCATTTACCATCGATGGTGAATATGGAAATAATGCTGCTGATAATGCCAATAGAATCTTGAGTGAAATATATAACGACCTCGGCGAGCTCAATCAATTCAGATCAGTATTTCAGCGTCAAGACCAAATCAATAATAGCTTTAATTACAATGTCAGCGGATCATATACAGAGCCCTTATCATTGCAAACTAGCTTGGTCCTGACGGCTTCTAATCGCAATAATAATTCGGATATCATCAAGGATTTCTTTGACTTTCCGCCTGATAATATCACACTCGAAACCAAAAACGAAATACTAAGCAGGAACTTTGACAACAAGTTTGTTTATAATAAAGTAGGATTAAGTTTACGCACCCGAAATATAAATTATACAGCAAATGGAGGTGTTGATTTCCAAAACTCAAACCTCAAAGCTATTCCAAATGTAGGTGCAGTCATAGACAGGAACTTTAATTATTTTTTGCCTAAGTTAAATGTAGAGTTTGAAAAAATAAATATCAGAATCAACTACAATACTTCTGTACGCGAGCCGTCTATGGATCAACTACAGCCCATACTAGACAACTCCGACCCACTGAATACTTACCAAGGAAATCCCAATCTAGTGCCCGAATACCGACACAACCTCAGGCTTGGTTACAACTTTTTTGATCGATTTAACTTTCGAGGTCTATTCACTAATCTAAGACTTGGTTATACCAAAAACCGAATAACAACCGCAACCATCGTAGATAATCTAGGCATCAGAACAAGGACGCCGTTGAATACTGAAAACGAAAAAACAGCCTCACTTAGCTTCAACCTAAGCAGTCCAATCAATAAGTGGAAGTCTAAGTATCGAATCGGCCTCAACTCTAATCTCACCGATGGTATCAATTTCATTCAGGGGATAGAAAACAGCATACAACGATGGAGTCATGGGGTAAACTTCACCTTTGAAAACAAATCTAAAGATAAGTTTGACGCTTCGATCAATACTAGATTATCGACCAACTCAAATATCTACAAAACCAATGAAGCACTTAACACTTCGTTTACCAACCAAACTTATACGGGCTATCTTGCGGTTTTTTTGGGAAAAAGTTGGACATTAGATAGCAAATTAGATTACTATCTCTTCGGTGCAGGATCGTTTGACGAAGCTACTAATATCAAGTTGCTTCAATCCTCGATCAGCAAAGGATTTGCTAATAATAAATGGACGGTAAAGCTAAGGGTATTTGATCTACTCAACCAAAACCAAGGTGTGGAACGTTCCGCCTCAGAGACTTTCATCTCTGAAACGATCTCAAATACGATAGGTAGATACTTTATGGGGACCGTCACTTACAACCTAAATGCACTCGGTGGCAGCTCACAAAATACAGAAGTGATCAGAAGAGGATAGTAACTACCTAATCTCTTGTAATGAGAACTAAGTTCTTTTTCTTCACCATATACTATACCTACAATCATATCATCAATTCCAACATTGAGGTTGTTTGTCCTTGCCAAAGCCCTGACCCCATTAAAATGGTTGATTATAGTCGTTACATCATCGTAGTTTATTGTATTCGGTCCTGCTTTTAGTTGACAGTATTTTTTTTCGACCGTCGATTGCATCTATAAACTCAATGTCGATGCCTTGGGTTGTAGATCCTAATCCCTGAAATAGAGTACTTATTAAGCTTTGAACTTTCATACCAAACGATGTGGTTATAGAAGAACCTAAAACCCTGGGAAGAACTAGAGCTCTAGCAATACTTTGAGCATCATCGTTTCCCGTCAAAAAATTAGCTAAATACTTGAATAGAAATGGGTTAACATTGTACTTAGACAATTTACTTGCCCGTCTACAAGCACCTTCTATATGGCTTTGCACGATTTGTTCCCTAAAAAATGTCTTTGCGTTTTCTAATATTTGCTTTCTCTGTTTATTATCCATTTTACTATTCTAAGTATTTCAAAACAACCAATTTTATAGGACTGTATCTTTTCCAAATTACCGCCAACTTGCCAAAAACCATGACAACCCATTTTTTATAAAATAATATCTATTATATCATTATACAAAAATCTGTCTAAAAACTTATCGACCCATAAGTCGTTGATAGAGATATCTCATTAATACTTGCAAATATAATAAGAAAATAGAAAAGACCTAGACTATTCTGGTCAAATGTTCATAATTAATAACAATTATAGCTTGAATTCAACTTCTTATAAAATTGGTATAAACACAAGTTGTTTTATAAAAGACCATCAAAACTGGCTTAAGAATCCTTTTTACCTTCTAAGTCAAAAACAAAAGTAAAATGGGTAGCAATATAAATTTTGTTGTTTTCATTATATCACTAACCAGAAAACAGATTTTCCCTCGTCAAAACAGGAATTATTTCTTCATTTAGCAAATAAAAAAAATATTTCCTTAATAATTCTTTTGGTTGAATATTAAATTTATATCTTGTGTCATATATTCAACTTCCATTTGAGCAAGAGCTTATAAAAACGTACATATGTCATGCAGTCAAGGAAGGTAAAATACTTAGTTTTCAGTTTTTTATAACCCTAAAAAATTAAACAATGACTAAAGTAATAATTATTGGCGGTGGTGTGGCTGGTATGAGTGCAGCTCATGAACTCGTAGAACGTGGTTTTGAAGTAGAAGTTTACGAACACAAAAAAGTCTATGTGGGCGGCAAAGCCCGCTCGGTAAATGTACAAGGTACTAACCTTATGCACCCAGATAAATATTTGCCTGGTGAGCACGGATTTCGCTTTTTTCCAGGCTTTTATAAGCATGTGACAGATACGATGAAGAGAATTCCTTTCACTAACTTGGACGGAACAAAAAATAAAAATGGTGTTTTCGATAACCTCACGCACACGACAGAGATCGAACTGACTCGATACGACATGGCGCCTATCAAAGTTTTGGCCAACTTTCCTAAAACCCTAAAGGATATAAAGTTAGTAGTTCACGATATGTTCGGTGGTGTACATAGTGGCCTGACACACGAAGAAAAAGTGTTCTTTGCTGAACGAATCTGGCAATTAATGATCACGTCTAGCGCCAGAAAAAATGAACAATACGAAAAAGAATCCTGGTGGGACTACTTAAAGGCAGATCGCTTTTCAGAAAATTATCGTCACCTTTTGGTGCAAGGCCTCACCCGTACACTTGTAGCCGCCAGAGCAGAAATAGCAAGTATGAAGACAGGCTCAAGTATAACGCTCCAACTCATGTACAATATGCTTAATCCTGGAGTTGCTGTGGATCGTGTGCTTAATGGACCGACCAATGAAAAATGGCTAAATCCGTGGCACGATTACTTAGTTAGTAAAGGCGTAAAGTACTTTAAACATCATACAGGAATCGGCTTTGAAACCAATCATGATAAAACCATCGCTTATGCTAGGGTAAAAGATCCTAACGGCACAGAACTTCAAATAAAAGGTGACTACTATATACTATGTACACCCGTAGAAAAAGCGGTAGATCTCATCGATGAAAAAATGTTGGATATGGACAATCAGTTTAAGTTTCTAGGCAAACTTGCTGAATCTACAGCTTGGATGAATGGTATCCAGTTTTATCTAAATGAAGACGTCGAGATGGCACACGGCCATGTTTGCCATAGCTATACAGAATGGGCACTCACTTCAATTGCACAAAAGCAGTTTTGGAAAGATTATGACCTTAGCGAGCGATATAATGGCAAGGTCAAAGGTATACTATCGGTTGACATCTCTGATTGGGTGGATACAAAATATCAATCTATTAATGACAAAAAGGCCGTCCCAGTACTAGCCGAGGACTGCAAACCAGAAGAAGTAAAGACCTTAGTTTGGGAGCAACTAAAAAGAAGTGTGAATGTTAATGGTGCTGAAATCCTCAAGGACGAAATGATAGAGTTTTGGTATCTCGATCGTGACATAAAGTGGATAGATGAGGTTCACCACAGCGAAAATAAAGAACCATTACTAGTAAATTCTATAAATTCTTGGTCCTTAAGACCCACTACTTATACGAATATACCTAACTTTTTCCTAGCAGCTGATTATGTCCGTACCAATACCGATCTAGCCACCATGGAAGGCGCAAACGAAGCTGCACGAAGAGCTGTTAATGACATCATTTCATCATCTAATTCCAATGCGACACTCTGTGATATATGGCCATTGTCCGAACCATCATTATTTAATCTACTTAAATGGCACGACAAGAAAAGATACGAAAAAGGACTTGATTTCAGTCTAAAACTTCCACTGTGGATAGAAATTTGTATGGTGATTTACACGCCAGTTTGGATTTTATATAGCTTTGTAACAGCAAAATTAAAAAGTTTATGGAAATGATTAAGGCTCAGTTCATGGCTTTCGTCAAATGGCTTGACAACCATGGAGAAAAATTCCATACCAATCCTCAGGAGCAGCGAAAGACAAATATCCTTATTAGAGCTAGTGTTCTAGCGGGCGTATTCATGCTATTATACATAGGCAATTGTATATTTATTGATTTTACACTTGGACTCTATATTCTACCTATTGAATCCGCCATATTTTTTAGTCTTCCTTTTTGGATTAAAGCCGGTATTAGGCCTAAAATAATAGCACATATATTTATATTAAATGGAACAGCTTTTGGTGTTTTAATGGTAGTTTTTTCTGGAGGATTACAAAGCCCAGTTACGCCTTGGCTTACATTGATGCCTATATGTGCGATCTTGTTTATGGATACTAAAAATGCATTTATCTGGGCATTCATTATCTTAGGTGTAGTGATGAGCATGGGACTATATTGGATAGTAGCAGGTCCTTTACCGGCTGATTATAACAAAGAAAATGATGGCCTCTTTTTCTTAAATTGTTATGCAGGATTGATATTCATTTACTTATTTCTTAGTCTCATTTTTGAGAAAAGACTTAATGCAACTATTAGTGAATTAGAAGACAATAAAGTATCTCTAGAATTAGCCAATAATCAACTTAGTAGCTCCATCTTAAACCTCAAAGAGACACAAGCATTGCTTATCCAGTCTGAAAAAATGGCTTCCTTAGGAGAACTCACTGCAGGCATAGCCCACGAAATCCAAAATCCACTCAACTTTGTCAATAATTTTAGTGAAATAAGCACTGAATTAATCGATGATATCTTAGAGGTAAGAAGTAAGTCCGTTCAGAATAAAGATGAAACAGGAAAAGTTAGTGGGGATTATGATATGGAACAGGAAGAGCAAATATTGAATAGTATCAAGAAAAATCTAGAAAAAATCAATCATCACGGTAAACGAGCTGACGCCATAGTCAAAGGTATGCTTCAACATTCTAGACCAAACAGTGGTACAAAACTACTCACAGACATCAATGGGTTATGTGATGAATACTTGCGACTAGCTTACCAAAATATTCAAGCCAAAGACAGTTCATTTAAAGCCACATTGCATACCTACCTCAACCCTAATCTTCCAGAGATTAAAGTTATATCTCAAGACATAAGTAGAGTTATTCTCAATATCGTCAATAATGCCTGCTACGCAGTCAATGAAAAGTCAAAAGTAGAAAGCAAAAAGCCTACCACAGACTACAAGCCTACTGTATCGATAAGTACAAAAAGGGTTGGTGATACGATAGAAATAAGTATTAAAGACAATGGCAACGGTATCCCCGCTCACATAAAGGATAAAATCTTTCAACCTTTCTTTACCACCAAACCTACGGGGCAGGGAACAGGCCTAGGTCTAAGCTTGGCTTATGATATTGTGACCAAGGGGCACGGGGGAGAGCTCACTGTAGAGAGCACCAAAGATGAAGGTACGGAGTTTAGTATTCATTTATCAATAGTTCAATGAAAAATCAATATTTATCTATAAATTAAAGTTAAGTAATTTGATAATAGTATTCTCGTCAGACATTAATTATTTTTATGATAAACATTATTCTAATTTTACTTTCGATTGGTTTAACTTTACTTTTTGTAGTAAGGTCTGCCAAGTCACAATCTCACGAAATAAAACGAAGAAAAGATCTACATTTCACTAGGTTCCCTTATTACTCCATTGATTTCATTAAAGAGAATTTGAATCTACAAGAAGTTAAAGGCAAAAAGGATGACTACAAGAATTTTAGTGAAGCAGGTGTATGGAAATA
>Ga0335395_10001030_pt1 | contig 17757 bp, 13 predicted proteins | sample MAT02_FD_205744 | JGI IMG/M metagenome (GOLD analysis project Ga0335395, IMG submission 205744) | Freshwater microbial communities from Lake Fryxell liftoff mats and glacier meltwater in Antarctica - MAT-02 (spades assembly) (version 2) ...
TGTAGATGTCTATATTGCATTGTGCTGTCGAGGGTTTAGTCATTTTTCTCATTGTCCGATACCTAGAAAGTAGACACCCATATTTATCAATACACTATTTCGTCATTTTGTCAATGCGTAAGTCCTATTCCCCTTGCTCACCCCTGACTAAAGGTTCATCCTGGAAACACCCGAAAGTTCTCTCAAAAAAACCCGGTGACCAGCCTAAATCTTCCGGCGTTTTAGCCTCAGTTGCAGGTACAATGGGCTGGAAAACTACAATAACTTCCAAATCTGTATCTTTGATACCACCGGGGATTTGCAAATGCAGCATCCCGTCTGCACCGACGCGCGATCGCACTTTAATACTTTGCATAATTAACCCACTAAATTTACTTTATATTCTAGTTTAAAGAGCTTAGGTTGCGCCCTTGCAACGAAACCCAACACATAATGCTGATTCGAGGAAGCCACAGGTTCACGCAAACCCAACCTACACACGCCTGCAACCCGTCGCCTGCACCCATCCCACCGCAGTCTGGGCCGCAAGTGAGAGAACCCCCCGCAGCCCCGTGGCTCGACGCGGTACAATAAATGCGATCGAACTTAACGCTTATATTTAAAAGGCTAGACACAACGCCACAGGAGATAACAGACGTATGGGAAAAGTAGTTGGCATTGACCTCGGAACAACAAATTCAGTAGTAGCCGTCATGGAAGGCGGCAAACCGGTTGTGATTGCCAATGCAGAAGGGATGCGGACAACTCCCTCGGTAGTTGCTTTCACCAAGGAAGGGGAACGTCTTGTCGGACAGATGGCCAGACGCCAAACTGTTCTCAACCCGCAAAACACCTTTTACGCTGTCAAACGGTACATCGGACGCAAATATACCGAACTGACTCCCGAAGCAAAGCGCGTCCCTTACACAACTAGGCGCGAAGAAAATGGCAACATCAAAGTCAAGTGTCCCCGCCTGAAAAAAGATTTCGCCCCAGAGGAAATTTCGGCGATGGTGTTGCGGAAGTTGGCCGATGAAGCCAGCCGCTATCTCGGACAAGAGGTGACGGGGGCTGTGATTACGGTTCCCGCTTATTTCAATGACTCCCAGCGACAGGCGACGCGGGATGCGGGACGAATTGCCGGACTTGATGTCAAACGGATTTTAAATGAGCCGACAGCGGCTTCTTTGGCTTACGGTTTGGACAGGCGAGAAAGTCAAACTATTTTAGTGTTTGATTTGGGTGGCGGTACTTTTGATGTGTCGATTTTAGACGTGGGAGACGGAGTATTTGAAGTTAAAGCAACTTGCGGCGATACTCAATTGGGCGGCAATGATTTTGACTCCAAAATTGTTGACTGGTTAGCAGAACAATTTTTAGAAAAAGAAGGGGTGGATTTACGCAAAAACCGCCAAGCTTTGCAGCGCTTAATCGAAGCATCGGAAAAAGCTAAGATTGAGCTGTCGGGAGTTGGCGTGACGGAGATTAATTTGCCGTTTATCGATGCCAATGAAGATGGGCCTTTGCATCTGGAAACGCGCTTGACTCGCGGTCAATTTGAGGGGCTGTGCAGCGATTTGGTGCAGCGGTTGCGTCGCCCGGTGAAACAAGCTTTGGCTGATGCAAATTTGAGTCCTTCTCGGATTGATGAAGTTGTGTTAGTCGGCGGTTCGACTCGCATTCCGTTGGTGCAGCAAATTGTTCGCAGTTTGATTGATAAAGAGCCGAATCAAAATGTGAATCCCGATGAAGTTGTGGCTGTGGGAGCGGCAATTCAGGCGGGGATTTTGGCGGGGGATGTCCGGGATGTACTGCTGTTGGACGTTACGCCGCTGTCGCTGGGCTTGGAAACGATCGGCGGTGTGATGAAAAAATTGATCCCTCGGAATACTACTATACCTGTTAGGCGATCGGACATTTTTTCGACTGCCGAAAACAACCAAACTGTGGTAGAAGTTCACATCATCCAAGGGGAACGGGAATTAGGTAAAGATAATAAGTCTTTGGGACGGTTTAAACTAACGGGAGTTCCGCCGGCACCGCGAGGGATTCCCCAGATACAAGTAGCTTTTGATATTGATGCTAACGGGATGCTGTTGGTGACTGCTTTGGACAAAACTACTGGCCGGGAACAAAGCATTACTGTGCAAGGTGCTTCGACGCTTTCTCAGCAAGAAGTGAATCAAATGATTCGGGATGCTGAACAGTTTGCTCAAGCTGATAAGTTGCAGCGGGAAAAGGTGGAAAAACGTAATCGCGCTGAGGCTTTAGCTTATCAGGCCGAGCGACAATTGCGGGAAGTTGCGCTCGATCGCGGAATGCAGTTTGCTCAAAGAAGCCGCCAACGAATTGAAACTTTAATTCGGGAATTGCGAGATAGTTTGGAACGCAAGGATGAGCGGGGAGTTGACCAAGTTGGTTCGGATTTGCAGGATGCTCTTTACGATTTGAACCGCGAAGTTTCAGCTTTTGCGATGGATGATGACGATGATGATTTCTTTGAGTCTGTGAAGCGCACTTTTGCTGGCGATGGTAATAAGCGACGCCCGGATGATTTTAGCAATGCTAAGCCGTACAGGCGATCGACTGTCGATCCAATTCCCGATCGCCCTTACGACGATCGCGATCGCAGGGACGATCGCGATCGATCCTACGATCGCGATCGCAGGGACGATCGCAGAATCAGTCCCAGTCGCCCAAGTCGTCCCTATCAAAATCAAAGCGACGACTGGGATGATGATGATGATTGGCTGTAATTAATGATTAGTCATTAGTCTTTAGTTTGAAAGTAATAAGCAGGATGACTAATGACTAATGACTAATGACTAATGACTAATGACTAATGACTAATGACTAATGACTAATGACTAATGACTAATTATGCAAAACTTTCGTAATTACTATCAAATTTTGGGAGTACCCAAAGATGCCTCAGCCGATGAGATCAAGAAAGCCTATCGACGGCTGGCGAGACAGTTGCACCCTGACGTAAATCCGGGGGACAAATCTGCTGACGATCGGTTTAAGGATATTAATGAAGCTTATGATATTCTTTCCGATATCGATAAGCGCGCTCAATACGATCAGTTTAGTAAATTCTGGAAACAAAAGGGATTTCAAGGCAAACAAGGCGTGCGGATTCCCAATTTTTCAACTTGGGGAGGTGGTAAAAATAGCAGCAGAAAAACGGCTGAAAATGTCGATTTTAGCGATTACTCCGATTTCAATAAATTTCTCGATCAAGTGCTCGGAAGACGCCGGGAAGTGAGGATGGCGACGGCAAATGATGCAGCGCGAGTTAGTTCATCGGAACCCTGGAACACGGCTTCTAAGAAAACGAGTTATGTGGCTAATTCTCGCGAAGATAGAAGGGAAATTGACGATCGCGAAAATCGACGGGAAGTTAGAGAAATTGACGATCGCGAAATGCGACGGGAAACTAGAGAAATTGACGATCGCGAAATGCGACAGGATATGGACGCGAGGCTGACTTTGCGCTTGGAAAGAGCCTATTCAGGAGGAGCCGAGCGAATTCGTCTGGAAGATGGACGAGCGATCGAGGTGAATCTGCCTCCTGCTATGGTATCAGGCCAGCGGATTCGCTTGCGAAATCAAGGTATTGCTGGCGGAGATTTGTACTTAAAAATTACGGTTTCTCCCCATCCATTTTTCCGCTTGGAAATGTCGGATATTTGCTGCGAATTGCCGCTGACTCCCAGCGAAGCGGTGTTGGGTGGAGATGTGGAAGTACCGACGCTAGATGGTAGGGTGAAAATGAAATTGCCTGCGGGAGTTACGTCTGGGAAGCGGTTGCGGCTGGCTGGTAAGGGCTATCCGACGGGAAATGGCGATCGGGGCGATCAGCTAGTAGAAATTCAGGTGGTAATTCCCAAAGAAATTAGCGACGAAGAGAGAGAATTGTACCAGAAATTACGAGAGATTGAGTCTTTTAAACCACGTCAGGATTTGTCTGTCTAATTTTGTAGGGTGCGCACTGCGCACCTTCTACTAATTCTCTTGAACACTCTTCAATAATTTCAGTAAAATTACTGTTGCAATTATTCCTGAATTAGCCGAAAATTAACAACAAGCAATCCTAGATCCACTCCGACCAAGAAACCGGGATTTTTACTCAATCTGTCGGGTGCAACTGAATATTTGGCAAAAAACCCGGTTTCTGAACCCCAGTGCGTCCAAGATTAACTCAAGTAATTTTTCCCACAATCAGGAGCATTCTGCCACAATGACTAAAATGCCGCCCCAATGCCAAAATCTGCAAGAACAAGTAGACTCTTTACTGCAACTGCTGCGTCAAGAATCGTCTTTGCGACAACAAGATGTTACGGCGGTACAAGCGTCTCTGAAAAAGGCAATTTCTCCTGAATTTGAAATTGTGTTTGCGGGCGCTTTTAGTGCGGGGAAATCGATGTTGATCAATGCTTTGCTGGAGCGAGAATTGCTCTACAGTGCTGAAGGACACGCAACGGGTACTGAGTGTTATATCGCCTATGCTGAATCGGCCCAAAAAGAGCGCGTTGTTCTCACATTTTCGAGCGAAGTTGAGATTCGCGCTCAAGTTTATGCTCTGTGCGATCAGTTGAATTTAACTACTGAAATCAATATTAATCACATAGATGTAGTAAATATTTTATCTCAGGGTTGTCGAATAATTATCGAAAAGGAAGGCGGAGAAAACAAATCGGAACTAGCCAAAAAAGCTAAGGCTTTGATACTGTTGTTAGAAGGTTTTGAGGTAAATCGCGATCGCATCCAAACTGTCGATAACGCTACTTATTCGATGGAACAGTTTAACTTTTCCAACCTCAAGGAAGCTGCTAGTTATGCGCGGCGCGGTAGCAACAGTGCTGTGCTGAAGCGAGTTGAATATTATTGTTACCATCCGTTGTTACAAGATGGCAATATTATTATCGATACGCCGGGAATTGATGCGCCTGTCAAACAGGATGCAGAATTGACTTATGATAAGATTGAAAGCCCGGATACTTCGGCGGTTGTCTGCGTTTTGAAAGCAGCTTCGTCAGGGGAAATGACTACGGAAGAAACGGAGTTGATGGAAAAGACGCGGGGAAATCCGGGAATTCGCGATCGGCTTTTTTACATTTTCAACCGCATCGACGAAACTTGGTACAACACTCAACTGCGACAGCGCTTGGAAAATCTGATTACTTCCGACTTTCGCGATACTGCGAGAGTGTACAAAACTAGCGGGTTGTTGGGATTTTACGGCAGTTTGATTAAAAATAGCACAACGCGCGATCGCTTTGGTTTAGATACAATATTTGCCGAAACAGGGCGGGTTTATGTAGATGGTAAGTTGGATTCAGAGTCGATCGATAAAACCCGCCTCTACAATACGGGCAATGATAGCGAAGAAACTCCGCAATTTATCAGCGAATTCAACCGCTACTGCGCGAATTCCGGCAAGTTATCTCCCAGTAAATTTCGGATTTCAGTTAATAGCTACGAAACACCAAATCAAAACTACGTGCGGATTCTTGCAGAACAAGGAAAACCGCTAATCGAGCAATTAATTCAAGATAGCGGTATCGAAGATTTTCGCACAGCCATCACCCGCTACCTCACCGAAGAAAAACGCCCGCAACTGTTCAAAAACTTAGCCGATGATTTAGAAGATTTGTGCATTCAACTGCGGAAACAATACCAAACAATTCAGCGGGATTTGGGAAGCCAGCCCCGCGAAATTGAGGCGATGAAAGCACAAGAACTTCTGCGGTTAAATCAAGAATTGCAGCAAGTCGGACAAGATTTTCGGGAGCATATCGCTACAGAAATCAATGAAATGATTATGAATAAATGCGATGTTTTTGATAACGATTTTCGCCAACTACAGTCTCGGATGATCCGGCGCTTGGATGAATTGCTAGATAGCTTTTCGGTTGAGGCAGCTTATGGACGCACTGTGCTGACTCATCCCCGTAATGCTACAGCGCCTTTAATTGCTGTTTTAGTTGAGGCGCTTTACTATTTAGCGAATCAGTTGGAAGATATTTTAATAGAGGCTACGGCTTCATTGGTTGCTAATTTTTTCCAGTATTTAAAAGACAGCGTTCGGAAATCTGAATACTATCGACTTCTGTATCGGTTGTTGGGGAATGATGGGGGAATTGAACAGCAGTTAGAGGAGTTGTCAAAGCGAGTTTCTGATGCTTTGGTGAATGCGGCGGGTGTTGAGTGCGATCGCTATGTACGAGAAAGTCCCCGTTTTTACGATGAAGACACGTTTTCGATTTATCAATTCCGGCAAACATTGCAGCAAACATCTCAAGGTTATGACTGCGAAAATATGGTTGATGCGCAACCAGCAATTCGCCAATTGTTGCGCCTAGATTTCGAGCCAAAAGTATCGAAAACAATTCGCCAAACCTTCCGCCAAACTGTGAATAAGACGCTCAAAGATCATTTGTTACCGATGGCCGAGAAGCAAGCGGATGATATTTTGCAGAAGTACAGTCAAGCCCGGGATTATGTGGAACAAACTCTGGCGCAGGAGGCGGAGGAGAAAATTGCCCGCAACCAGCGGCTGCAAGGGGAGAATGATGAAAAGATCGAAAAGTACGATCGGGCGGTTTCAGGTATCAATAGCTGTTTGCAGGCGATGCAGTTGTACGAGAGTTTGTTGCCTGCGATCGGGCAAAATAATGATGTTTTGATGGGATATGAGGCGAAAGATACTGATTGAAATTCTGGCGATTTCCCAGAGACTTTAACAGTTGACAGTTGACAGTTGACTTCGGAGTGCGAAGTTTTTAGGCTGGGGCTTAAATCCCCAGCCTAAAAACAATCCACTATCGGGGCTAGTCATCATCGATTCCAAATTAGTTGATCGTTCATTTTCACAAAAAAAAGAGGCGCAATTGCGCCCCCTAAATCTTTCATGTCTGCGTTTTAAACACTAACAGCCACTTTCGATTCTTTCGCAGTCAACTTCTCGTAAGTCGCCCGCATCTTCAATCCCACCAACACTTGGAACAAACCAGTTCCATTATTAGAACCAGGATATTCGCGGTGCTGAAGCAATAGGTGAGTCAACTCGCCTTCGTACTTCGCAGAAGTTTTGCTCAAATGGCTTTCGATGTAAATCACTTCTTCGAGATTTTCAAACTGACCGTCTAGTTCCAAAATCGACACTTCGTGGCCGTAGAAAGCATCTGGCCCGTAATACATCTTAATTCCTGGATAGGAACAAGTCAGTTTTCGGCCGCAAGGAACCCAGTTAATTGTTGAACCTTCGTCAAACAAATATGCAGGCTCAAAATTGGCGATGCCTTCGCGCTGGATCATCTGCACTCGCAGAACTTTCCGTTCTTTGTCGTCTTTGATCAAGTTGGTCGGCAATACTTGAATTACCACGTCAGCATATTGCTTTTGTGGATCGATGTAGGCGGTAAAATCGGGTTTACGAGCGTTGATCGCAAACAGCACGTCTTCGTAACGGTGGCCCCGTTCCGCCATGTCGCGCTGGATTTTCCAAGCAATTTTTACTTCGTCGCTGATGTCGAGGTAGACGCTGAAGTCGAGGAGATCTCGCACTCGTTCGTCGTGCAGGGGGTGCAACCCCTCAATCACAATCACGTGATTCGGCTCTATCCGCTCAGCAGGATCGAGCAGACCGGTTTCGTGGTTGTAAATCGGCTTGTCAATCGCCCGACCTTCTTTGAGCGCCTTCATTTGCTCGGCCATCAGGTCAAAATTGTTGGCTCTGGGGTCAAGGGCGGTAATCCCTGTTTCCTTGCGCTGCTTGCGATCGAGACAATGATAGTCGTCGAGGCAGATGACGGTAACGAAATCTTCCCCGAACAAATCTGTCAATCGGAGCAAAAAGGTAGATTTTCCGCACCCGGAGTCTCCGGCAACGCCAATTAAAACCACGCGATCCGGCTTACTTGTCATAGTTTCCCTCTAAAAAAATCACTGTTTACTAACTCAAGTCTAGATTCCACAAAATTTTAGCCCACAGGTAGATCCAACCATGTTTTGCGTGGCTTTGCTACCCCACGGGATCAAGCTCTCACGAGCATACAGCAGTCCGTTGACTGCTTGCTAGGGGAGACCCAAGCAATTTTCAAGGCAAGTAATTAATAGCTTGTAAAAGTATAGTCACTTATGTATGACATCAGAGGTATTAATCCCTCCCCTTTCTTTTTTACTTCGAGCGGATTGACCCGCTTGGGCTGAACTACGAAGCTCTCGATCCGATCGCACAAGGCATTTGGGACTGCTTGGGGCATGATATCGTCAGACCTATTAACACCAACTTTAGTTACTAATATTACCAGAATGCGATCGCCCCCTACAAGTTCAAGGTCGATCGATCTTAGATTTGAGATTTTCGGGAGAGAGAATTAACACCGTCAGTCAGCAGACGTGCAGGGATAAATCCAGAACCTTGTAGCTGTCGGCTGTTGGTCAATAGAAGCTTTTTTTGTTCTGATGCGGTACTTCATGCCGTTCCGGCCGATCGAAAGGACTTATCGGGGTCGATCCCTCGATCGGGTAAAATAGTCGCAGTACGCAGACAACAATAGCTATAGGTCAACACCTGAACGCAGTCCAGCTAGACTTGCGCTGTGTTCGGCTAATTGGGAATTCCAGACGCGAGCGATCGCAACTTGACATCCCCGCCCACAAGCAAGGCCCAAAAATTGGCGAGACCAATTAGTCCAGATGGCCTTAAGAAAAAAGTAAATTGAGTCTAACGTCACATTCTCTATCTTGATAACTCTGTATGGTGAAGGACAAGCAACAAATGTACAGCCCAAGCATATCTGGTGTAGCGGCGAACTCAGAATCAGGTAGCCGCATCTTTGTTTACGAAGTTGAGGGTATGCGTCAGAATCAAGCAACTGACCAAACAAGCCACCAGATTCGGCGTAGTGGCAACGTATTTATCTCCGTGCCGTACGATCGCATGAATCAGGAAATGCGGAGAATTGCTCGCATGGGTGGCAAAATCGTCAGCATCCGCCCATCAAACGGCGCTCCCGAAACTCATAGCAAAGTTGCACCAGAAGCAGGGCTACAGAGTCAGAAATCTGGAGAAAAAGCTAAGCCCATGACTCAAGCCAAGGAAAAAGTTCAGGTTCCTGTTAACCTCTACAAGCCGGCCAATCCCTATATTGGTAAGTGCATTTCCACAGAAGAAATGGTCAAGGAAGGCGGAGATGGCACAGTCCGTCACGTTAAAATTGACATTTCTGGAGGAAATTTGCACTATCTGGAAGGTCAAAGTATTGGCATTATTCCAGATGGGACAGATAAAAACGGCAAACCTCACAAAATTAGGCTTTACTCGATCGCCTCCACCCGTCACGGAGATGATGTCGATGACAAAACTGTCTCTGTATGCGTCCGCAGACTAGAGTACAAAAGCCCAGAAACAGGCGAACAAGTCCTCGGCGTTTGTTCGACTTTTATCACGGGTTTGGAACCAGGGGATGATGTCAAAATTACCGGCCCAGTCGGCAAGGAAATGTTATTGCCCGACGACGAAGATGCCACAGTGATTATGATGGCTACTGGTACAGGTATTGCTCCTTTCCGCGCTTATTTGTGGCGGATGTTCAAAGAAAACAATCCAGAGTACAAATTCAAAGGTTTAGCTTGGCTGTTCTTTGGAGTTGCTTACACTCCCAACATTCTTTATAAAGAAGAGTTGGAGCAATTACAAGCTGAATTCCCCGACAATTTCCGATTGACTTATGCCATCAGCCGCGAGCAAAAGAATGCTGACGGCGGCAAGATGTACATTCAAAATCGGATTCAAGAGAACGCTGACGAATTGTGGGAATTGGTTCAACAACCCAAAACTCACACTTACATCTGTGGCTTGAAGGGAATGGAAGGCGGCATTGATGAAGGAATGTCTGCTGCATCTAGCAAGTACGATGTTGACTGGACTGCCTATCAGAAACAGTTGAAGAAAGAACATCGCTGGCACGTTGAAACTTATTAATGTGTAGCTTGATTTAATTTGTTGATTTGTAGGGTGGGCTTTTGCTCACCCTATTTTTTTTTGAAACAGTTTTGAGTTTTGAGGAGCTGCTTCACCCAAGACAAGTGTACAATATACTACAGTAAGCTCACCGCAAAAGGGAGATGACTGACATGGTTCTAATTTCTACCCAAAAACTCACCTTTGAAGAATATCTGAACTATCAGGGAGAATCAGGTGTTTGTTATGAATTATATCGGGGACAGATAATTGAAATGCCAACACCCACAGCTATACATATCAAAATCTGTGAATTTTTGGTTTACCAGTTCCGACGCTTCTTTGCAGCACACAATCTACCGCTAGTTGCAGTTGTCACTACCGCAGTCCGAACCGAGGAAAACTCTTCGCGCGTTCCTGATGTTGTGATTTGCACTCGGAGTCTGTGGGAACAAGTCTGCGCGCAACCCGGTTCCGCAGTGCTGGATTTTGAAGAAAAACCGCTTTTAGTTATAGAAGTTACCAGTCAAAATTGGCGGAACGACTATATCCGTAAACGGGCAGAATATGACTTAATTGATATTCTCGAATATTGGATTGTAGACCCCAATCTACTGAAAATACGAGTGTGTAGCCGTCCCGAAAATGAAGGGAGTTATTCTCACCAAGAATTTTTGCCGGGACAGCAAGTTCAGTCTGTACAGTTCGCTGAATTTATTTTATCGGTGAATCAAGTGCTATCTCCGCCCCTAGTAGAAGATTTAATTCGAGAAGAAGAAGCACAGCTACAGCAACTAGGACAGCAAAATCAGCAACTTGAACAGCAAAATCAGCAACTAGGACAGCAAAATCAGCAGCTAGGACAGCAAGTTAATTCAGAAAGGCAGCGGGCAGAAAGATTGGCCCAGCGACTCCGAGAAATTGGGGTAGACATAGATTCAGAACTTTAGATTATCATCATATCAAATTAGATACCAGATTTCTTGAAAAGGTCTGGTATCTGGATATTGAGTTTAGTTAAATGACAAATTGCTTGATTAGCATACAATGATTGTAGATTAGAGTTTCTACGGGTCAAAGTCGTGGCTTTCAAAATTGGTTTGCTAGGTTTTGTTAAGTTTACTTACAAAAGTATAAATTTCAAAATTTATATGATAAGTAAATAATAAGGATATGCAAGATTCTGGATACGAGGGTCAGAAAGTAGCCTATGTCAGTAAAAATTATTCGGGCAGCCTTTCGCGAGATACAAAAACTGTCCTATGACAATTCTCAGATAGTTTACCAGATTATCAGTGGTTTGAGCCAAGGCAGCCATCAAGATGTTAAAAGTTTACAGGGATATGAAAAACTGTGGCGAACTCGTGACGGTAAACTGCGTGTGATCTGGGAACGAGATTCTGGCAATATTGTAGTGATTAAAGCTGGTTTTCGAGGAGATGTTTATGATAGCGTGTTTGACAGTCGCGATCGCACTGAGCCGCTGGAAATAGAGGAAATAGAAGAATTGAAGGAACTTCAAGGAACCACGCTAGCAAATCATCCAGCTTATGAAATTCCACTAGAAGATACTAATTGGAACCAAGAAGAAGATAATTGGTACAAATTTATTTATGCCAACTATTATCGCTACTCACCAGTGCTAACCAGTTACCAAAAACAGCTATTTGATGAGTTGATGCAGCATGGGATATGGTCTACAAAAGAATGGTTAGTTCAGAGTGCGCCAGGAACAGGGAAAACTGTATGTGCGGCTCTTCTAGCTTGTGAACTTCATCGCGATCGAGGGTGGAACACAATGCTTATTGTTCCTCCAGCAGTGCGTGAAGATTTGGAAAATTACTCAGAGATCAAGAAGATAAGAGAGCAAAATTCAGAAGGTTTTTGGCTTGGAACCTTTCCTGATTGGGTGCGTGAAGTAAATCCAGAATTGGGCGCTCGCCTAGCAACTTCAGAGGAAGAATTAGAAGCTCTGCGAGAAGTCGTGAGAGTTAAGCATTTGGCACCCAGCTTAGAAGAAGTGAGTTCACGAGATGTTTTGCTATATCAAGCTTTCGTTCTGAAGCGGGAAAATTCTAACCAGCCTAATCAAGAAAATTATAACCAGCGTAGAAATGCCATCTACCAAGAGAATGAAAACCGTATTGAAATTCTTGAGAAGATTAGACCAGAATGGTGGAGAGAAAGGTTAGGGAATCGCCTCTGTAACTTGGATGTTGCGACTCAACTTAAATCTGCTCCGCCTCCCCCTCCTTGCCAAAACCAGCCTACTATTTTAATTGTCGATGAATCCCAAGATTTTTTATTAGCTCAGTTAAAGGCCCTAATTGCTGTAAGAAAAGCTTGGGAAATCCAGAAACATTCAACTTATCTCTGGTTGTTGGGAGACTTAAATCAGAGAATTCAACCCGTAGACTTTGACTGGGGGCAACTACAGTTAGGCAGGCCCATTGAACTTAAGTACAATTATCGAAATTCACGCCATATCTTAAAGTTTGCCAATCAGTTTTTAGAATTTGCCCGAGAAAATCCTAGGTATGGTGGCCGGCATCTTCCCAAACCGAGCGATCCTAAATATGCTGTTGAAGAAGGTGAGCAAGTGCGCTTACTAGAATACTCTTCATCGGAGTTAGCTTTAGAGTTTTTAGAGTCTTTAGATTTGCGAGTAAAATCATCTGGAGAGGGACAGGATGAAAGGTATTTTCTTCAGCAGTCAGCAAACCAGGTGAAAGTTCTGTGGACTAATCCAGATGAGAATCAATACGAATTCAGTAGTATAGAAATTTTGAATGCAGAAAAAGCTAAAGGACGGGAGTTTGATGCTTGCGTAGCTTTTCGGATATTTGAGAATAATGGGACTCGGTTAGAAGAAAGTTTTCAATGGTACACATTGCTAACGCGCCCTCGTTCTCGCTTATTAGTGGTAGCAACTACAGAAGAATTAGAGAGAATTGGTAGGAACTACTTTGAATGTTGCGAAACTATTGATTCGGCACAAGCTGCTAGTTGGATTACTGAATTTGCGAGTGGTGTTGACATAAATCTGCTCATAGATAACGTTCAAAAAACTCAAGAAAGATTGCTGAAAGGCTGTGACAATGGGCATCCATACTTGGATACTTATTTTGTTTTAAATTTAGCTAAAATTGAAAGTGAAATTCTTTACCAATGGGAGCAAGAAGCAATCAATAGATTACAGGGCGTTGCTAATTTTTATTTATTAGCGATCGCTAAACTGTTAAATAACCAATACTTCCGATTATTAGATTGTCATTTTCATACCTTGATTCAGCAATGCCGATTACAGCAGCGTTCTAATTCTTTACAAGAGGAGTTAGAAAATGTTCCTAGTGATAATATTTCTCTACGCTGTTTGCTGTTACGGGCAATGAACTGTTCTTGGCAAGCAGTTGAGGAAGCGTCTCGTTTTCAAAATAGTAATTGGAAGGAATATAAACGTTTAGTTGAAAGTATTGCCCAAGATTTAGAACACAAAGATTTACTCTATGAAGCAGCGCGAGTCCGTGAGAAAATAGGGCAACCTATACCGAAAGATTTTCCTTTTTCTGATAAAATAGCCAATCGTTCTGGCTCTTTGGTATCGTTACTCTGTCAGGCTATGCTTGATCGCCCTTTTCCAGATGCGTTAGACAAATAGACTGAAATAATTTATTATGAAGTGACTGTAATAGAGGTAAGTTGTGAAAATGCAAAATGATTTTGAAATAGCCGGTCAACTCAATCTTCTCTGGGAAAAGATTAGTGAGGGTATCACAGGAGCTAATAAGGTGCTTGAGCAAGTAAGGGAAGTTGAGCTAGATGTATCCAGTGCGGAAAAGGCGAAAGCAGAAATCGCAGAAGTTATTGAGGTAGAGATATCCCGTGCGAAAAGTGAATTTTAGCTAGAGATATCCCGTGCGAAAAGCGAATTTTAGCTAGAGATATCCCGTGCGATAAGTGAAGTTCAACCAGAGATATCCCGTGCGGAAACGGCGAAAGCAGAAATCGCAGAAGTTATCGAGGTGGAGATATCCCGTGTAGAAACGGCGAAAAGTGAAGCTCAGACGCAATTGGAACAAATTCGTGAGCTAACTGAACAGAATGAGAGTACATACAATAAATTTTCGCAAGAAAAACTAAAGTTAAAGAAGCTTCATACATCATTTGAGTCTTTAATCAAGGAAATAGGGGGATCTGCGGGTTTAGAAAAGCTGCGCGGCGAGCTTCAGAAAGGGCGCGAGGTGGCGTTTAAAGAGATATATGATCAGCAAGAAAAGTTAGAAAAAAGGGTTAAACAGCAAGAGCAATTGACCGAGAATTTAAAAAAGCTGGGCCGCGAGCTTCAGGAAGGGCGCAAGGTGGCGTTTAAAGAGATAGATGATCAGCAAGAAAAGTTAGAAAAAATGGAGAAACAGCAAAAGAAATTGATCCAGCTAGGAGGAGTGGCAATTTTGATCGTATCAGTGTGGGTTTTGATAGTCTCAGTGTGGGTTTTCTTAATTTATTTCACTAATTAAGTGATAGTAACTGTGGGCTTTTTTCCAACAGGTGTCTAATAATTAAGATATTTTAGCCCAAAACATTTTACAATAGTTGTGTATTAATTAAGTTTGTATAGGTCTAAGTCGTGGCTATAAAAATTGGTTTGCTAGGTTTGGGTACAGTTGGCGCGGGAACGGCAGAGATTTTGCTCTCCCCAGATGGCCGCCATTCGCTGTTGCAGGAATTGGAAATCTATCGGGTGGGAGTGCGCGATATTTCTCGAACTCGGTCTTTACAATTGCCAGAAAATGTGCTGACAACTGACCTAGAGGCGATCGCAACTGACCCGGAAATTGATATTGTAGTAGAATTGATTGGCGGATTGGAACCGGCGCGATCGCTCATTCTGCAAGCGATCGCCAACGGGAAGCACGTAGTCACCGCCAACAAAGCAGTTATCGCCCGCTACGGTAGTGAAATCTTCGATGCTGCTAACGCAAAAGGCGTTTATGTGATGTTAGAAGCCGCTGTGGGCGGCGGCATTCCGGTCATTCAAACCCTCAAACAATCTTTAGGTGCAAACCGCATCAAAAGTGTCACCGGCATCGTTAACGGCACAACTAACTACATCCTGACGCGGATGCAGACAGAAGGTGCAGACTTTGCCGAAGTGCTCGCGGACGCTCAGCAATTAGGTTATGCTGAAGCTGACCCGACAGCAGATGTAGATGGATTAGATGCGGCTGATAAAATTGCTATTTTAGCCTCGTTAGCTTTTGGTGGACGCATCAAATTAGCAGATATTCACTGCGAAGGTATCAGACAAGTTAGTGCGGCTGATATTGACTACGCTGACAAGCTGGGATTTGTGATTAAATTGTTGGCTATTGCTCAAGAAACTTCCCAAATTTCCGAGCAAAATGGGGATGCAGAAGGGGAACTTCTCTCGATTCGTGTGCATCCTACTTTTGTGCCGAAAGCTCATCCGCTGGCGAGTGTTAATGGTGTTTATAACGCAATTTTAGTGGAAGGAGATGCGATCGGGCAATTGATGCTGTACGGGCGTGGTGCGGGGGCTGGGCCCACAGCTAGCGCGGTGGTATCCGACATTTTGAATATTGCGGCCATTCTGAAAACCGAAACTGTTCCGATTCCCCATCCTTTGCTAAGTTGCACTCACCAACACTACTGCAAAATTGCCGAAATGCAGGAACTTGTGACTCGCTTTTACGCGCGTTTTCTGACGGGGGATACTCCGGGGGTAATTGGCAAACTCGGCACTTGTTTCGGCAATCACAAAGTGAGTTTGGAATCAATCGTGCAAACGGGAATTCACGGCGATTTAGCAGAAATTGTGGTTGTGACTCACGATGTTAGGGAGGGGAATTTTCAGCAAGCACTTGATGAAATTCGCGCGATGGAAGCAGTCGATAGTATTGCGAGCACGTTGCGAGTTTTGTAAGGATTGCGCTTATATCTGATCTTGTAGGGTGCGCAGTGCGCACCTTGCATTTATGTATCAGCTAGTAGGTGTGCACTGCGCACTTTAACTACGCACCCTACAAACTCAACCGGTGCGCATTGCGCACCCTACAAAATACTTTAGTATGGATCAATAAAATTGAATTTTGTCGATCGCCCTACAGGAAGGCACTTACTAGATTCCGTCTACGAAAAATTTGCCAAACCCCAACTACATGATACTTTTAAACCCAATAATCCGTCAATTTACATTCGGCACGAGTTGGGGCAAGTTGTTGATGGAGATTATACCATAGAAAAAGTGTTTGAAGACTCTCGCACTGGTTTTTATGCTGAAAGTCGGGTTCCCAATTCTGGCAATCATCCGCCCGTACTCGTGATTCGCGGATACGGTTCGTGGTATCCTTTCGATCGCGTTTTGGAAGATACGACCGATGTATTTATGGCAAAATTAGAACGTCAGTTAAAATCGGCGGAGACTGTAGGCGCTATTGATTGGATCAAACAGCAATTTCACAGCGGAAATCCGGCTGATATCATCGGAGAAAGTTTGGGCGGCAAAGTTGCTCAACAAATTGTAGCAAAATACCCGGATTATTTGCGATCGACTGTAACGTTTAATTCTTTGGGCGTTTCGGAAAAGTTAGCTCAAACTTCCACCGCTAACTATGTTTTTCACTACTTTACTTTAGGCGAAAGGTATGCTTTCTGGGCGAATCGAGGGGATTATATAGCGGGAACAATTTTTGTGATTTCCCAGCAAGGGGAAAACTGGTGGTATAAAATCGAAGAGGCGACCGTCCGAATAGCCCGTTTTGAAGGCAAGTTTCCTAAAAGGCGAGTCCTGGTGGTAATATTGGCTCAGTGGCTGTTGTTAAATCGGCATAATGCGATCGTCCTCAACCAGAAAAAGCCGGTAGTTGTTCAGATCGATCGCACTCAATTACAAATTTTCCGAAAAAACCGCTTTACCTAAACTCCTACCAAAGCCTTTGATACCGCGGGTGGTTGATTTTCCCGCGCTGCGGCGGCGAGTACCAGACAAAGGGCTGCGATCGCTTTTTCCCACTCTTCCTTAACGGCGGTGGGTTCAACCTCATCAAAGGCGCTAACCAATCGAGGAATCGATCGATCTAATGCCTGTCTAGGAATCGATTTGTGCAATTCAACTAAATGAGTTAAACTTTCTTGATTCTTCAGAAAACCGATGACCCACTTGGTAGTATGATCGGGACTGTCAGGGACATTTTTAAGGCCTAATTCTGTTTGCAACCAGTCGTAAAAAGGCGGCAGCTTTTGAGCTAAAACAGCGCCCGCAGTCGGCAAAGTTTCTTTGAGCAAAGCAGTATCGAGACTCCCCAAAAGTTGATTTAACTCCGGTGATTCCAGCAAGCTAGTTAATGGAAGCGAAAGCAGGGCTTCGGAAGCGTCTGGGGATAAATTCAAAGTCCGAGAAAATGTTGGTAGCATTGGAAAGTATCTGGTAAAGATGACACTTTCACTATGCCAGTAACGCACAGGAATTAATATGAGCCAGCTCATATTAGCACTTTTGATGGGAAATAATTAAATTGAACCCATTTTTTTAGGCTAGCAATTCATCGACGGCAATACTAAAACCAAGCAAAACTATTTGAGTGCTGACGACTTCACCTCTGGCAAATAAAAGTCTCTGCTGTTGAGTAAAAACAACAATCCACTGACTCTCTGGAAGTACCAGCCAGATTTCTTGACAGCCGGATTCCAAGTATTCATTAGTTTTAGCAAATACTTCTTCCGCTTTATCGGTAGGAGAAATAATTTCAGCAATCAACGGGAAACTTTGAGGAAGTATGGTAAAA
>Ga0335395_10001034_pt1 | contig 17736 bp, 19 predicted proteins | sample MAT02_FD_205744 | JGI IMG/M metagenome (GOLD analysis project Ga0335395, IMG submission 205744) | Freshwater microbial communities from Lake Fryxell liftoff mats and glacier meltwater in Antarctica - MAT-02 (spades assembly) (version 2) ...
CCCCTATAAGATATAAAGTCGCATCATAGTGACCGAGGAGATAAAGCCCCCTTGTTTCTCTGCCTAAGCGCTGGGTTTGAGATTACGGCCTGACCAGGGTTAAGCCCGGCAACAAAGGTTCTATGTCCACGCAGAGCAGGCGTGTTGTTAACCATAAATAAAATTAATGCAATTAAGGCGCCAAATAACGCCGCACCATAACGATCAAGGAGAAGATTACCAAACCAACCTGTAACAAAGAAAAATAACACACAAAAAGCCAAGGGTACATAGGTATCTAAAACCCAACGATCTGTTATTCGATTTATATATATAAGTGGTTTAAGCGCCAAATAAAACATATAAAAGACCAGAAAAAGAAAAAAGAGTCCTCCGGAAAATAAAACAGGGACATACGTCGTATCAGGATTCTGCCAAAGTCGCATTCCCATTCTAACAATATCTTCCTCACGCATAGTATCAGGAGTCGCATATTGAAGAATGAATTCCCTGTTCATCGTAAAAAACGCGCCGAAGCCTCGGCCAAACAGGATATCGATTTCATTTCCACGAAACTCCTCCACTTGTCCAATTACTTGGGCGATTCGAATGCCTGCCGTTGGATCCACGGCTGCATTAGCCCCTTTTGTTTCAAACATACGCGAAGTCCAACTATCTAAAACATCAGGCCGAAAAACAAGCATTACAGGAACAACCGCAAAAACTGCGATTAAAGAAATTGCCGCAATTGAAGATATAAAACGAACACGAAGCGATGACCTCCAGGCACCAGCTCCCGCAACGAAAAAGACCCAAGTTGAAGCTACAAGTACGACCAACACGGCAAGCAAATAGGATCGAGTAATCGAAAGGAAAATAACCGACAACGAAGCTAAAAAAATCCCAATCCAGAACGGAAACCAAAGTTTGGAGCCGCCCAAAAAAACGCGATATATACTATACGCAAGCAAAAACGAGGTTCCTGCCGAAAGAATTTGATAACGCGCATCGTTTAGTGATATTCCAACTACCTGCGAACTATAGTAAAATCGCCAAATCGCACTCAAAACCGCAGTTCCTATAAGAACTCTAACGATAAAATTAACATCCTTATAGTTCCTCACAACTGTTGCGACTGCGCTAAACGAAAAAGCGCTTATCACAACCGGTATTACAACCCGAATGTAGGAATCAAAGACTAGACTATTCTTTAAAAATACCAATCCCGAAATGGCTACTACCGCAAATAACATAAATGAAATGCGCCTAGTATTTTGGGGCAATTGAGTAAGCGCCTGGAAATTTACCAGAACGAGAGCAGCTCCAAGAGCACAGCTTATTACAACAATTAATAACTGAAAAAGGCCTCCACCCTCCACTTGTCCTCTAAAATCAAGGGCCAAAATAGTAAAAAAAAGAATAATTAAAATTTTACTCATAAAATATATATATTATAATTAGTAACAAGAAGAATCAAAAAGTAATTATCAAGACTAAAATCCGAAAGAGGGTAAAAAGATAAAGATATTAAATCCAACGATCTTGTCTAAACCGCAAATCACGTCGATATTTTGGCGATTTTTTCAACAGGGGTACTATATCGCGCACATTGCTTGTCGCTCTCACACCGAGTATTTTTTTAGTCGGGTGTTTGTTATTGGCAATGTGCCAGTGAGGCCCAAACAGCGACTGTATTCGACTGCAAACGGTGAAACACTATTGATGTGCCACGGTTTCGAGGCACCCAAACCTGTAAAGTACGTAATATTAAAATCCCGCAAAGCCGGCAATGTTTCGCCTGCAACGTAAGACACCCGAAACAAGGCAGGCGAGGTAAAATTCCAAACAAGAGAAAATAGCTTGGTATCACTTCGTCAAAACGTTGATCTAGGTAATCTTTATTCTTCAGCTATGAAATACGTATACACTTCTAAACACCGTTTCCGGCACTCGCTATAAAGCCTCTCTTTATTTACAACATAATCACTAAGATTGATCATCTCAATGGAAAGTGACTTGGCACATTCTGTGTCATAAACTAAACCAACACCCATTTCACACACTACTTCAGCATTTATACCGTGTCGAGGCACTATCGGAACGCGGCCTGCCGCCAAACATCGTGTAAAGCCCCCGCTAGAGACTTTAAAACACTTAGGATAGTCAATCAAAATCGCATCACACGCATAAAAATAGGCTGACACATCAGTCTCTTTTATATACTGGTCATGTACAATGATCTTCTTCGCACTTTGTAAATCGCATCTTGCCCTGGCCAAATCGTTCTTGGCATCCTCTTCGACGCGCCCTGCAAACACGACCACAATCTGACTTCCGTTCACCGAACGTAATGCTTCAAGGATCCGCCTACCCCCCTTACGTTGACTGATCTCCCCAAAAAATCAACACCAATTTCTTATCCAACGGCAAGCCCAGCCGTAGGCGGGCACTATGTTGCTTAACGTAGGGGAACACTTCCTCACGCCAAGGATCAGGAATAAAGCCGATTCTCTTTCTTAGACCAGGGATCAGAAACCGATTCTAGATATAGGCATCCGAGATTAGCATTTTATCAATCTACCCAAACCAGCTTGCTAACAGCCAAACGAGGCCATGAGAGCCCAGTGAATTATTAAAGAGGTAATAAGTCCCTAAAATTAAAATATATTTAACCATAATGCTCTTGCGAGGTCGCAGCCAATGGCGCACGCCGTCACCCATGAGCGGCTCTCGCAAGTGCAGCGTGGGTATTGCGCTATCTACCAGATCCTTTCTTTGCGCGAGGCCGTGCACTCGCATTTGAAGCGAAGCTGGTCGTCGGAAGAAATCGCGGGCTCCATCCGGCTCGATCACCCGAGCTTCCTTTTATGCTTAAATCGACCGAGTCCATCTACCGCTACGTTTACGTCGAGGCTCGCAGTGAAGTGCAACGTGAGCTGGCTAAAAAATACCTGCGTCGAGGGTATGGCCACCATAAAAACCAAAAGCGAGGTACCCCGTCGGTCCAAGGCCAGATCCCCGACATGGTGCTCGTGGACAAGCGCCCGTTAGAGGGCGAGTCTCGCTTGATCGCCGGACTCTACGAAGCTGATCTGACCGTCGAGGCAGGCAACCGCTCGGCAGTCGGTGTCATCGTCGAACGCACCACCCGCTAAACAATGGTTTGCCACTTGGAAAAAAGACGCCACTCATGTGTGCGAAGCGTTCACCCACCGGCTGGTCTCTTTGCCAGCCGCCTTGCGCCTCACCTTTACCTACGACCAGGGTAAGGAAATGTCTCAGCACAAGACCCTAGCCGTTGACCTTATTTTGCAAGTCTTATTCTGCCATCCCCACAGTCATTGAGAGCGCGGCGCCTATGAAAGCCAAAACGGCCGCATCCGCCACTACCTACCCAAAGGCACTGCCCTTTCCAAATTCACCTACCGACAGTTCACCGTTTACCGGGAAAATTTCAGCGAACGCCCACGAACAATCCTCGGTTGGAAGTTCCCGGCCCAATGCTTCCAAGAGCTTAATAAAGCCAATAAACATTCAAATTGAACCCTAAAATTGCCCAAGATAAAAGTAATTTTATGCATGCGGTCTGCCTCAAAATCGAATCGGGTTAAGAATTCAAATATATATATCCGCAACTAACCGCTGATCTACCGCGTCAACAGTTGATTCAGCAAAGCGCTCCTCGGAATGAAACCTAGAAAAAACCATAACATCGACGATTATTTTCTCTGACAAATCCTCACTCGTCAATATTTCAGTGAAGATTATTGACAGGTCGTCTGACCTATTTGCCAAATAAGAATTCGGAAGACGACGGCAAAGGCGGCCTAATAGACCGTTGTTCCACGTAACAACTTTCGCACCTGCTGCACACGCCCTAACCAGCACTGAGCTCATTCCAATATGGCCGTCGTAGAATAAAGGTACTAAGTCAACGTGCGCAAAGTAACTTTGGGCTGTATCGGAAGCAATCCAGCAATTCAACCTTGTCACTTGGAATCGTTTTTCACCATTTGATCCTAGCCAGGCTTCCAATTCGTTCTCAAATTTAGTTGGCGCCGGACCGACGATTAAGAGTTCGATTTGAAATTGGAATTCGGGGGCGATCCCCATAATAGCCCGAATGACGTGTTGAATACCCTTTCGGTCACTAATTGATCCAAAAATCAAAATACGCCAGCGGCGTTTCTTCGAAACCAAAGTTCGTCCAGATATCGCTTCCGTCCGAACCGGGTCAGGACATAGCCAGACTTTGCGCATGCTTTCGCCTTCCACTTTGCAAACCCACTTCACCACATCCGGGTCAAATGTTAAAAGTTTCCCACCAAAAGTAATGAAAATCCAAACTGCTGATTTTTCGACAATGGACCGAAAGCTAGTCTTAGGCAAATCCGGAAATGCTAGACGAAAGTGCAATAAGGACAGATCACCACGAATAATTTGAACCGGAATGCAACATATAAATCTAAGATTATCAACGTAAGTTACATATATTGGTCCTTTATACGAAAATGCTGTCTTACAAAAAAATAGAAACCAATAAACGAAACCAAATAAACCCGAACGGTTGAGCCCCCTTAAAAGAAAGGATCCAGGTTCTATTAACTGAACATTTAATCCAAGTAATTCGTCAAAAAAAGTTTTACGAAGACTACCGGATGCACAATGAACGGCAATTCTGAGCGGATCTTTACATTTTCTATACCTTGCTTGGGCAAGCAAGTAGCTTTCATGATGTCCGTCTAATGCGGTCGAGAAAATTGTCATGGAATTACTGTCTGACTTTCCAAGCTTCAACAATCTGTCGAATTATTGATTCAAGACTTTCAGTAATGTTCCAATTCGGGTAATGCCGGCGCATCTTCTCAAGATTGGAAAAATAACAGACATGATCACCGGCACGATTCTGCTCTACGTAAGTGTAAACCTGAATTTTTCCTGTATAATTCTCAGTAATTCTAAACGCTTCAAGAATCGACGTGCTGTTCGCCTTACCCCCGCCAAGATTATATACTTCGCCGACACGAGGTGAATCGACAAAGGCTGCCATAAAACGGGCAACGTCAAGCGAATGGACGTTATCCCGAACCTGTTTTCCTTTGTATCCAAATACCTTATATTCGCGGCCTTCCAGATTGCACTTAACCAAGTAGGAAAGAAAACCGTGAAGCTCAACTCCGCTATGGTTCGGCCCAGTCAGACAGCCGCCACGCAAGCAGCATGTGGGCATATTGAAATAGCGCCCATACTCTTGCACCATCACATCCGCCGCTACTTTGCTGGCACCGAACAGAGAATGCATTGAATGGTCTATGGTGAAAGTTTCTGCAATACCTTCTGCATAAACGGGATCTGCGAAATCCCACCGCGTCTCGGACTCCTTCAAGGCTATACGGTTGGGCGCGTCGCCATAAACTTTATTAGTGCTCATGTGGACGAAGGGAGCCTCCGGACACGCTTGTCGCGCAGCTTCAAGCAAATTCAAAGTTCCTACCGCATTGGTGTCGAAATCATCAAAGGGAATGGTAGCGGCACGATCATGTGATGGTTGTGCCGCAGTGTGCACAATGGCCGAAGGCCGAACATCACGAAGCAGCGCCAACAGTCCTAGGCGATCACGAATATCGAGCTCATGGTGCACAAAACCTGGTAGCTCCGTCTGTAAACGCTTCTGGTTCCAGCGAGTGTCGCCCTGAGCACCAAAGAAAATCGCGCGTTGGTTATTATCTATGCCGTGCACGGTATATCCTAGCTCCTTAGTGAAGTATGAGCTCACCTCTGAACCGATCAGACCAGACGAACCTGTGACAAGTAATATTTTTTTCATCTTATTAAATTAGGGAAGTTAGACGTAAAGCATATAGGCGGTCTCTCGAAAGTAAGATAACGTGGTCTTTAGTTCACTGAAGTTAATCTATCAAACTAAAGGATGCATAATGCAATTATGCAATTTATTCATGCAACACTTTAAAGGCCGGCTCAGGGCTGTCCAGTTAAGGGTTGATTGATCTTACGCATCACTCTAATTTTTTAATTAGTAGTGGCAAAAAGGGAGAGTCTTCGAGCTGGCACAAAAAGGCGCACTTTGTGCATTTCCTTGCCGGAGATGAAGAACGCACCGACTGTATTCGCGCAGATAATATCTTGGCTGGATGCAACGGGGCCGGCGCGTATAGCGGCTCGCTTCCCGACGCCTCGCAGATCCAAAACACTCCGAGCCTACGACCATTTCGCAGCGATGGTCTTCGCTCAGCTGACTTACCGGGAGAGCTTGCGAGGAATAGAGACATGTCTGAGTGCGCGACCTTCTTTGGCCTACCACATCGGCATTGGTGGCCGAGTGACCCGGACCAATCTTGCCTACACCAACGATCATTGCGACTGGCTAGTTTTCTCCGACGTCGCCGCGCTCTTGATGCGTCGCGCACAAAGACTTTCCGCCGACAGCCCGGCGGCACTTGGACTGGAAGCCGACTTGTTCGCCCTGGATGCCACGGTAATCGAGCTGAGCACGTCTTTGTTTCCGTGGGCACGATGGAAGCGATCCTTGGCCTCGGTCAAGCCTAACGTGCTGCTCGATTTTCGCGGGGATATCCCTGTTTTTGCCAGCTTGCACGAGGGGAAAAAGCACGAAGTGGCCTCGCTCGACGACATACCGGTGTATCCGGGCAATTACTACGTTATGGACCGCGGTTACATGGATTTTGCCCTTATGTATCGTCTGCACCAAGCCGGGGCTTTTTTCGTCACGTGCCTCAAGTCGAACGCCCGCTTTTACGTAGTGCAAAGTCGCCCCGTGGACCAGTCCACCGGCCTGCGCTTCGACCAGACTATCAAGCTCAATTCCGTCATTGGCCGCAAGGACTACCCCGACCCGCTTCGACGCATCAGCTTTATCGATCCGGAGACCGGCAACGTGCTGGTTTTTGTGACCAACCAGTTCGACCTCGATGCGCTGGTCATTGCTCAGATATATCGCCGACGCTGGGCCATCGAGCTGTTCTTTCGTTGGATCAAACAACAACTGCGATTGCGCGGGTTTCACAGCACATCTTTCAATGGCGTTCGTGTTCAAATCTGAACGGCCATTTGTGCATATCTGCTCGTGAACATTGCGAAGCGACGTTTGAACCTGCCAAACAGCCTTTGGGGGATTTTGCAGGTCGTCACTATCGCTTCGATGGAGCGAGTTCTTATTGCGGAGCTTCATACGCCTATTGATACAAACTATGATCATATTGACTCGTGTAACGAGCTGGAAGTCAACTACTCTTAATTGGACAGCCGTGAGGCTCAATGGTTCCAGACTCATATACAAGATCATAAGCCAAATCATGATTACAAATGGCCACCCCCAAATCTTTGACTATGATCGCACCTTCAAAATCCGATTCTAAAAGAAGCCGGCAAGGGGATGCCAACTGCGCTGAATGTAGCAATAATGTCTTAACAGCTAACAAAAACATCTAATCTACTTGTCGTCAATACACGAGTAGATTGATTATCAGCTATAAATTTAGCCAATGACGTAATTTTAATTATTCGAAATCACATAATTTTATTTTATAAACTGAATCAACCTAATGCTTTTTTCAAACCCCATATTGTGATAGGCAAGCTGCTTAGCAGCTGAATGACAGCCATACCTGCAACAAGCCAGACCGAGGCCAATTGACCTGCATATACAAAAAAACACAATAACAAAAGTATTTCGGCCAAACTCGCAAAAACCCCTACACGTAAATGGCTTTGCGCGAGCAAAAACATTTGGTTAATATAAGTACTGGTTGCTGTTAGTAAATATCCCACATAAATCATACACTCGAAACGGGAGAACACGATTGTGTTCCCGAGCCATAAACCAACTAACTTCGACCCAAAGAAAAATGTCAAGAGTGACAGAATTATGCCAATACAGAAGAATATTAATCTTATTTGAGAAAGTCTTAACTTTATCCACTGCAAGTCTTTTCGTGCAGTTGCATCAGCAATTGCACCATAAAGGGGAATAATAAACATGGAAACTATGCCGCCGCCAATTGTTGTTAATTGAAGCACTACGATCAATTTAGCCACCTCCGCCATATCACCACCATGCGCCAACACAACTTTTGCACCTTCACGTTGCAACAACGGCAAAAGTGATTGCACAACAAAGAAACCGCCCCCTGCCTTAATTAAGACGGGAATCAATAAAAAATTAAATGAACCTGCCTCGTATCTCAATTCAACATGCCGCACCAGCACATGACACGCGTTGATACATAATAAAAGGAGCGGAACCCCATATAATATCGCCCAAAACCATCGCTCGTCTGGCATCGCGGCGACTATCACTGCAAAAATACCCAAGCCCGCCAAAAAATTACCCGCTCCACTGTAAATATTACTAATATGCAATTCTTGGTATCCCGCCTGACAGCCAGCTAGAGTGTTACTAACTAAAGTAAGTGTGCCAACTACAATAAGAAAATAAACCCCCCAGTCTAAAACAGTTTTATTCTGTAAATATACCCCTCCCCATAACCATCCTAAACCACCAAAGTAAGAAAAAACAATCAAGGCCAGTCCCATCACAATGGCAGCAATACCAACAACCCCAATAGCTGTCCAAGTTAATTGCCTAATGCCATCGTAGTCATTAGCAGGAAGGCGGTTGGCGATTTGATTTGTCAAGTAACTTCCAATCCCAAACTGAGCGAACGCCATAAAAACTAATACTGAACTCACTAACGAAAAAACAGCGAATTTTTCAACGCCTAAGGAACGAATCAGCATTGGCATAGCAATAATTTGTAACATTATGCCACCTCCCTTTGCTAGCAATGAACTACCCATCGCCAACCAAACTCTATGATCTCTTTTATTGTCAAAAGCCCAAAATATTTTTTTCACAACTATAAAATTTTTGCCTATTTTGCTCCAAATAACCGAATATAGATCAACCGATTAAATATTGGAATAATAAAATTCCCGGACTTTAACATTGGGCGACGAACCCGATTTTTAAAATCAATATGACCCAATCTCATACGACTAAGTAGATTTTAAAATAGTAAATCAATCGCCCAAACAATTTGATAAAAGGTAGATCTAACTTACGAGTTAATAACGTTAAAATTGCTTGATCATGTCGGTGATCAATAAAACCCGCCAATTGCTAATTTTTCTCAACACCTGTAGGATCACAAATAAGTTTCGGAATTCTACACGCAGCTACCCGCTCGCACAATTTATTACAATATAAATAGTCCTTAACCCATAGCATAAACGTAACTTCAATCTGAGGTAATCTGGCGTGGCTCATATTACACTGTAAGCCATCTAAACACTCCTTACGAATCCATTTTGTGAAGGATCCGAATTGCGGGACCTCAACTCCAGTAGATCCTGATTTATATTTATCAATTAAATAATTTAAGTTTCGGTCAATTCTAAAACCTCCATCATAACGGCTCCAGTCAGAATAAAAGACCAACTCCCCCTTCTTTGCTATTTACATAACTTTATATATTATAAACGGCTTCCACCAAAAATAACCACAGGCCCTACCCGATTTAATAATTTCGGGCACTGTTGCATATTCGGGCTGCTTAACCAAACGGAATTCATCCCAAATCTCGATAAGGCAAAATACATCAAATGCTTTCGCATCGCCAACAATAGTAGACCTCGCCTTACTGGAGTCACTTGTAGAGAAACAAACAGAGATCGCCATTATTATTATAACTACCTTAAAAGACTTCTTAAAAACTTGCGAACGGAGCGGTAAGCACAACCAATGCACCAACCATAAATAAAGTTCTTAATTGACATGGGGTCATTTGGGATTCGAGTTTCATCAATAGGAATATACCAACTATTTATCACCGATCGTTTGACTAATTTATAGCCTTTAAGCCGAAGAAAAATATGTTTCCGATAAGAATCCCAATGATCTTCAATTAAGATTAAACGCGGTCTCCATTCATTAAAGTCAAAACCCTTCATGGCTTCAATTTCAAGCCCCTCTATATCAATAGCCATAAAGTCAATAGACTGAAGCCCAGCCTCAATTAGAATATCATCGAGAGTTCGCACATTAACAACGACTCCGCTTCCGTTTTTTAAATCCACAGATAGTTGACCATCTATTGCCATCTCGTCCAGCCAGCTCAGAACTAGTTTCTTGGGTGATTGAGGCCCAGAAACCGCACATTGAAACACAACACTCTGCTTTCTTTCTGCAATCAATAACTCTGCCAACCTCGGGTTTGGCTCAATCAGAACACCGCTCCAGCCAGCTTCTTCGAGGAGGTAAGTCTGGCTCAAAAGAGTCGGGTGATTTGCACCAACCTCTATAAATACACCGACTGATTTACCGAAGTAATTTAATACTTCAACATCTTCTCCCCATTGTGAATAGGATTTCATTTTTTTGTGATTTTCATGCATGGAAGTTGATCTAATGGGTTCAGGCCGAGAATTGTAAGTTGTTCTTTTCCGATCTGGACCAGACCGTCGAGAAAATAAGTCGATCTAAAGGAATTCGATCTAGGGGATCATGCCGGAACTGCACTTAGTTAGGTAGGGGTCATCGGCCGGGCTTGCTTGGTCGCCCCTTCATGGCTTGCCATTGATATTCCCTGATTACTAGAGCGTTCACTAGGCTAAACTAAAACACCCCTTTGGGGCTGCCATGCCTAACAAAGCGCCATTCGGGTCAAGCCGTTTCTTGTTATTTTTTCCCAAAGCCATTTATTTGAACCGGCCGAACAATGTGCGTTTTGTTTAATTTTCGAGTTTTAGGAATTTTAATGAGATGCTAAGCTAAGCCAACGATCTATGTTTCTCAGTGTGTGAAGCTCAAAATTTTTTTAAAAAAATTAATGATTCACAACGTATATTAATTTTATGATGCTAAATATGAACAGTAGCTTTATTATAAAATAAATACTCCCGACCAACCTTACTTACGTCCGCAACCCCAAATCCAGCGTTTTCCAATTTTTTAATCGCCGACTTGCTTTGTTCAATAGTTATAGAGCCCATACAATGATGAAACTCAACCAGCAGTTGATTGATCTTGGAGACCGCGTTGGTTTTCATCAAGGCGTCAATCACTTCATACTCCGCCCCCTCAATATCCATTTTCACAACTTCGATTTGCCCACTTTTAGAATAGGTTTCTATAATTTCATTTATCCCCACCAGTTCTACATTAAATCCATCCGCTTTATGCCCATCCTGCCCTGGAAGGATTGTTCCTGACATATAATCTTCACGAGTAGGCGGATAAAATGTCAAATACCCAGAAGTCGCCGCCACACCTTTTCGAATCCAAGAAAATTTATCCGGCATTTTTTTGTTCTCGAACGAGGCCCAAGCTCTCGGATCGGGATCGTAACCCACCACATAACAATCATATTTATCGATCAAATTAGAATCGAATGATATATCATGACCAATTCCAAACGACAAAACTACAGAGTCTGGCTTAAGCCTTCCTGTAATTATGTTCCAACCGCCGTAATCACTCCCATGAAACTCCAACGGAAAACCTTTCTCAATGGGCCAATAAAAATCCTTCCCTAGCACACACAACACTCTGCGCTTTACAGGCCTTACTATATCTTTGATCGATTTAGATACCAATATTTTCATTTTAAGCAATATTTCCTAAATTATTTCATCTCATTTCACGAAAGTATCTATGTTTTCTGTCGAGTAGATTTAGAGGGGCTGGTTAAGAATTGTAAATTTAATTTACTTTTTTTTTTAGCTCGACCGCCGAGTGAATACTTACCTTCTTATACAGGTTCTTTTTATTCGGGATTTTAGCTCAGATTATACATTCAGGTTCAGTCTTGAGCGTGCCTTTTAGGATTCCGGAAAAATACATCCCTTAAACCAAATAAATTTCCGCGTAACCTACCCCAACGGTCAATTTTTTTATCACCGGATAATGTCTTAAATAAATTGATTGCTAAGTGCTTCCAGATAAAACGAAAAGATAATTCCCGCACAGGCAAAACACCTTTACGATACAGATAGTAAGGATTCATAACCTGCATATACCCTAGTTTGTAACCAGGTGCCCGGCCCGATTCTGCCATTAAATGCACCATACGGCAATCCGATGCCCTTCCCACGCGACCGTGCCGCGTTAAGCGCAAAGCCCAGTCCAAATCAAATAGCCATGCGTATCCTTCTAGCTTTTCATCAAATCGTTCACGCTCAAAGGCGATTTTTCGTGCGCACATATTACATCCGTAAAGCCCGTTGCGTTCCTTGAAAGAATGTGGACGCGATATCCGATCTTGATGCAATAAGGTATCAGCCTCTAATCGGTTAATTCCTCCGTCTCGAATAAATGTGCCGTCCAAGGCAATCATGTCGGCATTCTCGATGAGCCAACATAACGCTCGCTCGCAATAATCGGTTGGTAACGCCACATCGTCGTCGAATACTATAAAATACTCTACATCGGCTGAAAGTGTATCTAAAGCCGCATTTAGCTGCATTGGAATTCCCCTTCTCCCATAAATATGCCTTATGCGTGTGTCATCGCCGTTTTGGCCAACCCAATCATCCTGCTTGATCGTAGATAGTATGATTTCACGCGGCGCGACAGTTTGCGCCAAAACATCCTCGACCGTATCACGCAAAATCTGCGCACGACCGGATGAAACGATGACAACGGTGTAATTTACGGATTTTAGGGTGTCGTTCATTCGCTGCTAGTTCAACTACGGGCTTGAGAGTCCAATCGTTCAAACTCCGCCAATGCCATGCCTACGATCTGATCCATGTTGTAATAACGATAGGTCGCCAGCCGACCCACAAAAGAAACGCCCTTCTCCTGTGCCCCACGTTCCGCATATCGACGATACAGCTTCGCCGCATCCGCGGCCGGGATTGGGTAGTAGGCCTCGTGCCCAGGCCCGAAATCCTGCGGATATTCACGCACAATCGTGGTATTGGCACAGGTCTGACCCGTGGCGTGTTTTATCTCCACGATGCGAGTAAACGCCTCTTCGTTGGGATAGTTTACCTGCATGGCCGGTTGCCAAAAACCCGCCTTACCCGCAATAAATTCGCGCGCTGCCAGTTGGTCGGGCGTAAACGATTCATGCTCAAAACGCAGCGAGCGATAAGGCAAAGCGCCGTAGCAGTGATCAAAGTATTCATCAATCGGCCCCGTGTAGATAAGATGATCATACGAAACCTGTGCCCGCACCTCGCGATAATCGGTATTAAGCCTTACCTGCACGTTTTCACCGGCGGTGGCTAGCATTCGCTCAAATAGACGGGTATACCCTTCGGCTGGCAGGGCCTGAAACTCCTCGCGAAGGTAGCGATCGTCTCGATTGGTTCGCACCGGTATGCGTGCGCATACCGAGGCGTCCAAGTCGCGTGGGTGGCGTTTCCATTGCTTCAACGTGTAACCGAGGAAGAATTTTTTATACAGATCCCACCCAACTTGCGCAATCACTGCTTCCTCCGAATTTGCCGGATGCTCAATAGGCACCCGTTGTTCGACCAACCAAGCCTCGAACTCTTCCGTAGTTGCTGACCGCCCGATTAACTCCTCAAAGGTGTTAAGATTAATGGGAAACGACCAATAGCGCCCCTCGGCAAACGACTTGATCGTGTAATCCACCGGATGCCATGACGTGAACTGGGACAAGTATTCACGGATGCGCGGCGAATTCGTGCGAAAGTAATGCGGGCCATAGCTATGCACTAAAACGCCATGATCATCGTAGTAGTCGTGACAGTTGCCACCGATGTGTTCGCGCTTCTCGACCACCAGACAAGTCTTACCCAGTTGCGTGGCCAGCCGCTCGGCGAGCACCAAACCGGAAAACCCGGCACCGACGATAAGATAATCAAATTTCTCCATGGGGGCGAAGATCACCATTTAAGGCTGCACCGATTAGCTCTAATGCCGACTTCATGGGTGCATCATCCAAAAACGTATGCATATCACCATTAACCGATACCCGGACAAAAAGCTGCTCTTGCGCACCAGCCGTTAAAGACACCCAAGCGTTTTGGGCTCGTCGTTTCCAATAATCACTTTTCGACAAATACATTTCGTCCACGCTCTGACTCTGGCGGAAATTAAGCCCGTTGATATGCCAATAGAGAACATCGAGATTGCTGCCCTGCACCGTAAACTCCCGATGATTGGTCTTGGGCACGACGGGCCCGGCTGCGGAAAGGAATGGAGGCAAAGGTGGCAGGATGCGCATATCCCAACCATTAGCGACCCAGCACACATCAGGCGTGTGGGCATCAATACTCTGAGGATGCACCTTGCCGGGTAACCAGTAGGCGAGATAGATGGAAATCTCTTGGCTACCCTTGCGATAAACACGAAAAAATGCTGCGTCGTAGCGTAGCAACGTTTCAACCACACGCAGCATTTCAGGCGAATCTGCGATAGGCTTATTCTCGACGGTCCAGCCGGGGATTTGCGCAGGCAGATATCGGTCAAACTCTGGCACCGGCATGCGTGAACGCTGCGAGTAGGGCCCTATAAATTGATAAGTGACTGCCACGAACAACAGCAGAGCAATAAAACTATAAATGAATTTAGTCTGAAATTTCATAATACGAAAGAAGAAGGATAAAAAGGTTTAGTTGGAGATTCATTTAGTAGATCAGGCCGTAACTTGCTACTTTTGCCCCGAGCTACATAATCTAACCGGCCGAGTATTGTGCGTTTTGTTCATTTCCTATTGCAGGCCCGAGCCTCAAGGCGATGTAGCTTCGACTGGGGTTTAGTTGAATAGTGTTCGGGCGCGGAGCGGAGTCGCGAGGTGAAGGTGGAAGGTTAAGATGGTGGCAACGAGCCATTGAGCCCACGTTTAGTCTTACGCCGGAGGGGTCGGAAAGGTGGCATGGGCATCCTGCCCATGGGATTGGTAGTCTTTTTTTAATCACGGGCGGGACGCCCGTGCCACGTCGGGGAAGTGGCATGGGCATCCTGCCCATGGGATTGGGGTTTTTTAGGGTGGCATGGGCATCTTGCCCATGATTTTGGGAGTTTTAAAAGTGGCACGGGCATCTTGCCCGTGATGTTTGAGTTTTTAAGGTGGCATGGGCATCTTGCCCATGGGATTGAGAAAGTTTATTTAATCGCGGGCGGGACGCCCGTGCCACGTTTGGGCGGCGGTCTTCGAGAGCAAAGCCCCTACGTCGGCGACCGGTCGGCGACCGGTTCTACATGGGGGCTACATGCCAAAGCGCTGCAAATACAGGTTGGCGAAATTATGACGCCGCAAGTTCTTGGTAGCTGAAATTTTTGATCGAAACCGATGTTTTGGCGTATTCAATGGTCATGCTTACGAGCCGCCCATCGGCATCAAGATCGATATGGATATGGATATCATCGCTGATCTTACGGGTTTCGGCTACCGACGTCGATCAAGGCTCCGTGTTCGGCGTCGTTATAGAACGAAGCAACTCAGCGGGTTCATCGGTCAGATAGCAAATTTTAGTTTTCGTTTCCATTCCGACTGAGCTTCGCCCCGTCACGTCCCACGTGGAACGAAACCGAAATAAAAAATTGGATTATAAAAACACCGACCAAAATTAGAAAAACTAACCTACCAATCTCCTGCAAAATTAGCCGAGGCCGCTTTAAGCACCTACCGGCGAACGCTACACCTAATCTTAAGTCCTGCCTCCCGCCCCATCGTCCATCCTAAATTCACGCCGAGAATCCGCCTAGGTGCGAGATGGGGAACATGAGGGGCAAACATTGCGAAAAAGAAAGTGGCTATTCCCAACTGGGTTTCAATTCAAAATGAACTGAACGGAGGAAAACCTTTCATCTCACCCCATGCCTTACGCTCTCCGGTCGGTTTACGGCTCGCAGCCCATCTGTTAGGACGGTTAGCTGAATTCCGAAAATCATGGGCAAGATGCCCATGCCACGACGATCCCCGCTGCAAGCGGCATAGGGGCACCGCGTGCCACCCTTCCGATTGTTTCCCTGGGAACGCCGACGTCCCCGTCGGCCAGCTACCGACCAGAACGAGCTCCGCTCGCAACCCGTACGCGGTAAAAACACGCTTCACAATCTCGCACTTGCGCGAACCATCCTATCTCCCGTAAACCTGAAGTCCATGCCCGACCCCGTTGCCGACGCTCCCCCCGTGGCCGCTGCCGCCAGCTTTTTACCCACGTGGCACGTCGCGCATACCCGCCCTCGCTGCGAAAAGAAGTTCGCCGCCCTGCTCACGTCTGAGAAGTTCGAATACGAGTTGCCCTTACTTCGTGCCCAACGCCGCTATGGTCCTAGGGTGCGTGTTCACTCCTCTCCCCTTTTCCCCGGCTATGTCTTTTTGCGTGTCCCGGCAGAATTGCGCCGGCGCTGCTACCAGCAAAACCTCTTGGTCCGTCTCCTCCCAGTGGAAGATGAGCCCCGTTTTCTCACCCAACTGGAGGATGTGAGGCGAGTAATGGCGTCCGGTCTCGACGCCATCGTTTTGCCTCTCTTCACCAAAGGGAAAGAGGTGGTGGTCGTGAGTGGTCCTTTGCGCGGCCTCACCGGGGTAGTGGACAATCCCGACCGCCCCTCAGGCGTCATCATCCGGGTGGATGCCCTCCAACAAGGCCTTTTGGTCAAGATCTCCGCCTCGGACCTTAAATTGGTGTAAGCCTGCAGTAGTTCGCCATAGCGCGAAGCAGTGCCTGAACTGCGGCACGGGATAAGTGGCACGGGCGTCCCGCCGCGATGATCGGAAATCATGGGCAAGATGCCCATGCCACCTTCCGCAACGTGGCACGGGCGTCCCGCCCGTGATGGTCGGAAATCATGGGCAAGATGCCCATGCCACTTTCCGATACGTGGCACGGGCGTCTCGCCCGTGATGATCGGAAATCATGGGCAAGATGCCCATGCCACCTTTGTTCAACACCATGGGCAAGATACCCATGTCTGTTCAGCGACAATCTGAATCGCACCTGCAATGTGACGCGCTCGACTCCGTGAAGCACACAGGCCACTCCCCCGCCAACAATAGAATCAATTTCGTTGGACGGTAGGGCGGGCAATATTTCTTCTTAATGTCCCATCAAATCAGATTGCGGAAGCGGCGTTTTTACGGGCGGCCACAAATTCATGAATCACTGCGATTTCGTGGGCGAGCATTTCGGCGCTGAGGCCGGGATAGGTGCCGAGGAAAAGAGCGGTGTGCATGATCTCGTCCGCACCGGGATGGACGACGAACTCAGTTGCAGGTGCGAGTTCACGTTCAAGTTCAGGATTACTGGAGGCCGGAACCGGTACCTTTGCCTTTTTAATTTCAAGATCGAGCTGGCCGGCGGTAAGGACTCTGCCTTCCGCAGTCACGACCTTAAATGAATCGGGGCGATCCTTGCGCAGTTGCACAAATACCGGCTGACGCAGCAGGTTGCCGCCAAAGAACATACGGTTGCCGATTTTATTCTGATCTAGGTGGCGGGCGAGGTCGGTGTGGCTGAAAGGGGCGCCGGGCTTTACCCGCAGCATAAAGCCGAACCAAGACGTATCCGTCTGGCAGCCAGAGGAATCCCAAGCGAAAGAGTCGGAAAATTTTGAAATTTTGAAATTTTGAAATTCGGAAAGCACGGGAAGACGATCAGATTTTGAAATTTGGAAATTCGGAAATTCGGAAAGGTCGGAGTTCGGAATTTCCGCATTTTCGCTTTTTAGAATTTCAGCGTTTTCCGCTCCGTTTTCGCTTTTTAGAAATTCAGCGTTTTTCCTTTCGCTCGGCTTTA